>Ga0114950_10001385_pt1 | contig 18167 bp, 18 predicted proteins | sample N075metaG_FD_83503 | JGI IMG/M metagenome (GOLD analysis project Ga0114950, IMG submission 83503) | Deep subsurface microbial communities from Kermadec Trench to uncover new lineages of life (NeLLi) - N075 metaG | ecosystem: Environmental > Aquatic > Marine > Ocean trench > Sediment | place... | reverse complement strand
TCGAATCGAGTGCCGAGGACCCCGCAGAACACGGAGTAAATCGAAAGACTTCGGGAGGGGCCATGGCCCCTCCCGAGCATCTCACAGCGCGGCGTTGCGAGATCATCAGAAAGGGCCGGGGGTGGGTCAAATCTAAAACGATGAAAGGGTCAATAACTCAGCGTTGACAACAGCAGCCTGCCCGTCGATTGATTCCTGCCTACGAACTCATCGAAAAGAGACCAACCTGCGAGGTCGTCGACTTCTCGCTCTTGCCGCCGCGCCGCTGCCGTCGCCAGCTGGCATGGCCCTGGTTGCGCAGCGCCTGATTCTCCTTGGCCTGGATAAGGATGTCCTCCCGGCTACGTCGAGAGGAGAGCTTCAGCTCGTCGAGGAAATCCTGATCGAGCTGTTCCTCGCGCACGAGCGCAAAGAAATGCGTCGAGTGCTCGGTATCTGCTTTCTCGAGCCAGGGGCTGGCTCCGATCACGGCCTGGCCGAACGACGCGACATGATGACCATCGTCGAAGTCCTGCGTACCGAGGCACCACGCAATGACTGGATCCGCGTGAATCTGTGTCCCTTCGCTCGTTGTGTCCTCGAAAAGAGCCAACCAGCCCTTCTCCGCTGGAATGAACTGAATGCCCTTTTCTCTCGAGACTCCTTGCTGCCAATCCATTTCTAGACCTCCCGGGAATGTGAGTTCTTGATGGGGGGACTAGAAATCTTTACATAGCTTCAAGGGTTTCGCCTGAGGTCGGACTAACCCATGCGACGTTTTATGGTGTAACACTCAGGCGTGTATTCCCGAATTGAGTGGGGATCTACCGTCGATAACTCGTCCACGCGGGAAAGTGTGGGGATAATCTGATCGATGAGCGATCCATTCGAATGTAATGTTATTCTCTCGCGAGAGTGTCGAAATATTGACGCTTGATGTTCTGCTGACTTCGACGATTCGGACGGAGTCGGCTTTGGATCGGCGATACGTTCCTGGACGTTTTTCGACGATGCGGTGGAACTCGGTCAGCGCTTCTTCCGCGCCATTCGCGCGGACCGTCTTGCAATCGATGCATTCAGGGTCCACACGAACGCGCAAGTTCATGATCGACTACGAGCGGCCCGGGTGGGCGCGATTGAGTATTGCACCACATCTGACTCGACCCAATCGAGCAAGACCGATTCTATTCACCCGCGGAAATCAGCCGCGCGAAGCTCAACTCGTGGCCGTCGGGGTCCCTTACGTGAAAGTAGCGCTCGCCCCAGGCGGCGTTGCGAGGCTCGAATTCAGGTGTAAAACCGGCCTCGATCACGCGTGCGTGTATCGCGTCGACGTCCTTGACGTAGAAGATCGCGCGCCCCCAGCCTTCCAGCGGGCCCGGGTCCGTAACCTGCGCGAGGTTGAGGTAACCAGAGCCGGCGCGGAAGCTCGTGAAGTCCGCGGATTCGCCGCCGTAGATCTGCTCGAAGCCGAGAGCGTCGTAGAAGCCGACAGCCCTTGCCATGTCCCGTGTATTGAAGGTGACGGCACTCAAACCCTCGATCTGCGACACGCGCCTACTCCGTTTCTCACCGCATCCGCCTTGTCGCGACGATCATCCAACGACTTCGGGACGAATGATACGACGGTCGGCGATCGAAGCGTCATCCTAAACCGCCGTGATCTCGTCAGGGGAAGATCGAGAGCGCCATCTCTCACGCTATTTGCTGCCGGCCCCCCGAGTTTCGCTAGAAGATCCTCGCCGGAGGGATCCTGTTGCGATCGGCGCGATGGCTTCGTCGCTCATGTACCCACGACGCGTGCCCCTGCTTGCGCTCTTCGTGGTTCTTCAACGCGCGCTTCATGAGCTCTTCCCGGGAATGATGCGCCTTCGTCGCCAACTCCTCGACGAATTCTCGATCGAGTTGTTCCTCACGAACCAGCGCGAAGAAACGAGCGGTCTTCTCGGAATCCGCCTTGTCGATCCACGGCCCCGCTCCGATCACAGCGCTCCCGGATGAAACGACATGCTGTCCAGTACTGGCCTCGTCCGCCTCCAGACACCAGGCGATCACGGTCTCGGCGTGGATCTCCACCTCACCGTCCGCGCCTTCCTCGAAGAGTGCGAGCCATCCCGGCTGCGCGGGAATGAATTGCTTGGACCTGTCCATCGCGAAACCTCCTGGTCTCCGCCCCCCATTCCATTGTCGAGTGTAGCGGGAATCGCGTGCTCGCCCCCGAACCTCGCCGAGATGCCCTCGGGCATCTTCGCCTGGTTTCGGATGACCCGGATCCAGCCGTTCGAGACTCGCTCGCGCCGGCCCCTCCGGAAATCGGACCCGTGCCCAATCGCTTCGTACGGCCCCAGGAATCAGCGAGCCAGCGCTCTGGGCGGGGGTTGATCGAGGGTGGTCGGCTCGACGCCGTATTCCTCGGGCGGAGGGCCTGCGACGGCGTTCAATCCGATGTTGAGTGTCTACGGGCCCTCGAAGACCCGCGCGTCGCTGCCATCGTCCTTGCGAATGATCCGACGGGCCCGATCGCTGTATTTTTCCGCAAGCCGCCCCTCGAATTCGTTCGGGGGCTCTACCCCCTGGTCGTCCAGTTTGATCATGATCAGGTCGTCGATTTTCATCGTTCTTGTCTCCCGTCCTCTGAGGCGTAACGGTGACGGTCTTCACCGCTTCGCCTACTCACCGCTTCGCCTAATAGTGCTCACGTACTTTCGAGAAATCCCAGCTGTACACGCGGTCCATCGGAATGCGAAGCAGGACCCGCTCCCCCCGACTTCTTCGCTGCTCGCGGTTCTCGCTGAACCAGTCGGGCATTTCAGTCATGCCACTCCCGAGCGCCCGATCCTTTTCTTCCAGCGCAGTCTGGACCCGTTCGATCTCGTCCGTGTCCGACACCGCCCGACAGGCCCCCTCGATCCGTACGCCGCGAAGCTCGAAATAGCTCTCGCCCGATTCCACTACCGCGCAGACCCGAGGATCATTGAGAATATTCGCGTGCTTGAGACTCTGGTTGCGGGTGTCGATGTAGATATTCCCTTCGAGCAGCACGAACCAGAGCGGATGGGCGACCGGTGAGCCGTCGGGGCGCAGGGTCGTCACGATGATCGTTCGCTGGTGGGCGAGGTACTCCTCGACCTCAGCCGGACTCATGCTCGTGGTCACGGGCGTGTCTCCTGACGACAGGGCTGCAGAGAGCAGGGCTCATCACGACAAGACGTATCGCAGCGCGGCTCACCGAAGCCGCTTGCTGACATCCTCACCTTCGGCGATTCGCTCTGCATATCCATCGAGCCATCTGTGAAATTTCTCCGAATCACCTTCGTCGGCCTGCATCCGGGGCAGGGCGGTGATGGCGTAGTCGGGGTTGTTGAGCGGGGGATGATCAGAGGCGGGCTTGCGCGCCATGATCTTTTCGATGATCGGAGCAAGTCGCTCGTCCTTCTCACGTTGGCGCGCAGGCTCCCGGTCCACGAATTCGGGCATGACCTCGCGGCCAAAGAGTTCGAGGCTCTCCATGATATGTTCGTGTTTATTGCGTCCGGATGCGCAGCTCAGGATGAGCTGATCGACGCCGCATTCTTCGTAGCGACGGATATAGTCCCGGACTTGTCCAGGTGTTCCCATGGCGCCGCGCAATCCGCCGACCCCCTCTTCCACGACCCGAGCGGCGAGCCGATCCGGATTGGTTGCAGCGAGCTTTACCGCTTCGGGATCGTACCCCTTCTCTCTGCGTCGCATCTCGTAGTCTGCCCAAAGGTCGGTCTGGGCGGGTTTGTGGCGCCCGTAGACATAGTAGTGGCCGAGGGAATAGCCCAGGAAGTTGGCGCCATAGGCGCCGCGTCGCACGGCCTCTTCGGCGTCTTCGTGGCAGAAGAAGGTGGTGACACAGGCCAGGTTCGCATTGACCGCATCACCGATCGGAACCGCTTCGTGTTCGAGGGTCGTGTAGTAGTCGTCCACCCATTCCCGTGCCTCCTCCGGGTCGAAGAAGGCGAAGGAGAGGGCGCCTATGCCATGTCGTGCGGCGCGATGGATCGACTCTCGCCGGCTGCACGCGAGCCACACGGGAGGGTGTGGCTTCTGTTGGGGCTTGGGGACGACGTTGCGGGGGGGCAGGGTGACGTATCGACCGTCGTGCCCGGTAAAGGGCTTCTCGGTCATGCAGCGCAGCGCAATCCGAACGCCCTCTTCCCACATGTCATTCTTTTCTTCCGGCTTCACTCCGAAGGCGGCCAGTTCCGTGAGCGACGATCCCTCCCCGGTGCCGAACTCGACGCGACCGCCAGAGAGCAAGTCCAGGGTGGAGATCCGCTCGGCGATCCGAGCCGGGTGATTGATGGCCGGTAGCGCGTGGACGATGCCGTGACCCAGCCGAAGATTCCGGGTTCGCTGGGAGAGCACGGCGAGGAAGATTTCGGGCGCGCTCGAGTGGCTGTACTCCTCGAGAAAATGGTGTTCGACGAGCCAGAAGGTCTCGAAGCCGAGGCGGTCCGCCAACTCGGCCTCCTCCAGGGCCTCCTCCATCACGCGGAGTTCGTCGCCCTCCTCCCACGGTTTGGGAACCTGGTGTTCGTAGAAGATTCCGAATTTCATGGGTGCAAACCCTCTCTCGAATGGCGCGGCGGAATGAAGGGTTACCTTTTGTATAATTAAAAATATACATGCTAGATTTTACTCATGTCAACGGCCTCGTCCACGTCGACTGAAAGGGACCGCGCCCGCCGACTGCCTCGGAGCGAGCGGCGGGAGGTGATTCTCGACGGAGCGACCCACGCTTTCGCCCAGGCTGGATTCGCGGCGACCAGCCTGCCGGCGATCGCCGAAGCCTCCGGGATCACGACGATCATCGTGTACCGTCATTTCGATTCCAAGGAAGAGCTCTACCGCGCGGCGCTCGAACGTGTCCGCGCGCGTCTCAGCGCTGAACTCGAGACGGCTTCCGAGCCCGGCGGATTCGGCATCGATGCTCGATCGGTGCTCGCCGCCGCCCGACACGATCCCGATGGATTTCGCTTATTGTGGCGTCATGCTGCTCGTGAGCCGCTCTTCTCTTCCTACGCCGCGGAACTGCGGGAGTGGGCGGTCGGTGCCGTTGCGACTTCCATGGGCGATCGGGTTCCGCCCGACGCGCTGCAATGGGCCGCTCACGCCGTTGTCGGATATCTCGTGGAGGCGGTCCTCAACTGGCTCGAGTTTGGCGATCCGCGCCGTGATGCGCTCTTCGTAGAGGCGACGAACGCCGCGATGGGCGCCGGGGTGAAGGTCTGGTCGACGTCGAACTAGCAAGATGGGAGCTTGAAAGGGAGACCTCATGCCCAACGACTGGCAACTTCGAGAAACTTCGCCGGAACTGGCCGCACGTTATGTCCGGGACGGGCAGTGGACCGATGACACACTGGCATCGGTGCTGGACGCGGCTCTGCGAGAGCGCGCCGATCTGACCTTCCGGGTATGGTCTCAGCGGAGGCCGTATCAGGGAACGGTTGGCGATGTCCATCAACTCGCCTGCCGGGTCGCAGGTGGATTTTCGGCGAGGGGAATCGGGCGCGGGGACGTGGTGGCCTTCCAGATTCCGAGTTGGGTGGAGGCTGCGGCGACCTTCTGGGGTGCGGCCCTTTGCGGTGCGGTCGTATTGCCGATCGTTCATTTCTACGGTCCCCGGGAAGTGGGCTTCATCCTGCGCCAATCGGGTGCGCGGGCGTTCATCACAGCCGACCAGTTCCGAAGCTCCGACTACCTCGCGACGTTGGACAGCGTGTGTGCCGAGGCCCAGGATCTGGAGCTGGTCGTGGCGATCGGGCAGGCGCCGGATTCGGTGGTGTCCTTCGAGACGCTGGCGGATCATCCGCCCATCTCGGCGCCCCCGAAGCTCGAGCCGGCAGAGCCCGCCGTCATCGCCTACACGTCGGGCACCACCGCGAGCCCGAAAGGCGTCATCCATACGCATCGCAGCATCCTGGCCGAGACCCTGCAGCTCGCGGCAATGCAATCACCCGATGAGCTGCCCACCCTCTCGGGCGCTCCCGTCGGTCATTTCATCGGCATGATGTCGGGGCTCCTGCTCCCGCTGGTGCGGGGCCTGCCGATCCATCTGATCGACGTCTGGGATCCCGCGGCGGTCCTGTCTGCAATGCTCGAAGCGAATCTCACTGCGGGCAGTGGCTCCCCGTATTTTCTGAACAGCCTGCTCGACCACCCGGATTGCACGGCCGAACACCTGAAGCGCATGCGAACGATCGGGTTGGGGGGCGCTCCGGTCCTGGCTGCGGTGGGCGAGCGCGCGGAGTCGCTTGGGATCTCGATCTTCCGCTCCTATGGCTCCAGTGAGCTGCCTTCGATTACGGGTGCTCGCCACGAAGACCCGCGCGAAGAACGGCTGTACACCGACGGTGCGACGCTCCCCGGGGTGGAGATGCGGATCGTTGACGAGCAAGGACGCGACTTGCCGCCGGGAGAGCCGGGCGAGATCCTGGCGCGGGGTCCGGAACTCTTCGCCGGTTACATGGATTCGTCTCTGACTGCGGACGCCTTCGTCGATCAAGACTGGTTGGCGACCGGCGATATCGGTGTCGTTGACGAACACGGCTGGCTTACCATCACCGACCGGAAGAAGGACAACATCATTCGCGGCGGTGAGAATATCAGCGCCGGCGAGATCGAGGAGCTACTCGCGAAAATGGCCGGGGTGGCGGAGGTCGCAGTGGTGGCGGGTCCCGATCCGCGTATGGGCGAGCGAGCCTGTGCGTTCTTGCGATTGCGGCCCGGCATGCAGGCCCCCGACCTCGCAGCGGTGCAGGAGCACCTTGGCGCCATCGGTTTCACGCGCCAGAAGTGGCCCGAAGAAATTCACGAGGTCGACGATTTCCCGCGGACCCCGTCCGGGAAGATCAAGAAGTTCGAGCTTCGCACTCGACTTCGCGACGCTGCGCTTGCACGCAGCGTCGAACCCTGAGGAGTGTCAGACGACATGCCGGAGCAGGCGATTGAGTCCGTGATTGGATTCTGGAGAATTGCAGAGCAGGACCGTGAACGACTGGCCATCGTCGACCCGCTCGGTCACGAAATCCGCTATGGCGAACTCTATGATCAGGTGAACCAGATCTCCAATGCATTTCGAGCACGCGGGCTCGTGCAGGGTGACCACATTTCCATCGTGCTTCCCAACGAACCTATGCATCTGGCGCTGTGTCTTGCCGCCATGCAATCGGGGCTCTACATCACGACGATCAATTGGCATCTCGTCGGTCCCGAGATCGCGTATATCCTCACCGATTCGGAATCGAAGCTCTTCGTCGCCCATGAGAGTATCGGACATGAGGCTATCCGAGCAGCGGACGAGGCGGGCTTGCCGGCCGATCAGCGCCTCGCAATCGGCGAGATTCAGGGCTTCAGTCCGCTTGAGGAGTTCATGCAAGGGCAGCCTTGTTCGAGACCGGAGAATCCCCGAGCCGGCTCCCTGATGTTCTATACATCAGGTACGACGGGCCGACCGAAGGGAGTCCGACGTCCGTTAGGCGACGTTTCGCCCGACGACGCTGCTGCTGCGATCATGGGGCTCTTCGCCCTTTTCGACATTCATCCCCACGACGGCCATGTTCACATTACCCCCGCCCCCCTCTATCATTCCGCCCCCAACAGCTGGGCGATCACATCGCTTCATTGCGGGCATCCCGTCGTATTGATGGATCACTTTACGCCTGAGGGGATGATGGAGCGGATTGCACGCTATCGAGTCAGCCACACGCATATGGTTCCCACGATGTTCCACCGGCTTCTCGCTTTGCCGGAGGACGTGCGTGCGAGTTACGACGTCTCGTCGCTGCGCACCATGATTCACGCCGCGGCACCCTGTCCGGTGGCGACGAAGTGGAAGATGCTCGATTGGTGGGGGGACGTGATCTGGGAGTACTACTCTGCCACGGAGGTCGGCGGCACGATCATCAGCCCCTCCGATTGGCGCAAGCATCCGGGTACGGTGGGCCGCCCCTTTCCGGGATCCGAAGTGAAGGTCCTGGATGACGACGGGAACGAGCTTGCGACCGGCCAGAGCGGCACGATCTACATGAGAATGGAGGGCGTGTCCTTCGAGTACTACAAGGACAGGGAGAAGACAGAGAAGGCCTCAAGAAAGGGATTCGTCACGGTCGGGGATATCGGCTATCTGGATGCGGACGGGTATCTGTTCTTGAACGACCGCAAGAACGACATGATCATCGTCGCGGGTGTGAATCTCTACCCGGCCGAAATCGAATCTGCCCTTCAACAACATGATAAGATCGTCGACGTCGCCGTCTTCGGGATTCCCAACGCCGACACGGGCGAAGAGATCAAGGCGGTGATCGAGCTGAGTCCTGGAACGTCCGCGGACGACCGGACTCGCGCCGAGATCATGGAGTTCTGCAAGGGCCAGCTGGCGAAGCAGCGTTGGCCACGGAGCATCGACTTTACCACCGAGATGCCGCGCGATCCCAGCGGAAAACTATATAAACGAAAGTTGCGCGATCCCTACTGGGAAGAGCACGACAGCTCGATCGTCTGAAGCGAACGCGTAGCAAAGGGACCCTTTGATCCGTCCGAATGACGATCCCGGCATCGCAAGGAGACACTCGAGTGACCGACTTTTTTCGCGAGGAACGACTGCTCATCGACGGCGAACTCGTGCCGGCAACGGATGGCCGCACGTACGAGAACATCAACCCGGCCAGCGAGGAGGTGATCGGAGTTGCCGCCGACGCGGGGCCGAAGGACATCGAGCGGGCGATCGCTGCGGCGCGCCGGGCCTTCGACGAGACCGAGTGGTCGCGTGATCACAGTCTGCGATCTCGCTGCTTGAGGCAGTTGCATGACGCCTTCCAGGAGAATCTCGAAGCCCTGCGCGGGAGCTACGTCGCCGAAGTGGGCTGTCCCATCAACATGACGAGTGGGCCGGCGCTGGAGGTTCCCATCAAAGGTCTGAACTACTATGCCGACTTCATCGAGAAATATGATTGGTCCGAGGACCTGGGCGTGGCGGATAATCTGGGGATGGGCAAAGCGCAGCGCTGGATCGAGCGTGAGGCCGTCGGCGTGGTCGGCGCGATCACGGCCTGGAACTTTCCTCACGAACTGAACTTGAAGAAGGTGGGCTGGGCGCTCGCATCGGGCTGTACGGTCGTGCTGAAAGGCGCGCCCGCAACGCCCTGGTGCACGTTGCTCCTCGGTAAGCTCATCAAAGAGAACACGGACATGCCGTCGGGTGTGATCAACACGATCACGTCGTCGAAAAATGGAATCGGCGAGCAGATCACGACGGACCCTCGCGTCGACATGGTCTCTTTCACGGGCTCGACCGCGGTGGGCAAGCGCATCCTCGAGGTGACGGCTCCCTTCGTGAAGCGCGTCTCGCTCGAGCTCGGTGGAAAGTCCGCGTTGATCCTGCTCGATGACATGCCCGGTATCCCGGACATTGCGGGGATGGCCGGTGCCAGCGTCTGCATGCACGCGGGGCAGGGTTGCGCAATGTTGTCCCGGGTGTTGGTGCCGAAGAGTCAGCTGGCCGAGGCGGCGGAGAAACTGAAGGCGGCCATGGCCAATGTGAAGGTGGGCGATCCGACCGACCCGGAGACCGTGCAGGGCCCGCAATGCAGCGCGGCCCAACGCGAACGCGTCGAGGCGCTGATCCAGCAGGGCATCGATGACGGCGCCACGCTGCTCTGTGGTGGCGGCCGGCCGAAGGACCTTCCGAAGGGTTACTTCGTCGAGCCCACGGCCTTTGTCGCCGAGCCGGACTCGATTGTCGCGCAACAAGAGTTCTTCGGTCCCGTGCAGTGTCTGATCGGTTACGAGGACGAGGAAGACGCGATCCGGATCGCGAACAACTCGAGCTACGGACTCTCGGGGGGAATCCTCGGACTCGATATCGAACGCGCCAAACGTGTGGCGCGACGCATCCGAACCGGCACGATGATGATCAACGGCGGGATGTGGTACGGCCCGGATGTTCCCTTTGGAGGCTATAAACAGTCCGGTCTGGGCCGGGAGAACGGTGTCGCGGGGTTCGAGGAATTCCTGGAGGTGAAGGCTCTGGCGGTACCCGCCGGTTAGGCGATTGCGGCCTACGCGGTCGAGCTTTGACGTGTCACTCTTGCGCCTTGTCGAGGCGGTTGTCATGGGAAGGGGCCTGAACGATGCCGAGTGATCTAGAGACCAGACAATCCGTTCTCGATACGGCCAAGGCCATGGTGGAGTGTGGCCTGGTGGAGGGGACGGCCGGAAACGTTTCGGCTCGCTTGCCCGATGGGCGCGTCGTGCTGACGCCGTCTTCGCTCGACTACGATTCGATGACGTTGGATGACCTCGTCGTGACCGACGCTGAGGGAAATATTCTCGAAGGCGAACGGCCGCCCACGAGCGAGAAGGCTCTGCATCTTTTTTGTCTGCGGCAACACGAGGACATCGGTGCGGTAATGCATTGCCACGCACTCTTCGCGAGTATGTTCGCCGTCAATCATCAGCCGATCCCGTGCGTGATCGAGGAGTTCGACATCTATGTCGGTGGCGAGGTGCCGGTGGCCGAGTATCAGCTGACCGGATCGGATGAACTTGCCGTCGAAGCGTCGAAGTGGCTCGCAGATCGTGCTGCGGTGCTGATGGCAAATCACGGGCTGCTTTGCGTAGGCAAGGATCCGAGCGATACCTTGAAGATCGCACGACTCGTTGAACGCACCGCCCAGCTCGTGTGGGGAGCAAAGTTGATGGGCGAGCCGGTGCCCTTGCCGGAGTCCACGCTCGAGAAGTTTGCACCGCTCTACAAAATCGTGGGCCGGCTGCGCTGAGCCCTCCGGCCGGACGAGCTCGACAGGAAGGAATTCTGGTGACTACGCCACCCCCACCCGCGCAACGGCCCCGCGCCCTCGTGACGGCGCCCTTTCGGGGTGAGGGACTCGCCACGCTCGAGTCCATCGCGATCGTCGTACTCGATCCATGGATCGATCAGACCCCACTCCGAATCTACGGCCCCGACGAGCTGGCTGCGCGCGTTTCGCAAGAGGGTATCGACATTCTCATCTGTGAGGCCGACTTCTGTATGGGCGCTGTTCTCGATCTGCCCCTTCGCGCCATCGCATCCACACGCGGGGCTCCGACCAATGTCGATGTGGAGGCCGCAACTTCTCGCGGGATTCCCGTTCTGCATGCGCCGGCCCGCAACGCGGACGCGGTTGCAGAGATGACCGTGGCGTTGCTCTTCGCCGCTTCGCGAATGCTGATCCCCGCCGATCGGGATCTGCGGGCGGGCGAGATCGTCAAGGATGGACGACTCTCGTATCAGCGCTTTCGTAGCTGGCAGCTGGCGGGGCGTACCGCCGGAATCATCGGACTCGGCGCGGTCGGGCGCGCGACGAAATGGCGGTTCGAAGGTCTTGGCATGAAGGTGATCGCGTACGACCCGTACAACAGCGATGCAGCCCACAGCCTCGAGGACCTGCTGGCCGAGGCCGATGTCGTGTCGGTGCACGCGGCGCCCACGCCGGAAACCCTCGGAATGATCGGAGCTGCGCAGTTTGCGTTGATGAAGAAGGGATCGATCTTCATCAATTCCGCGCGGGCGGCGCTCCACGATCTCGACGCGCTGACCGAGGCACTCCTCAGCGGGCACCTGTTCGCGGCGGGGCTCGATCACTTCGAGGGTGAGCGCCTCCCGAAAAGCCACGCTCTTCTCGCCCTCGATAACGTCGTGCTGACGCCTCATATCGGGGGCGCCACCTACGACACCGAGGTCAATCATTCGCGCATGATCGCCGACGACCTGGTGAGACTCCTTTCAGGTGAGCGACCGAGATTCATCGTAAATCCGGAGGTTCTCGACGGGATCCCGCGATGAATGACAATCCCTGATCATGTGAGGCGAGGGGAATGAAGAGCAAGCGCTGGCTGATGGGCATCGATCTGGGCGGCAGCGGAGTGCGTTGCCGACTGGTGGATACCGCCTCCGGCATGAGCTTCGAGGGGACCCGGAGCTGGACCTTCCCGAGTGCCAAGGGATCGTTCGGGCTCGGCTTCGACCTCGATCTCGCCGGGATGTGGGCGAAGCTTGGCGACGCAAGCCGCTCGACGATGGAATCCGCGGGCGCCCGCGCGGACGACGTCGCGGGAATCGGCGTGACCGCCCTGCGCTTCGGCAATGTGATGCTCGATCGCGAGGGGGATGTGCTCTTCGCGGTCCCCAATCGTGACGCGCGGGCGGCCGCGGAATACTTCCAGCTTGCGGCGGAGGAGGGCGACGCCATCCTGCGTGACACCGGCCTCTGGCCACTGCCGATCCACACCTCCGCGCGCTTGCTCTGGCTCAAGAATCAACGCCCCGAAGTTCTCGCGAACGTCGCCTGCGTGTTGAGCCTGAGCGATTGGGTCAACTACCGATTGTGCGGGGTGCGGGCGAGCGATTTCTCACAGGCGGGCTGCACGGGGCTCTTCGATCTCGTCCGGCGCGAGTGGAACTGGGAGCGAATCGAGGGACTCGGGCTGCCTGGCAATATCTTTCCGGATACGAAGAAGTCGGGATCACTATTAGGCGGGTTGGAGCCGGAGGCGGCTGCGGATCTCGGCCTGGCCCCGAAAACTCCGGTGGGTCTCGCTGGCGGCGATACCCAATGCGGCCTGTTTGGATCAGGTGTAATCGAGGATGGTGACGTCGGTTCGATCGCAGGAACGACGGCCCCGGTTCAAGTCGTCACCTCCAGAGTGAGGGTCGACGACGAGGGCAAGCTCTGGAGTGGCCATCACGTGGTTCCAGATCTCTGGGTCCTCGAGAGTAACGGCGGCCCCATGGGCGAAACGCTCAGCTGGTTCGCGCGGGTACTCTTCCCCGAATCCTCGCAGCCCGAGGCACGCCTGCTCGCCGAGGCATCGACCGCCGAGATGGGTGCCGCGGGCATGCTCTCGACGCTTGGAGCCGAAGTCATGAACGCGCGTGCACCGAGTATGCCGGTGGGCCAGATCACGCTGACGCACATGACGAGCGCCGACGACGCGAACCCACGTCGGCATCTGGCACGTGCAGTCGTCGAGGGTTACGCGTGTGCCGTGCGCGCGAATCTCGAGCAGCTCACGGGAGTCATGGGTCGGGGCTTCGAGCGCGTCCGGCTTTCGGGTGGCTTATCGCGCGGGGACGTGTTCGCGCAGCTGCTGGCCGATATAACGGGGGCCGAAATCATCGCGACGGCCTCCCCCGACGCGACCGCGCTCGGCGCGGCACTCTGCGGCGGCATCGCGGCGGGCCTCTACCGGAGTCCGCGAGACGCCGCAGCGGCGCTCGTGAAGACTCGCGAGCCGTTTACGCGGCGGGTCGGTTCTGCCGACGCGAGCGAGAAGCTCTACGAAGACTGGTGCAAGCTGCGGGCGGCGGGGAGCGAAACGACGGCCCCCGCCGCCGCCGCACACGTCATACCCTGGGTGCTCGCTGCGGGTGACTAACGAGCCTGGGCATTCGCAACGCAACCGGCGGGATTGGATCCGCGTCTGGGCGCGTGCGCCTTCTGCCGCGCAGGCTCCTAACCGAGTGCCCCGGGCATTCGACTGCAGCGGATCAACAGCGAGTCGTCGAGCGCCTCTTCGCGAAGGTGCGCAATCTTCTGGTAGCCATCGTTTCCGGGAAGTTTCGTGAAGGCGTCCCAGCTGGGCCATTCGACGATGAAGAACAGGTCGGGATCCCACTCGCCGATCACCGCCATGTCCGGAACGAATCCATCCAGCAGTTTCCCGCCGAGCGCTTCGACGAAGGGTGCGGCGGCTGCGACGTATTCGGCGTATTTCTCTGCGCCGCCGTCCTTCTTGAACCAGAGCGCGTTCAACATGTAGACCTTGTCATCCGCCATCGATCGAACTCCCCGGTTGTTACGCGCGAGTCTCGCAGGCGCGATTGAGTGCGTCCACAGCCGGACGGGGCGCAGTTCATGAATAGGTACTCGAGCAGCCCTTCGTTTCTCTCCTCGCCGACGGCGGATCGCAATGGCACCGGCTATCTGGCCACGCAAGGTGTCTACTACGCGCCCAGGGCCGTCGGCCCAGGACGGCGCTCATCGCCAGCCACTACAACGTCGACTTTTCCGAGCACTATATGGCCGAGCTGATGGCGTGACGCGGCTACGGATTGCTCGGTTGGAACGCGCGCTTTCGTGGGCTCGAGCATGGGTTCACGCTGGAACATGCGCTCGCCGGAAATGGAGCCACATATTCGGGTGACGTTGATGGTATTGTAGATCGTTGCTGTGGAGCGCGAAATCGGGGCCACGCCCTCGATCTCTCCAGCCGGTTTTCGGAGAGAAAGTTGGTGTTGATCTCTGTGCAAGGGCAAGGCTTGATTCACATCGATCCGATCACGCGAGAGCGGTCGTGATCTTGCTTCGGGCATCAAGCCTCTGGAAGCTGGGGATCCTGGTGTGGCTCGCCGCGACCCTCGGTGCATTGGCTTCACCCGCCGCGGACCTCGTGCCCGCGGTACCGCCGAGTTGGAAGCTTTTCGAATCGCCTGCGCTGCGCTTTCGGATTCGGCTACCCCCCGAGCCCGTTCGTACCGAAGAAGTTCGGAGCACATTCGTCGGGAAGGTGAATGAGTTCCAGCTTCTGGCCAAGCTGCCCGGGGCCGAGTTTGTCGTTCAGGTCCGCGAGCTGCCGCGTGCGACGCGTTGGTTCGTCACCGAGAATTACATCCTCTCGCGGGTGAAGGACGGGTTTCTCGAAGGCGGCGAGCGTCCGGAAATCTCCGACGAACCGATCATGCGAAGCGGCTACCCGGGACGACATATCCGTTACGAGGATCCCAAGCGCGGAGATGGAGATTGGGTAGAGGACGCGCTGATTTTTCTGGTGGAGAATAATCTCTACTTCGTGGTCGTCGCACGACAGCGCGCTTCGGAGGCGGAACTACCGATCGAGGCGTTCTTTCGATCCTTCGAATTGTGGTAGCTCGGCCGTCGGGTTTCGCAGGGTGCCGGGCTCATCGCGCCAGCCACGACGAGCGCACCCGAAAGAAAGGCAAGGATCATTCGAAGCATGGGGCGTGTTCTCCCGAGTCGATCGACTAACAGAGAGCGTTGCGCAGTTCCTGGCGAGAGGTTTCTCGGCTCATGTTTCCGGGAACGAGACGATCTTCGAATTTCCGAGATGCGTGATCGTGCTTTCCCCCGCCCGCTGCTCGATATGAAACACCCATCGAACGTGATCGCGTTCCGCCTCGCCAGGACGCTGCACGTACCCGTACACCGTAATCCGACCGCCTTCGTCGATCCACGCCACCGGGTCAGAAAATTCGACGTCACCGGCACGCCAGGTATTGACGAAGGCTTCGATTTCGCTTCGACCGGCGTGATGACCTCCCACGAAGTCGTCGATCACCCCCTCCTCGGTGAAGAGTGCGCTCACTGCGAGGGGATCTGCTGCCGTGACTGCCGCGAGATAGAGTTTCGCGAGTTCGATCTTCTCCATTATATCCTCCTCGGGCTCCGCAGAACGCGATGCCGCACGGGTGCCTTCGACCCTCTACAATGACGAGGGATGGCCGCGGTCGCCAGCCGATCAACCACGAGGAACCGAGATGTCCAGCCAAGAGCCCTATATCGTGATCACCGCCGATACCCACGCCGGCGCGTCGATTGATGCCTATCGCGAATACCTCGATCCCGAATGGCGCACTGCTTTCGACGAATGGCGCGGCTCCTACAGCAACCCCGCGAAGAAGCATGTCGGCAGCAAGAAGATCAAGAACTGGGACTCGGATGTGCGCCGAAAGGATCTGCGGGACGACGGCGTGGTGGGCGAAGTGATCTTCCCCAATACGGTCCCGCCCTTCTACGGGAAGGCCTTCCACATCGCACCCCCCGCCACGTCCGAGCAATACGAACGCTTTCGTGCCGGTACGCGCGCCCATAATCGCTGGCTCGCAGAGTTCTGCGCCGAGGATGCTGCGAGCCGTGCGGGAATCGGCCTGATTCATCTGAACGATCTCGACGATGCGATCGAAGACGTGAAATGGATTGCGGAGAACGGTCTTCGCGGCGGTCTCCTGCTGCCGCTTCCCGCTCCGTCGGATGTCCATCTTCGTGCGCTGAACGATCCGGCGCTCGATCGTCTCTGGGCCGTCATCCAGGATCACGGTCTCGTCATGAATCAACACTCGGGGCAGGGTTGTCCGAACTATTCCGGTGGGCAAGGGTCGAGTGCGCTCTGGGCAATGGAGATGACCTTTTACGTTCAGCGCGGCTTTACCGCCCTGATCATGGGCGGGGTATTCGAACGCTTTCCGGGCCTCAAGTTCATCCTGACCGAGAGCGGCTGTGCCTGGGCTCCGCAGCTCATGAAGAACATGGACGCGATGTACCTGGCTTGGAAGATGGGCGCGATCGGCGAGATCGATACCACGAACGACCCGCCGCTCAAGGAACTCCCGAGTTTCTACGCGAAGCGCAATTGCTGGTATGGCGCGAGTTTTCCGGGTCCCGCGGACATCAAAGGCCGGGATGTCGTCGGCGTCGACCGGATTCTCTGGGGCAGCGATTACCCCCACTACGAGGGCTGTTATCCCTACTCACGAGAAAACATGCGCTTTGCGTTCTCGGATATTCCTGAAAAGGAAGTCCGGATGATGCTCGGCGAGAACGCAGCTGTGCTCTATGGCTTCGACCTCGACGCCTTGCGTGCGGACGCAGGCGTCGTCGGGATCACGCCGGAGCTCGTTCGAGTTCCCCTCGATGAAATTCCGGCGGACTCGACTTGCATCACCTTTCAGCGCGCCCGCGCCGAGAAGGCGATGGGGAAGTCGTTCTAGTTCTGGGTCTCGCGCTTCGTCCCGGATTGGGCGGCCTGGTATCGCGGGGATTCGTTTCTGCACTCGTTCTGCCGTGATGTACTCCACATCCTGATGTTCTTCGTGCTCCGATGCATTCCGTGGCGTCCGTCACTGAACGGACCACGGGAGGAAGCACGGTGAACGACGGACGAACGAAGAAGGTCGAGATGGAGAGTCCCGATCGACGCGGGGAGTTTCTGGCACGCCATCGCGTGACGCTGACGATGGTCAGAGGGCCCGCGGCGGGGATGGAGTGGACCCTCGAAGGGGCTCGCTCCGTGGCCGGTCGCTCGCCGAAGGCGGCCATCGAACTCGAAGACCGATCGGTTTCGATGGAACACGCGGTGTTCGAACTCGGCCAGGACGGATTCGGTGTCCGCGATCTTGCCAGCACGAACGGTGTGAGGGTGAACGGGAAACCGGTATCCAGTTCCGGTCTCGAGCATGGCGACCGAATCCGGCTCGGGGATTGCGAGCTCCAGTATGTCGTCGAAGATCGTCCAGAATCGCCGACGGCCTGGAGTGTAGAAGACGGCGCATGACCACGAGATCGCTCGTCGGTCGTCGGTTCGCTGGTTTCAGCGTCGAACGAGAACTCGGTTCGGGTGGCATGGGGATGGTCGTGCTCGCGCGCCAGGAGAGCCTCGATCGCCTCGCCGTTCTCAAGCGGATTCATCCTCAGCTGGTGGCCGACGCGGAACTCGAGGCTCGCTTCGAGCGCGAGGCGATCGCTGCGGCCCGGCTTCACCACCCGAATGTAGTCGGCGTATACGATCGCTTCATCGTTCGCGGGGATGCCTTTATCGCCACGGAATACGTCGACGGCCTCGACCTTTCCGGGATCTTGACTTCCGAATCGCGACTGCCCTGGCGAATTGCGGCGACGATTGCCCTCGAACTCGCGCGGGGACTCGAGGCGATTCACGCCACGGGCACGCTTCATCGCGACATCAAGCCCCAGAACATCCTTGTGGGCAGACATGGGGAGGTGAAGATCACGGATTTCGGGCTCGCTCTGGATGTCAGCGGCTCGGCGCTCACCCAGCCCGGAATCGCGGTGGGGACCCCTCCCTACATGGCCCCCGAGCAGCTTCGCGGCGAACGAGTGGATCCGAGAGCCGACCTCTTCTCGTTTGGCTGTGTATTCTACGAGATGTTGGTTGGGCGGCCGCCCTTCAGTCAGCCCGAGGACGAAGCCGACGGATCGCTGCTCGCGCGCGTCGAGTCCGGGCGCTATCCCCGCCTACGCGGAAAGGGTCGAGATGCGCCGCGCGCGCTCGTGCGATTGATTCGCCAATGCCTCAAGCCGCGCGCGCCGCGTAGGATCGCATCGGCGATGGAAGTCCGTCGCCGGCTCGAGTCGCTGCTCGAC
>Ga0114950_10001378_pt1 | contig 18192 bp, 18 predicted proteins | sample N075metaG_FD_83503 | JGI IMG/M metagenome (GOLD analysis project Ga0114950, IMG submission 83503) | Deep subsurface microbial communities from Kermadec Trench to uncover new lineages of life (NeLLi) - N075 metaG | ecosystem: Environmental > Aquatic > Marine > Ocean trench > Sediment | place... | reverse complement strand
GTGATGAGCCGTCTGCGGGATTTCACGCAAACCGGATGCCAAAGCATCCCCCCTGTCAAAATGGGACGTGTGGGGTTCATGGGTGCGGGGTGTAGGTTCTTCCAATGCTAGCGAATCTTGCGCGCGGGGGGTGAAGGTTCAGGGGAGTGCGCGCATTAAATAATTTGGGCGCCCCACTGGGGATTGGCGCTGCTAGCAGTCCGGTGGCTTCGGCCTAAAGATTGAGCGTTAAAGCACTTACGAGAAGTTATGAACCACGAGTATCGCCAAATGAATGCCTGATTCGGGGTTCGGACGCGAAGTGGACGCGCAACGAGCTAGAGCTTCCGGCTCAAGTCCGCGCTACACGGCGAGATCGTCGACGTCCTGATTGGCCGGGCGATGGAGTCGCTATCGACAGCTTTGGATAAGGATCACGAGACATTTTTCAAGAGGCCGCCCGCACCCCAGGAGAACACGTAATGAGTCAAGCAGTCAATCCCGAATCTGGGCTGACGAATGCAGAGGAGCATTGTCACGATTCGCTGATGCAAGCGTACAGTGCATTCCTTGATCTTCCTGTTTACCATCCGTGCGAGCAACAAGAATTTGCGGCGGCCATTCACGAGCTTCAAGGGCTCTTTGCAATACGCATCGCCGCGAGAAGCTATCCTAAATTATGGATGCAGGATGTCGCCGACGAAACTTCCGATGGCCGAGTCCACGAACGGGACTTCAGCCATCTCGACCCCCCCCGCTCTTGCCACGGACCAACACGAAGTATAGATGATGGCTGATTTCTGCTACCGATCGTCAACGATGACCTTACATCCGAAGACAGATCGCTGCCCGGTTTGCGATTTCATCGGCGGCGATCGGAGCACGGCCGCCATGCTGGAAGTTATCCGGGTCTTAGACGAAAAGCTCGCCCAAAAAGAGCGTCTGCTAGACTTGTGTTTGGGCGTGCTGGCGTCGATGGTCGGTGATTCGGCGGGGGGACCCAATGGCTAGTAGCAACTCCACCGCAACAAAATCCCGGTCGGTTAAAAAACCGCCGACCGGTACAGTATTCCGGCAGGGCGCCTGGACTGGCGCCAAGGCAAAATGGGTCAAGGGCCGAACACGTTTAGATGTCGCCGTATTGATGACGGTTTCCCCGGCGACTGTGGATGGCTGGGCCAGGACAGATGGAATGCCGGGCGGCAGGGACTTCGGCGGATATAATCTCGCCGAGGTTGCCCAGTGGTGGCTGGAGATGCGACTTGCAAAAGAAGATCGGCAACCGGACGGAATACTGCGCGACGACAACATCAGAGAGCAAATTCGCGAGCGGAGGTTGAAGAACGATCAGAAGGAGGAGGGTTTAGTCGATCGGCGCGAGGTGGAGACGGCGCACGAGCAATTGGTCGCAATGATCGTCGCACGCCTGGACGAGATGCCGGAAGCGTCGGCGGCCTGCGTTCCCGAGGAAGTAGCGGAGATCGTTCGGTCTGTCATATCTGAACAAGTGCGGCTGGTTAAAGTGGAGCTGTCAGCCGCCCCAACGGGAGTCGAGTCATAATGGCTATCGACATGGAATTCCGGGCGCGCGTAACTCAGGCGCTCAGCAATACCGACAAGCTGATCAAAAAGGTTGTCCAGCTTGAGGAACGACTCAAAAAGGTCGGCAGAGCGACACAAAGAACCTCTCGTCAGCAATCGGCCTTAGCCAGGGGGGCGATTGGCCAGGTCAGGCAAATGGTCACGAGCTACCTCGGCTTTCAGACCGTTCTACGGGGCGTTGGAAAGTTGTTCAGCGACCTTGAGGCGAAATCTGCAACTGCGGTAAGGGTGACTCTCTCTTTGGCGCAAGCTGAAGCAAACTTTCTTATCAACACCACTGCCTTGCGACAGAATGTAAAGGAATTCGCGAAACTTGAAGCGGCGATTGAGCGGATTTCAGCGATGGGAATTGAAAGGCGAGTTCTGTTGCCCATAGCCGGCGCTGCCGTCTCAGGAGCCGGAGGTTTACCAGTCGAACAAGTCATTGAAGGCATGGAAATCGGCACGAAATTCGTGTCGGCCGGCGGCGACGCTGTTCGGCAGCTAGTTGGGGCGACTTTCGATATAAAGAGAGCCATCCGAGAATTTTCAATTCCAGAGGCCGCGGGCTTCCTCGCCCAAACCGCACAATTTGCGCGGATCGAAGAAATCGGGAAAACCGGCCGGGCCATCGGTGGCGCCCTGACCACGCTCGTCGAACAAGGATTTTCAGCGAAAAACGCCCAGGCGTTGTTCATAACAGCGTCTCTACGTGCAGCGGATACGGAAGGGCGCAGAAGCTCGGCGGGAATTATCGAATTCGGTACATTACTCGATAAATTATTCAAAGGGATGCCGCAGGAGAGCTTTGAAGACCGGTTCAAGTTCATGGAACTTCATCCGCGAGCACAAAAGAAATGGGCTGAATTGACAGCCGGTGCATTTTGGAACAAGTTGCGGAAGCCATTTCAAACGATTTTCACTAAGGGCTCCCCGACTAACGTACTGTTTAAAAGACAGATTACGCTTATTGAAAATTCCGGCGCGACTACGGAAGGCAGACTCAACGCGCTGCGAATTTTGATCGAGAGTTTTGCTAAATCGAGCGTCCAGGAGTCGGCGAAGCTGGACAGGACGCTGAAGGCGGCCATTGAAGAAGCGGTCCTAAAGGGGCAGGATTTCGCTCGGCTGGCGATTATCCGACAAAATGCTCCTGAGCTGATGCAACAGTCCGCGCCGCTGGGCATGATGAGTTCGTTAAAGCAAGCGATTAACAGACTCGAAACGACGATTGCAATGACGATGACCAACGTGGCGCCCGATGTCATCGGCCTGGGGGTGCTATTTCGGATTCATCAGATAGCGAAACGCAACGATATGGTAACTGCGGGATTGGTGGAAGCCATCAGAATTCAAGCCGGCCAGGTATCTCAGGCGGAACTGAATACGATACAGACCGACTTTGCGCGCAAGAATTTGGTGGACTTCATCAATCGAGTCGTCGGTCCGGGGGTCATGGGATCCCGTGTGCGGGATGAGGGCCAACTCATGCAAAACGGCCCGCGAGTAAACGGCGGCGGGCCCGGCGGCAGCCGCCAGCTATTTGGGGGGGCGAGCGACGTCGAACATTTTCTGGAACGACACCGCCGGCTTTTCTGGGGAGGTCGGCCGCAATTCCAACAGTCGGAAATTCTACGAGTGGCTCAGGAGTTGAAAAGGTTCATCGACACCCAAATTAGCAAAGAAGAAATTCAAGCTGCCACTGCGACGCAGCAACGGGAACTGACCATTGCCCTACAGGATCTCGTCATCTTTCTGAAACGCAGGCCCGAGATGCCCGCGAATACAAACACTCATATCGAAAACCGTTGAGGCCGGCAATGGGCAAGTCTGGTTACGCTGCTGTGATGGGATCCCTAAAGGGATTTACGCCAGTCAAGCGCGATTCTATTTCCGAGTGGGCCGAAAAATGGATGATGCGGGACGATGGGCGGCCCTATTCGAGACTCCGTTATCCACATTTCGCCGCTCCTAACGGTCCATTCGACGCGATCGGCCAGCAACGCATCCGCAGTGTGTGGCTCATGTTCGCAAGCCAACTCGGCAAGACTTTTTTCGGACAAACGGCGATGGCGTACTTCGCCGACACCGCGCCCTCAAATCAACTTTTTGCTTCCAGTGACAAAAAACTGGCGATGGAAGTGGTCGAGCGTTACTACGACTGCCTGGAACACGTTGAGCCGCTGCGACGCCAACTCCGGCCAAAACACTTGCGGCGGCAAACTCAAGTCGTGTTGGAACATTGCAGAATGTTCGTCGGCTGGTCGCGGTCCGTGTCGACGCTGTCGGACAAGGCGATCAAGTTCGGTCTCGCCAACGAGATTGACAAATGGGAACACTCTACAAAGAGTCGTGAGGGCGATCCGCTCAAGCTGTTCCAGGATCGAGGCAAAGATTTTCAGCATACGAGGAAGTTCATTTACGAGTCAACGCCTTCAATCAAGGATCAAAGCCGGATCGAGCGCGGGTATCTGAACGGCGACCAGCGCCAACTGTACGTTCCTTGTCCGCACTGCGGCGCCTACCAGCGGCTCCAGTTCGGCAAGAAAGGCACTAAATACGGCGTGAAATGGAGTAGCGGCGAGCACGGCAAGCAGTCGCCCAGTCAAGCCCGCAAGACGGCCTATTACTGTTGCACGAATTGCCCCGAACGGATTCTGAATCATCACCGGCAATGGATGATGAATCGCGGCGTTTGGGCGCTGCAGGGCTGTGAAGTGGACGAGCAACAGGCCAGGCGTTGGTTCGACGGCGAGCTAGACGATCCAGGCTGCAACGACTCCCGTCTGAACGAGCTTGGCCTCAAGCTGCTCGATGGCAGTCCAGAGTCTTCGGGCATCGACGCCAGCTTTCGTCTGCCGTCGATGTATGCTTTGAGCGTTGATTGGTCGGACATCGCGGAGGAGTTCGTTTCCTGTCGTGGCGATGCGCAACTACTGAGAAACTTCGTCAACCAATGGCTGGCCGAGACCTGGGAGCACGTCGTCAGGGAACAAACCTGGGAGCAATTGGGTGATCGCCTGATTTTGGACGGCAAAGATAGCTTGGATCAAGGCCGGGTCCCGGAATGGGCTTCGCTGCTAACGGTGGGGATCGATAAACAAATAGACCATTGCGTTTTCGTCGTCAAGGCATGGGGGGCGGACCGGACGAATCATACTTTAGACTACGGCGAGGCGGGCAGCTTCGAGGAATTACTCGAGCGAGTCGTTTCGCGCGTCTTTCCTGGCGTTAAAGGGGCAATGGCGCCCAGTTGCACGCTGATCGATTCCGGCTATCTACCCGATATGGTGCATGAGACGTGCGACGATTGGCGCGAGCACGGACTTTGGGTGTTGCCTTGCCGCGGCACTGATCAATTGATGGCCTGCCCGGTGAAAATCAACAATATCTCCGGCGGACCTCGTAAGGGTCGGTTGATCGTCTTCATCGACTCATATACGACACAAACTTGGCTTGATCGCATGTTGTTCGGCAAGAAACACCCGCAGCCGGGAACTATGTCGCTGTTTACTGCTCCCCTGGTCGCGCATCAGAATTATTTGCGGCAACTGCTAAACGAAATTCCTTCAATGAAATCGCATTCGCGCGCTCGGCGGCTGGAAAGCTGGGACCGCATCGATAACAAGCTGCCCAACGACTTCCGAGACTGTGAACGCTACGCCTTTGCTGCTATGTTAGTGGCAACCGGAGGCACGCCCATTCGCCCCGGCGACAAATTCTATGGACCCTCGCAAGACAGCCAACAGGGACAACGCGGCGCGCGAATCGTCGGCAATTTTGCCGACCGGTCAAGGAGATTTTATTGATGGCGAACCGAAAGAGGAACGACCGAAGAACGGGTAATCGCGGGGAAGTCAGGCAAGATCGCGTGGAAGTCAGGCAAGATCGCGTGGAAGTCGGGCAAGATCGCGTGGAAGTCGGGCAAGTGGACGACAATGCGGAAGTCAGCACACTGGAAGACGACGAAATTAGCCGCCCCGGTCACGCTTGCGAAATATGCTGGAACCGTCACCGGGGACTGGGCGAAGTAAGGATAACGAGTGCAAACGCAGTAGCCCTGGTTTGTTCGCAATGTAGTCATACCTGGACGATGAGGAAGCCAAAATTTGAAGACGCGGTACAGCAATGGAACCTTAAATGAAGGCCATGCCATGAATCCAAATGGAAAACTTCGAGTAACCCCTGAAATGCTTCTTGGACAAAAGGTGAAAATAGAAATTTCCGAAATGTGGGGGCCGAATCAAACTCCAATTTCCGGGATGATGCAAGGGCCGAAAGGTCCGGTACTGTTTATGATGGGAGGTGCTTCTAGGCTGGAAACCATAGCGGCCCAGCTATTGGCCGGTCACTTCAAAAATGCCATTTTACCCTCTGGCGATGTCGATGCCGAAGTAATTCAACGCGGATTGGATTGGGCGCAGGAGCTACTGGCGCAAGTGGAAGCCAGGGCCGCCCAGGCTAAGGCCGAGGCTGAAGAATCATCCGGTTCAAGGCTTCCTGTTTAGGAAGCGGCGAACATTCCGCCGCAGCCCTGGGGCGTTTGGCGACGATATATGGGCGGAAATCGCCGAAAAAACAGACGGCTGGGGCTGCGGTCTTTGAAAATCACGCCATTTATGACTTCGCATAAACTTGATTCTCATAGAGACTTGTGGCACCTGGACCGAAAAACAAACTTTTTTTTCGAAAACTTCAATGTCAATTTGTCGTTCAGATTCCTATATTAAACGCATTGCCAGGTCAGATCAGAAAATAGCTCTTGAATTATTGGACCATGACGGTCTTCACTACAGATCCGGCGGACCAAGAGCAAGCAATCGTGGAGTGCATCAACCGCGTTCTACACGCCCAAGACTACGGCCAGCGCGGTGAACGACTCAAACGCGCTGATTTAAAAGAATTGTTTAGTGAACTGAGGCTAGTTCGATCCATGAGATCCGCAGCCCCCGGCGGGATGACCTTGGGATGCGTCGTTAGACCTACTTGATCCGCCCTTGGATCATTGATTGATCAGAAGAGCGTTAGATTCGATTGTCGAGACTTTTTTGCCGCATCGCGCGCTGGCCAGGCTCCAAGCGCGCGTGACGATCGAGCAAATCCACGCCATCACCGGAGGTGACGGGTCTGGTTACGATGCGGCCGCCAGAAATCGATTGACGAAGTTCGGCGCCGGCGGCGCTGATACCGAAAACGCGCTGCCACCCGAACAAATTGAGCGCCTAGCATTTTTTTCTTGGAAGCTCTATCGCAATGTTCCCCACGCCGGGAAAATTGTGAGGTCGCTCGAGTCAAAGATTGTCGGCGCCGGCAACGAGCCGCAATCGCTGGCCACGCTCGGCGGTAAGCCAGCCGACGAGTTCCGAGAGCGGGCCGAATCACTTTGGCGCGCGATTTCAGGCCGGATTGACGTCAGGGGGACGCCCGGCAAGGGCGGCCAATCGCTGGAGATGATTCAACGCTCCTTAATACGCAACACCGTGCTGAGCGGAGAGGCGTTTCTCAAGTTCGTTCAGCCCAGCGATGAACAAGTTGAAGAACTGGATTTGCCGATCCCTCTGCAAATTCAAATGATTCAGCCGCGCAGATTGATGAACGACGTCGCCGGTAACGATAGGGTGTTCCGGGGCGTGGAGTTTGACGAAAACGGCCGCCGTGTCGCTTATCATCTGAACGACTTCTCGCCCACTGGAGTAATTCGCTTGGCGGCAACGACGCCGGTTCCTGTCAGCGAAATGCTTCATCTCTATCTGATGACCGACGTAGACCAGATCCGCGGAACGCCTTGGTTTCACGCCATCTTGAAGAAAATGGATAACGTCGGCGATTACGAAGAATACGAGATGACAGCAGCCAAGATGGCCGCTTGCGTGATGATGGCGATCAAGAAGTCCAGCGGTCAAACCGAAAATTGGGGCGCACAACCCAGCGCAGGTCAAGACAGCCTCGATTCAGATGGCAACCAGCTTTCCTTCTTGCAGCCCGGTGCAATTGTTGATGTTGGCGTCGATGGTTCCATCGACGCTTTTGATCCGCAGCGGCCCAATCAACAGGCCGTTGAATTTCTCAATCACATCGGGCGTTCCGAAGCTGCCGGCGTGCCAGGGATGAAGGCAAGTACAATCACCCAAGATTTTCGCGGGTCTTCCTTCGCAAGCGAACGGTCTTCCGACAATGACATCTGGCCGGAAATCTTGGCCTTGCAGGATTGGTTTAACAAGTCGATAAATCAACCGCTTTACGACCGTATAGTCCAAGACGGCATTATCGCAGGTTGGTTCGAAGGCGCCGTCACCGACAAAGAGTTCCAGCAAAACAAAGATCAGTTATTGCAAGCCCAGTGGTCCGTTCCGGTGCAAGCGGCCATCAACCCTAAAGATGACGTCGTGGCGGCCGTTATGCGAATCGCCGCCGGTCTTTCAACGCCGCAAATTGAAGCCGCGAAACTAGGCCGAAATTGGGACGATATCCTTGCGGCCTTGAAAACCTTTATCGATCGAGCCACGGACGAATATGACATTCCCCCGGCGCTCATAGACTCCTTTCTAGGAATACAAAACAATGGGATCAGCGTCGAAAACCAAACGGCGGCGATTAAAGCGGCGGCGGCTTCAGCAGCGTAGCGACACCTTGCGGCAGATGATGACGCGGGACTCTATCGGAATTCGCGAAGATACTTTCGATGAGGATTCGCGAACCGTGGATGCAACGTTGGCTTCCGAAGCGCCAACGTTGGTCGCCGTAACAGGCAGTAACGGTAAAAAACGAGCGATTGAAGAGGTGCTGTTAATGAGCGGCCTTGAGCTGCCAGAACAGGTGACGTTACTTGACAGTCACGACTCAGGTAGCGTTCAAAAAGTTCTCGGCTCGATTCGAAACTTCCGGATTCACGACAACATACCAGTCGGACCAGGAGAGCCGCGGCTTCGAGGTTTAGACGGACAAGTAACATTTACCCGGCAACCTGAAGGGGAAAGCGCCTTTCAAAAATACAAGGAGAGACATTTGACGGATGTTTCGATTGGATACATCGTCAACGAGCGGAAGATTTTGCGGCGCGGAGAAGTATTTGAGATTGAAGGCCGGACGTTCACCGGTCCAAAAACAATAGCTCTGAAGTGGACGCTCAGGGAAGGTTCTGTCCTTCCGATGGGTGCAGATAGTCGGACCAGATTGCGAAACGACCCTTCTATAATAGAGGACATCACGATGGATGCACAACTCGTGTCACTGCTGGAAAACCGCGGAATGCCGAGCGGTCTAGATAGTCAAGAGGCCTTGGACTGGCTCGCCGAACATCGCGATGAGGTATTCACATCGAAAACGGCGCCGCCGACGCCGCCGCCGCCGTCGGGGGACGATGGTCAAAGTCGTGGCCTGAACGACGACTCTATTCTGAGGGTCGTCGCCCTGGCTTTGACGGAGCGAGAAGAGCACATCGAGACGTTTCGAGCGGAAGTCGTCGACATTGCGGCTGTAGCCGGCGTCGAGGTCCGCGAGGAATGGTACGGGCTAAAAGACATCAAGGAAGTGCGCAAGGTAGTTGTCGCGGCTCGGCAAGAATTCGCGCAGCACGCCGATCCGATGATGGGAGAAATTCGCTTCTCCGACAGTCAGCCAGCCGATCGCGGGGTTGACGGCATCCGCCATGCGCTATTGTCGCGCATCTTGCGGAATTGCACTAGTGACGAGGAGTTGATTGAGAGAAAGCTCGCCGATTGCTCCTGGGGCGGCGAAAGCGTCCAGGCGGCCGAAAGAAAGTCCCACCAACTGCGGGCGCAAGATGCGGCCAAAGACTATCGCCATTTTTCCTTGATGGATTTGGCTAGCCGTTGTCTGATGATTGACGGATTCAGTCTTCGCGGGGCTGCCAAAGATCGGATCGCCTACGCTGCCTTGGGATTCTACGAACAATCCGGCCTACAACAGCGCAGCGGCTACGGAGCGGCCCTTCATACTACGGGATCGTTCGCAAATCTGACGCTCGACGCAATCAATAAATCGATGCAGACTGGCGCCGAGGAGTTCCCCTCAACTTGGGAAGGGCCGATGCGACGAGGAGAGTCTGTCCAGGACTTCAAAACGATTCACCGTCTGCGAGTCGGTGCGATTCCCAATTTGAAAGTTTGGGTCGACAACACGCAACCCGATCAGGCGAAATTCACGGACGCAGACGAGCCATACGCAGTTGAATCGCGATCGGTGGACGTTGCCTTTTCTTATCGGACGTTGATCAATGACGACAAGGACGCCTTGAGCCGGACCCCTCAGCAAATGGGCCAGGCCGCTGCGCGAACGGTGAACGCCGTCGCCTGGTCGAAGGTGACCGGGAATGCCGATATGTCCGATCTTCAGGCGCTGTTTCTTGCGACGCCGACAGGGCTGCGGCAGCGGGGAAACTTGTTGACTGGCGCCGGCGTACCATCGGTGGCCACCTTGCAGGATCTGGGCTTACTGATTGAGCAGATGCGCGGCGAAAACACGCCCGAAGGGGAAGAGTCAGACGACATCTTGGGCTTGCGGCCTGTCTACCTGATCGGTCCATCCGCGTTGCGGACAACGATCATGCAATTGGTCAACTCGACGGCCGACCCCGACGCGGGGAATTCCAATGTTTTCAATCCGGGCCAAAGTTATATTCCGGTTATCGAACCGCTGCTGGATAGCGATTCGGCTACGGCCTGGTACTTGTTCGCATCGCCGCAGCAGATTTCTACGGTCGAAGTGACTTTTCTTGAGGGCCAAGAATCGCCAGTTATCATCCAATGGACTGAGCCTTCTACGCTGTCGAGAATTTACAAGGTATTGCAAACGTTTGAGGCAAAGGCCCTCAATCATCGCGGGATGGCTAAACACGCCGGCGCGTAAAAGTACATGACTTCGATTCGCTCGCCACAGGGCTACGCCTCTCCGGGGGGCCGCTGGCCCTGTGGCGGGATTTACCTGGCAGATTCAAACCACAAAGGCCCACTATGAGCGTTTCAAGAAATCCGATTCGATTCACCGACAATTTTAATAGAGCGCAAATTCTCACCACGGCTCCGGGGTTCAACGGCTGGACGCTTACGGAAACTGCGGCGGCGGGGACGCCGATCAAGGCGATCTTTGGTGAAGACGGGGGCGCCATGCGGATCGCGAGCGACAACGAATCTGAAATACAGAATATCTGCATGTCCCACGATGATATCTTGACGGTTGACGTTGCCACGCTAGGCGTCGTGGAGATGATTTGTAAAGTCGCAGGGATGAGCACAGGGTCAACGATCATCTGGGGGTTCGGCTCTGCGCGAGACGACGTTCCCGACGACATCACCACGGCGGCTTGGTTCCGCATCGAAGGATCGGCCAGCCTGACCGCCGTCGTGGTCGAAAGCAGAGGCGGAACGACGGAAAATGAGGACGTTGCCACAGGCGAAACGCTGGCGGCCGTTTACAAGAAGTTCCAAATTGACTTCACCCGCGGTTTGAAGGACGTCCGTTTTCTGATCGACGGAGAACGGGTAGCCGCGGCAACGACTTTTGATATGTCCGGGATCACAGCCGGTCAGAACGTGCAACCGATTATCCAAGTCCAGAAGACGTCATCGACGGCGGTTCCACAATTCGATCTCGCGCGAATTGACTATCAAACTCAATACGTCTACGGCGTGTAACCGAACATTCCGAACGCCAAAGGAGGCTTGCCCGTGGCTTTTACTCATGTCCTCACTTTCAACGTCGCCGGCCCGTTGGCAATCAATCGCTCAGTGACCTTGACGGAGGAAAAGGAAATCAACGTAGAGGTGACGATACCAATTGCCGCAAGTGATCTTGAGGTTGAATACGTCGCTGTACTGGCCCGCCTCGCCTCGTTTTATATGGTGGCTGATCAAGACCTAACAATTAAGACCAACGATGCCGGTTCGCCGGATGCGACATTGAACATAACCAAAGACAACCCCTTTTCCTGGTATCCCGGTCAGGTCGTGCCGCTCACCGATGTTTTTGTGGCTGACATAACGGCCCTGTACATAACCAATGGTTCGGGCGTTGAAGCGACCTTTTCCATCCGATCCCTGATCGATCCAACCCCTTAGTGATTGTGGTGATCAGTCCGTTCAAACAACATCAACGCGAAGACTTCGCTCATATCCTAACGTCGGACGAGCATGATCAGTTGATCGTGTATTATGCTAAGAAGGGCAGTCCTAGAGATATTCGGGCCATCGTCGAGCCTGATGACATGGTCGTCGAGATGGACGAAAACCTCAGCAGGGCTATGAGGTTGGAAGTTACTTTATCCAAAGACGAGAACAACGAAGTTCTGTTGGACGGGATGCCGGCTAATCATGGTGGCGTCCGCTTCCCGGAGCGTGGCGATCAAATTTGGCTTAAAGAATGGGAGCATCCTGTAACGGACCGCTACACGTTCACCGGAGTCGTGATAGAGGAAAAATTTCATTCCTGGACGCTTGAATTCAAAGCTTTCAAGACGATCAGGACCGGCGCTATACATGTGAAGTCCCAATTATGAGCACGGCATTATGGTCACGGCATCGGACGACGGCGAGGGCTATGGCCCATTTGGTTCATCGGTTATCTACGTGCGAGAAGTTCTGGCCGAAGCGCCCCGAATCTGGAAAATTCTTGGCGTCGATAGCCAGCCGGAAGCGACGAAGCGAATTCATTTTGGCTACGTTCACAAGGAAAAGGGGAGCGACCATACGAATCTGCGGCCTTATTTATTGATCGCCATGCCCAACGAATTCGAGCTGGAGTTTAAGGGCCTCAACGCCTACCGTGCTACTTGTTCGGTCAGCCTGTATTTTACCGACGTGCTGCGAAAAGCAGCCGAGCAATCTTATCTGGGGTTCTTGAAGTTTGGCGGAACGCTCATTCAAACGATCGTCGATGCCCAATGCAACACAGCGCGGCGGATGTCCGGTATTCTAATTGGCGCGCAATTGTCCATGAACTTTCAACGCACAGACCCCGATTTGGACGGCACGCACAATCTCGCGCCAGGCACGGGAGAAGCTTTGGAAAGTTACTGGGAAGGCATGTTGCTCCTAACGTTCAAATAATTATGACCTTAGTTATCACAGCACTGTTAAAAACTTCCGGCCTGCCTAATCAACGCAGAGTCAAAGAGCATGTACGCACCGCATTGCGCAAGGTTGCTGAAACCTGGCACGAGGAAATGTTACCGCGGCACTTCGATGAAGATGCCAAGTTCCGTTACAGTTACAGACGGCGCAGCGAAGTCTACAAAAAGATGAAGCAGCGCATGGCCCAGTTTGGTCGGGCCATGAAATCGGGTCGCGTCGATCTGGTGTTCAAAGGTCTGATGGAACAGTCCGCCGAGGGGATGGCTACAATTCGAGCGTTCCCGTTGCGGGCCGTCGTGACAATGCCGACGCCAACATACGCGCGATTCCATGGCAAACTGTTTGAGGTGACGCGCACGACTGTGGGCGAAGAATCAAAATTGAACCGAATTGCAGAAGAGTCGATTTCAACCGGCTTCCGGCGGGATCAAACTCTTGGCACAAGATAAGGATTAAGATAGAAATGGCAATCACGGAACTTCACACAGGACATTCCATTTCATTCGACAGCACTAGCATAACGCAGTTGGGATCGTTGTCGTATGGAACGAACGCAGAAACGCTGGAGGGCTTTTCCACAGGCTGTCCAGAAATATTTTTCCAAGGGATGCTCAGCCAGCCTATCGAATTCAGCTTCAGCACTAGCCAACTTCAGTCGGTGTTCGTCTCTATGGACGAGTCGAATTTTTACACCGTCTGCCCCGGCGGCATAACAACGATCGATTACCGGGAAGTAGAAAATTGCGGGATTCGTTTTCCTCGGGGCATGGCGACACATATCAAAGCTGCGGTCGGTGAAGCTCTTATCGTCATCGACAGCCTGGAGGCCAGCGGCGACGGTGAGGCGACGGTAGATGGAAGAATTTACCCTATTTTCGACGGCTCAAACGTACCGGTGATTTGGACGGATGGAGTCGTCCTTCCCGATCCGTGCCATTTTGATCAAGTGTATGTTGTCGGTCCGTATTTCGTTTTTGGCGAGGCCCTAGTTAACGGCGTTCAGCGGTTGCGAATCGATTTCAACACCGAGCTATTGCGCCACAGCGATAGAGGAGACCTTTGGGATTCCTTTATCGCCATCAAGAGTCATGCACCAGTAATCACGGTCGACGCTTTTCAAATGGATCAAATCTTCGCCGTACCTGTGTCGGGCCGCTCCATCGGCGGAGAGTCCCCGCCGGACTCGGCGCGATTCTTCCTCCGCCGAATGATCAACCTTTCGGATGATACTTTTGACGGACGATATCAAGACGGCGAAGCCAGACATATTCGCTTCGAGTGTTTGGCGGCGCTTCATCACGTCAGCGAGGCGAGCTACAGCGGGCCAAATGAGGAAGTAATTCTCACCTATAACTTTCATTGCGTTGCGCCTGTGGAAGCTACCGCCCCGATGGACGTGGCCGTTGATGTAGTCATCGCCCCGCCATAACGAGCCACAAGAGAGCTGATGAGGAGCAAAATGGCAGTTTGAATGACGAATCGACTAAACCCGGAGATCAAGAAGATGTATCAACCGATTTACTACCTGGCGAAGAAGAAGGTTAAGGATTTGGAGAAGAAGGGGACAATCAAACCAGAACTTCTCCGCGCCGCCGGTTTGGGACACCTCGCAGACGAGGCGGCGGAAATAAGATTCAGTTTTGGAGAGGTAGCCAACGGCGGACCCGATGGCGGCGCCGGGGTGCTCATTAGCTGCGAAGCCCAAGCCAAAGATGAAGGCCAACGAGTTCATTCCCGCATTGGTTTTTATGGCGACGAACAAGTCTGGATGCCAGCGAACGAAGCAAAAGGATTGTGGATCGGATATTGGAAAGGCCACCAGCCCCAGGCAATTGATCTTCAGCGCACCTCGACCTTTGGCGGCGGTTTGGTTTTGACAATCTCTGACCGATACTTTCTTATCCCAGTCGTGCGACGCCAAGACGGCACTACGCATCTTCCGCAGGACGTAAAATTATGTCCTTTCCGTGAGATCGTCAAGCAGCGCTACGCAGACATTTGGGACAGAACGGCCGCCGCCTGGGATTGGGTGGCGACCGGGGAGGCGGAGTCTGATGACTTTAAGATAGAACCTGCCGTCAAATTGGCCCTCGATTGCCTGTCGTTGAATTATCGCGTCAGTCCGATTGAGCAAAACGCTTTCGCCCTGATCGATAATTCAAATTGGTTAATGGTCATTTGCTGCATGTTGGATATCACCAATACGGAAAAAATGGAAGCCGCTAAAAAAAAGGCGCGCCCATTCGAACCGCACGAGGATGCGAATTCGTCAACTGGGCCGAAGGCCGACTCCCAGAATACAAGCCCAGTCGCGGCGACTTGTACCTAGCTGCGAACGGTTTCTGCGACTCCCCGATGCAGATGCTGCACGTTCCCACTGTCCAAAAAGCTCCAGCAAGCAGGAAGACGAAACATGCCGGCGGCAGGAGGCGAGTGTAGTATCGAACAGTTCCAGTTTCTGTCGTTCAACACGCCAGGCGACAGCGGCGCGCATCCGCATAGCGTAATAATCGCGAGGCCTGGTCTCGTAGGCGGTGAGGTGTGGCGAACGACGCTCCAGCCCACGACGTTTGTGCTGCAATCGGTGGTCGATCAACCAGACACTGACGCCGCATATCAGAAGCACCACGATTACATACAACTCCACTACGCCGTAGATTTGGTGACGATTATCTGGAAGGGAACGGACTTAGGAGCGGCGTACAAAGTCGGATATTTCGTCGAAGACGTGAGAATGGTTGAGGTGAAAGAGGTTGCGGCGTTCGTCGGAGGACTCAACCCGCCATCCAACGCATTTTTGATCTGTGATTGGGTCATCACTGGATTCGAAATTTTTGTCCAAGCTATCTAACTTTAGGGATTGAGCATGTCCGTTACCGCCACTCTCCGATTTTCCATGCCGATCACTGAGACGCTAACGGATAACGTTGACGGCTCGGCCTCTCCTGTCATCAACCACACCAGTTTTGATAAGACGATATCTTTGGACGCCGCCGGCAGCGGTTCGTCGGGTCCGATCGTGGCGGCCTACGTCGACGAGATAGACTTGGTTGCGGGAGCGTTCACGTTGGATTTAACGGCGCTCCCTCAGTCTGGCGGCGGAACATTTGACGGCACGACGATGAAGGTTCAAGGCTTCCGAGTCGAGTATCCGACTGTCAACGCTAACACGCTCTTGATCGCAACCGGAGCATCTAACGGGTATGATATCTTCGGCGGCGCAACACACGAAATTCTGCTGTCGCCCGGCTGTCTGTTTCAGGCATACTGGGACGACAAACTCCAAGACATCTCCGCTACGGACAAAACAATCGACTTCACCGGCACGGGTACTGAGAACTTCTTTCTTACGCTGCTGGTCGGCTAGAAGGTCTGTTGGTTAGATGACGCACGCTATAAAAAATGCGATTCGCACCGATGTATCATTCAAGGCCAACTGGTTAGATTTATGGGTCCTGATCCGTGGCGCCACGGTGACAAATTTGAGCTTTGCGCTATCGCCCGATATTGGCAAAGCTGAGATAAGCTTTCACTACGGGGACGTAAAGGACTTTGAACTTGACAAATTCCATCAACGGCTAGCGCTGAATGTAATCGATTATTACGTAATGATTCAGTTGTGGAGTCAAGGGCCAGGAATCCCCGAGCCGTTCGTTTTCAAGACATGGTACGGCGTCATCGTCGAGGAAATCGTCAATCGGGCGGACGTCGATCACGGCCATCAGTCGTTTTTATGTTATGACCTGGCCTATTTGCTTGAGCGCGAAACAATCACTTCTTCGGTAGTGAAGAACGAATTGCAGACGCAGCCGCTAAAGGTTGTCGAACGGGCCATCTCTTTCAACTACACCGGCACGGGCAGCACGCAATCAAGGCCCTTCATCGTTGGCAATAAGGCGGACGACGAAACCGACCCTGTCCCGGTCTTTTGTAGGCGATTCGGCCTAAAGGACTTCGCGGCTGGTCCATCGTTCCCCAGCTTAAAATCCTCAACCAAGTGGACCGCCGGGGACATCGTTAAATATTTGGTCGCTTTTCAACCGCGCGAGGACTTGAGAGATCCGGGATTTGATTGGCATTTCGTCGCCATGAATGGCTTTCCAGAGGATCTAGGCTGGTTCCCTGTCGTGTCCGCTGAAGGAAGAACCGTCAAGAGCATCATTGATCAGTTGCTTTCTAGGAGCCGCTTGGTTGCTTGGCGTGCGACCGTCACGCCAGATGGGTTGAATCCGGTTATTCAGTGGTTTCCCCTGACGGATATAGACATCTTCCTAGCAGATGAAGTCGAACTGGGCGAACCGCCGGAAAGTCCTATTCTTCTGCATGGTCAAAGAAATGTCGTGAATTTCTTCGGGACTGAGGCAGGATGGGGACGCATTGACACAAAGATCACGCATTCCTCAATTCACAAATTCGACCGGGTACTTGTCCGCGGCGCCCGTTCGGGAACAACTTTCACCGTTCACAAATTGTGGCGTCGAGACGAAGGCGATCGATTCACTAAGACCGTGGAGGAAGTTTGGACAAACGACATGCAAGAAGCTTGGGAGCTTGGAGCATTTGAGGAGGACGATTACGCGGAAGCGTTTTGGCCTGATAAAATGGCAATGAATAAGCGGGTACGTTCGGGTCAGAACTTGCGAAAAGTGTTCTCTTGGTATCGGATCGTGGACGAGTGGCAAGGCATCCGGCAAGAGTTCTTCAACGTGATGCCTCAAATTATTTACGATTTACCAATGGGCGGCGGCCGGCAGCGTGAGCAGGGCGGCGCTTTTTGGCGACCGGGATTACGAATTTCTCAGACGCTGCCGTTGCTTCAATCTATCGACTATTCGGGCGATAAACTGAGCGGACTCAAAGATCGACCCTTGCAGGAGTATCCGGGTGGTGGACGTCCTCCAGCGATGCTTCCGCTGTTGTACGCAAAGGATCAGTACGTCCTGCTCAAAGAAGTTTGGATCGATCTGGCCGACCCGGAGCGCGGTAGTCAACATTCCCTCTTGGCCAGCGGAGGGGCCAACATATCTGCCAGGATAGTTCCCCTGGAAGGGGATTGCGGATTCGCGATATTGGTCCGTGATTCTCGCTCCGGCGGCGGCGGCCAGCACGCGCTCGCCCTAGGACGATACACCAACCGCATTGACGCAGAGCACGAAAAGGATCCAGTGGACAAAGACCCTGATTTCAGCATGGACGATGTTAGGATCACCATTCACATCGAACTTGATCAGCGCTGCCAGGCATCTTTTGACGCGGTAGGCAACCAATCAAGAGAGCGCGGTCAGCGGGAATTGGTGATTGAAATGGGAGACGCCTATCGCTTGGAATGGGTCGACTCCGGCACGGTCATCGGTATCGATAAAGAGGGGAAGCTGATCACGACCGAAGGCGGCTGGCTTTATGACGATCGCAAACTTTTGCAACAGATGGCGACGCTGGCCTTTGGCTGGTATTCCCGGCCGCGGATGGCGATTGATGCGCTTTTCCAATTTGGCGACCTTGCTGGGACGAGATACAGCATTGGAACATTCATCAAAAGATATTT
>Ga0114950_10001377_pt1 | contig 18197 bp, 16 predicted proteins | sample N075metaG_FD_83503 | JGI IMG/M metagenome (GOLD analysis project Ga0114950, IMG submission 83503) | Deep subsurface microbial communities from Kermadec Trench to uncover new lineages of life (NeLLi) - N075 metaG | ecosystem: Environmental > Aquatic > Marine > Ocean trench > Sediment | place... | reverse complement strand
GCCATCGGGCACCCGAGGTACGGCTTCATCACGCTGCGCCACACAACCGCCAGTTGGCTGGCCCAGGCCGGCATCGACCTCGCCCGCATCCGCGAACACATGCGCCACACCAGCATTCAGACCACGCTGCGCTATGCTCACCTGCGTCCGAAGCACCTTGACGACGTGGTCGAGGCGCTGGACGCGTCGGTTTCAAATGGACACTCTGAGGACACTTCCCTGGCGGCCACGGTAGATGGTGTCGTAAGTTGTTGAAAACAAACACGCGCCTGTAGCTCAGTTGGACAGAGCAACGGCCTTCTAAGCCGTGGGTCGCAGGTTCGAATCCTGCCAGGCGTACCAACTTCGATCGGCAGCATCGATCAGATTCCGGCGAGTGCGATGGCGCGAAGGCCACCGGATTTCGACTCGTCAGCCCGTTTCCTGGTTCGGCGGAAGCGTGCCTTTGCCATGGCAGAGTCCGCAGCGCCCCGAGCCCTCACAGTTGGCGCACGTCACCCGCTTCGTTCTCAGCCATCTTCGGTAAACATGAACTCCGGCGCCGTCGCACCCGAAACACCGGCCCGAACCCTGGCAGTATTGACAGACTTTTTGCCCGTCGGTCGTCTGGTTCTGTGGAGAACGCGTCATTCACTTTCCCGAGCCGAGCCTCCAGCCTCGGATGAGGATTCCGACCACGCAGACGTGGCTGAGGAGACCCAGGGCCAGCACGGCGTCAAAGGGATACCCGACGACTGCACCCACGCCGATGCCGAGCAGTCTGAGATCGCGGCGCTTGAGCCGGTTGAGGACGTCGTTGGGATAGGGCCGTTCGTGGCGGATCGCATACTCTTTGGTCGTGTAGCTGGCCAGGATGAACCCCGTGAGCGCTGCCATGCCTCCAAGCCAGGCCAGCGGACCGGGGTGGAGTCGAGCATAAGCCAGCGTGATAGCAATCGCCACCAGGGAGTCGGCGTATCGATCGAGGATCGTGTCCAACCAGGCACCGCGTCGCGTCGCCCAATGCTTGAGCCGAGCGATCTCGCCGTCGCAGCCGTCGATGATGGAGGACGCTTGCACCAGCAGGCCTCCGGTGATGGTCAGGGCCGTCTTGCCCGTGGCCAGCAGCGCCGCGCCAACCAGGGCGATCAGGAAGCTGGCCACGGTGATCTGATCCGGCGTGATGGAAGTGGACGAGAGCCGAGCCGAGATTCGGGTCGAGACCGGCCGGTTGATCAATCGTGAGACGAAACCGTCCTCACCCTTCCCCGACAAGCGGGAAAGGAGGCGCCGGCGGGCTTCCCGCCAGGCCTCGGGCGTGTCTACATCGATCCAGTCGCGGCCGGTGACGTCGATGGCCTGCACGGCCCCGCGCTCGGCGAGGATGGCCACGCCGTCCGAGAGCCCGTGTCTTCGCCGCGAGGCTGCCGTCGCGAGGCCCTCGAACAAGGCGCAGGTACACAGGAACACGCCCGTGTCGGCCGCGTCCCATTCGTCCAATTGCTTTCCGATCCGTCGGACGCTGCCGTGCTCGAGCTTGACCTTGGTGGCGTCGTCCACATCAAAGAGCCGATCTCGACCGCAGTCGACACCAAGGCCGATGTGGCCCTGCGGGACAGCGGCCGAGCGAACCTCGCGGATCAGTTGTGGATCGACCAGATGATCGACCATGGTCAGCAGGAAGGGCGAGTCCCCGACAATCTCCTTAGTCGCCAGCGCGCTGGCCCCGTTGCCTAGACGCCAGTCCGGGGATTCGACGAAGGAAATCTCACAGTTTCTGGCCCCGGCAATCCGCTCAAAGTGGGACCGCACCCATTCTTTCTCGTGCCCAAGCACCACGACGAAGCGTCGAATGCCCGCATCCATGCAGGCGAGGACCGTTCTCTCACCCAGCGAAAGCCCCAGCAACAGGACGCCAGGCTTGGGCTTCCCCTTGCCTTGTCGGGCAAGACGACTGCCTTCGCCGGCTGCGAGGATGACCGCCAGACCTACCGGCTGTGGAGCGAGCACGTCGGGCCACCGGGGTTCATTCGTCGAGTTCGTCCGCGATCTGGTGCGCGAGGTCCGCGGTCGCGGCGGCCACGACCCGGACCGTCGAGTGCAGGTCGGTCAACTGTTCAAAGCCCCGTCCGTCCAGGTCGAGAACGCACCCGCCCGCTTGCTCGACCAAGAAGGCCCCGGCCAGAAAACTTTCCGCCGTCAGTCGTCCGCGCACGTCCAAGTGCGCATCCAAGGCACCGCGAGCCACCAGCGCCAGCGCCTGCGAGGCACAACCGTAGCTACGAACCGCTCGGGTCCGGGAGAGCAGACGGGCCAGCCGTCGCGAGGGGGCGGAATGATTCAGTTCGCAGGAGACGAACGCATCGCGGAGGACTCTCACTTTCGACACCGAAACGGCGGCCTCTCCCCGACGGCATCCGAGACCGCGCCCCGCGATGAGTCGTGCGTTCCCATCAAGGTCGCCCACCAGGGCCCAGTGCACGCGCCCGAGCGCAAGCGGGCCCTCCGCCTCCAGGACGGCGACACTCACCGCCGAGAGTGGTAGGCCACGGGCGTGGTTGTCCGATCCGTCCACCGGGTCGACGATGAAACGCCAACGCGGCGAGGTTTCTCCGAAGCGCCGCAGGCCCGATTCCTCCGAGAGCAGCAGCCCTCCCGGGAAGCAGGCCCGCAACTCTTCGAAGACCGCTGCATCAGCGCTCAGGTCGAACGGCTGCTGCGAGTGGCCACGGGGGTTGATGCCCACGGGAGATGCGGGTCCTGCCGGCAGACGCGCTAGCCGACGGCAAACCGCGCCATGGATGCGCTCCAGCGCCTGTTGGACGTCACCGGAGACAGCCGCGTCCTCGGCGCTAGGCGGCACCGCGGATCCAAGTCTCCAGTGCCCGCTTCGCATCGGTGTCGCGCATCTGCTCCGGCGGGTGCTTCATGGAGCACGCGGAGACCTCCACCAGCGGCCCGCCGATCTTCCTGTCCAGCGCCAGCTTGGCGCAGCGAATGGCGTCGATGGCCACGCCCGCGCTGTTCGGCGAGTCTTCCACGCTCAGCCGCAGCTCCAGGTTCATCGGCACCCCACCGAAACCTTCCCACTCCATGCGAAGGAAGCAGACCTTGTTGTCCCGCTGCCAGGCCACATAGTCCGACGGTCCGATGTGGATGTCCTCCGGCGGTAGCGGCGTATCCAACTGGGATTGCACCGATTCGGTCTTGGAGATCCGCTTCGACTCGAGCCGAGATCGTTCGAGCATGTTGAGGAAGTCGGTGTTTCCCCCGGTGTTGAGCTGGTAGGTCCGCGCTAAACGCACGCCGCGGTCGCCCATCAGCCGGGCCAGTATCCGGTGCACCACCGTGGCACCCACCTGGCTCTTGATGTCGTCTCCGACGATGGGGAGCCCGCGCTCCTGGAACTTCCGGCTCCATTCCGGGTGGGAGGCAATGAACACCGGAATACAGTTGACCATGGCCACTCGAGCCTCCAGGCAGGCCTGGGCATAGTGCAGCGCAGCCTCCTGAGACCCCACCGGGAGGTAGCAAACGAGTACCTCGGCCCGGGATTCGCGTAACACCTGGACGACGTCGCAGGGCTTGTCTTCGGCCACCCGGAACGAATGATCCTCGGGAATGTAGTTTTTCATGTGTTCCGCAACCCCGTCGAGGACCGGACCCATTTGCACCACCACACCGTTCTTGGACAGCTCGGGCTGAAACACGGTGGTGCAATTCGGGGATGCAAAGACGGCCTCATGCAGTGGTTTTCCCACCTTGCGCCGGTCGATGTCGAATGCCGCAACGGGGAGGATGTCCTCGATCCGGTACCCGCCGACCTCCTCGTGGAGCAACCCGGCGGTCCGGTCGGTTGCGTGGTTGCGATAGTAATCGATTCCCTGAAGCAGCGAACTGGCGCAGTTGCCGACGCCCACGATCGCCAATCGAACAGTCTTGCTCATTCCTTCTCCCTCGATCTCGTAAGAACCCCAATCTCAGGGGTTCGTTAGTTATGTTTCAATCTCTCAGATCCCAACGCTGTCGAGAAGCGCCTGCTGCTCGGCGTCCGTCAGCCCCACCAACGAAGTGAGTGCGCTGAACCGCTCCCGATCGATGTCTCCCCGTCTCAGTCCTTCAACCGTCAGGGCAAGCAGCCGCGAGCGGAACGCGTCCCGTCCCGACTCCACGTCGGCGACCCGGAGGTCCAGCGCCTCCTGGGCCCGTGCCGTGGTTCCCTCGGCCTCCTGCCGTTCGACCGCCTCGAACTCGTCTTCCGTCATGTAGCGGAGGTTGCGCAGGCTATACGCCGCCAAAGAACGGCTCACCCCGTAGTAGCAGGCAATCTGGGTCAGGTCGCAGGAACTGATCGATGTCGCGCCTCTTCTGTTCCGCCCATCCACCCGAATCGGTTTCCGCTTCACCGACGAATCCACTCGCTCGGAGAACAGCTTCTGCACGGTCCCGCTCGAGCGTCCCAGGGTGTCTTTCCCTAGACTGTGCAGGTAGCGCTGCATGCCCGTCTCGGGGACGATGAAGCGGCTCGCGAACGCGCTGGCACGCGATTCCGACAAAGAATGCCGATCGTCCAGACGGCACGCAAACCACCGGGACTCACGGTCGAAGCATGCATGGGCATAAGCGTGAGCATACTGAAAGCGACGTTTCTCCACGGGTAGGAGACGATTGACGACGATCAGGATCCCGGTCCTCGCCGTGTGCAGGAATAGGCTGGAGATCCTCTCGGGCATCACGATTCCGGTCGCCCGAACACGACAGGTGGCGAATGCTTCGTCGACGTTCCGAATCGGAGCGTCGCCGAGGTTCATGCGTCGACGCTCTTCTTCCGCCGCTACGTATCCCTGGTGCATCGCCTCCCACGACGTGCTCGGGGCCTTGAACTGGTAGGAAGGCGGCTCGGAGAGGTAGCAATCGAGTCCCAGCATCCGTTCCACGTCCGTGAGCGCTCGAGAGATCGCGACCGCCTCGCTCAACTTGGCAAGCGCGCTCGTGTCCGTTCCCAGCTCGGGTATCGTCTGCGCAACGTTCGCCACCAGGTCATCGGTGTCCCGTGGCGCTCCGTGCTCCGGGGAGACGAAAAGGCTGTCAGCGCTACAACCGTAGATAGCGACCAGACGGTCGATATCCTCGGCCCGCACCATTCGATTGCCGAGTTCCATCTGCGCCACGGTCGAGCGCGATACCTCGAGCGCCGCGGCCAACTCGGACTGGCTCTTGCCGTTGGCCAGCCTCAATTGACGCAGGCGAGAGCCTAGGCTCTGCGCGGTCTGGGACATGGTGACTCCCCGTTGGTTCCCTGTCGTAACCCCGTGCCGGGACAGAGAATGTCAGACAACCTACCAGTTTTGTCTCGCATGCGCAAATCTGTTAGATTTACGAACAAGCGAGCTACTGTTTCACGTACACCGTGCGTGTGGGGAACGGGATCTCGATGCCGCGCTCGTTGAGCGTGTTGTAGACCAGCTCCGTCATTTCCAACTTCCTGGCAAATTGCTTCCCGTAATCGTCCACCCAGACGCGCGCGCACATGTCCAGGGAGAAATCGCCCATATTCAAGAACAGCACCTGAGGCTCGGGCGCTTGCAAAATGTCGTCCAACGCGAATAGGTCGCGACGTTCTTGACCGACCGGATCACGATATCGTCCAACTCGGTCTTGGTCTTTTGAACGAACGCAAACAGGATGAATCGTAGGCTCCAGCGGATGACCAGGGTGAGCGCCAGAGAAAGGATGAAGATGCCCAAGGACTGAATCCAAGGGTTTTCAAGATGGGGACTCAACGCTCTAAGGGCATCCATCGCTATCCTCCTTGAGTGATGTGGGTCGCGGAGATTTGACAACCTCCCGAGCGCCACAATAATAGACAATCTGCTCGGCGATCTGGCGAGACCGGTTCTTTCCGGCGGGACGCGGGCACCGAGGGTCGAGCATGATCGAAATACGCGATCTCGCCAAGAAGTACGGCAAAATTCAGGCCCTTCGCGGCGTCTCGATGACGATCCGGAAGGGCGAGATCGTCGGCCTGCTGGGGCCCAACGGCGCCGGCAAGACGACGACGATGAAGATCCTGGCGGGCTACCTGCTGCCGACTTCCGGGGCCGCCCGGGTCGCCGGACACGACGTCGTCGAAGAGCCGCTGAAGGTTCAGGAGAAGATCGGTTACCTGCCCGAAAATGCGCCGATCTACCTGGACATGTTGGTGTACGAATACCTGCGCTTCATGGCCGATATGCGCGGGCTCGGTGTCGAGCGGGACCGCCGCATCGGCAGGGCGGTCGAGGAGTGCGGCATCGGTGGCGTGCTCGGCCGGCACATCGGCCACCTGTCCAAGGGTTACCGGCAGCGCGTCGGGCTGGCCGCGACGATCCTGCACGAACCCGGGATCCTGATCCTCGACGAGCCGACGACAGGCCTCGACCCGAACCAGATCGTCGAAGTGCGTGACTTGATCCGGCGGATGGGCCAGACCAAGACGGTCATCCTTTCCACGCACATCCTCCCCGAGGTCGAAGCGACCTGCGACCGGGCGGTGATCCTGATCGATGGGCAGATCCGGGCCGACGGCAAACTGGACGAGCTGACCCGTTCGTGCACCGAGGTCGTCAGCGTGGCGTGTGGCGACGCCGACGCAGCGCGGCAGGTGCTGGTCGATGTCGCCGGCGTCACCGCGGTCGAAGTCAGCGGCGCCGACGGCGACTACACGACCTTCCGGCTCGAACTCGTCGGCGATGCCGATGTCGGGTCGGCGGTGTTCGAAGCGGTCAGTTCGCGGGGCTGGAAGCTGCGCGAGCTGCGGCGGGACCACAAGACACTCGAGCAGGTCTTCCGCGAGTTGACCGAAACGACGGCGATGGAGATGACGGCATGACGCACCTGCGCTCGATCGCGCTGCGGGAGTGGCGCGCCTACTTCAACTCTCCGATCGCCTACGTCTTCCTGCTGGCCTTTGCCGGCGCGGCAATCTTCACGTTCTTCAATATCAATGGCTTCTTCGCCCGCGGCAAGGCCGACCTACGCGGCTTGTTCGAAGCGATCCCGTTCCTGATGCTGCTGGTGGTGCCGGCGTTGACGATGCGACTGTGGGCCGAGGAGTCCAAGCAGGGCACGCTCGAGGTGCTGCTGACGTTGCCGGCCCGGGACCGCGACCTGGTCGGCGGGAAGTTCCTGGCCAGCTGGGCGCTGCTCGGCGTGGGGTTGGCGCTGACCCTGCCGCTGCCGTTGACCGTAGCGGCGCTGGGCAACGTGGATATGGGACCGGTGATCGGTGGATACGTCGGTGCGCTGTTGCTCGGCGCGGCCTACCTCGCCGTCGGCCAGTTCGTCTCGGCCCTGACCGAGAACCAGATCCTGGCCTTCATCCTCACGTTGATCATCTGCATGGCGCTTTACGGTCTGGGCGCCGACGCGATGACCTCGTTGTTCCCCGACAAGACCGCCACGCTCCTGCGGGCGCTGGGGACGGGCAGCCGCTTCAAGAGCATCGCCCGTGGCGTGATCGATCTGCGTGATCTGGCGTACTACTGCAGCCTGACCTTTTTCTTCCTGACCCTCAGCGTCGGCGCCCTGCGCGTCAAGCGCTGGGGCTGAGGGAGCACGCGATGGAAAACAAGCAGCGCCTGACCTCCTTGATCCTGACCGTCGTTCTGCTGGGCCTGAACCTGGGCGCGTTGAACTACCTCCTCGCCGGTTGGTCCGGCGCGCGGCTCGACCTGACCGAGGAGGGCATCTTCTCGATCTCGCCGGCGACTCGCCGGATCCTCGAAACCCTCGACGAGGACGTGACGATCTACGGCTACTTCTCGCAGCGGACGCATCCCAAGCTGGCGCCGCTGGTTCCCGAGATCAACGACCTGCTGGAAGAGTACAGGGTGGTGTCGCGAGGCCGCGTGCAGATCGAGATCATCGATCCCGGCGAGGACGAGGCCGCCGAAGAAGAAGCCGCGGACCGTTTCGGCGTGCGGAGCACCCCGTTCCGGTTGGCCTCGAAGTACGAAACCGGCATCGTCAACGCTTACTTCGCCCTGATCATCCGCTACGGCGACCAGTACGAGCGCTACGGTTTCCAGGATCTGATCGAGGTCGAGCCGCTGCCCGACGGTGACATCGACGTCAAGCTGCGCAACCTGGAGTACGACTTGACACGGGCGATCAAGAAGGTCGTCTTCGGCTTCCGCGGATCGAACGAGCTGTTCGAGCGCGTGGAGGAGCCGGTGCGACTGATCGCGATCGTCTCGCCGGAGCAGCTCCCCGACTTCCTCGCCGAGGTGCCCGAGGCGCTGCGCATGGCGGCCGAGCAGCTCGGCGAGAAGGGCGGCGACAAGTTCGTCTTTGAAGAATTCGATCCGACGACGGACGAGTCAGTGCTGCCGCAATTGGAGTCGCGCTTCGGGCCGATCCGGCCGATGACGGCGAGTTTCTTCGGCGAGGACAGCTTCTACCTCTACGGTCTGCTCGAGATCTCCGGCCGGTTGGAGCAGATCGTCTTCACCGGCGAGTCGGTCTCGGCGGCCTCGATCCGCGAGGCGGTGGAGGACTCGCTGCGCCGCCATACGCCGGGTTTCCTCAAGACAGTCGGCATCTTCACGTCCGACCCGCCGGACATCCCGCCGCAGATACGCATGCAACTGCAGATGCCACCGCAGGCGCCACCGGAGTTCGAGACCGTCAAACGCTATCTCAGGCAGGACTACCACATCACCGACGTCGACCTGAACAGTTCCGGCGTGCCGACCAACGTCGACGTGCTGCTGGTCCTCAAGCCGACCGACCTCAGCGAACAGCAGCTCTACGCGCTGGACCAGTACCTGATGCGCGGCGGGCGAGTGATCGTCTGCGCCGGCAGCTATACCGCGGACTACACTGCCAGCGGGCTCAACGTCGCGCCGCTCAACACCGGACTCGACGACTGGCTGGCCCATCACGGCATCACGGTGGGGCGGACGTTGGTGCTGGACGACGTCAACCAGGTGATGCCGATCCCCGAGGTGCGTTACACCTCGTTGGGAGCGATGCGTACGATCAGCCTGGTCCCGTATCCCTACCTGGTGCATGTCCAGGGCAAGGGCTTCCTGAATCACGACATCACCGCCAACCTGGACAGCGTCGGTATCTACTGGGGCAGCCCGGTGACGGTCGATGAGGAAGTCGCCGCCGGGGTCGAAGTGCTCCCGATCCTGCAGTCCTCCGATCGATCGTGGACCAGCGACGACCTGGGTCGCATCGCCGAACTCGAGTACTTCGTTCCCCAGGAGGGCCTTGCGCCGCAGCTGCTGGCGGTCGCGCTGGCCGGCCGGTTCGAGAGTTACTACCGGGACCATCCGGTGCCCGGCGCCGACTCCGAGGCCACGCCGCCCGAGCCGCCGCCGATCCCGCTGGAGCAGTCGCCGGACACGCGGCTCGTCATCGTCGGCAACGCCGCGTTCATCAGCGACTTCGTGGAGCGCGCGCTGGGCCAGATCGACAACGGCTTTTTCGTCGAGAACCTGCGTTTCGTCGAGAACCTCATCGACTGGAGCACGCAGGACAACGACTTGATGAGCATCCGTTCTCAAGGGGTGGTCTCGCGTCGGCTCGACGTGATCGAGAAGAGTTCGGAGATGACGCTGGAGGCGATCAACTACGTGCTGCCCGTCGTCGCCCTGATCGGCCTCGGCTGGTTCCTCAACTACCGCCGGCGTCGGGCGGTACCGACGTTCGCAACGGCGACACGGCCGACCGCCGCCGCGGGTCCGTCGCGACACGAGGTGAACTCATGACCCGCGCGCAAAAACAGCTGCTGGGCCTGCTGGCGGTTCAGCTCGTGTTGATCATCCTGTTTCGCTCACCGTTTTCCGGGGCGTCGGGAAGCGTCGCGCTGAAGCCGCTGCTGCCGGAGTTGCAGGCGTTCACCCCGGCGCGTATCGAACTGTTCGGGGCCGACGAGGACAAGGTTACGCTGATCCGCCAGGGCGAGGGCTGGGGGCTGGAGGAGCTGGGAGGTTTCCCCGCCGACGCGAACAAGGTCGACGACCTGGTGCAGAAGCTTCGCGGCCTGCAGGTCCGGCGGCCGGTCGTTTCGAGCAGCCGTTACCACGAGGCATTCAAGGTTGCCGACGACACCCACGAGGGTCGCGTGAAACTGTTCGACGACGGTGCGGACGACGCGAGGGTCGACCTGCTGCTCGGCACGTCGGCCAACTACCGGTCGCTCCACGTGCGCAGCCGCGGCGAGGATCCGGTTTACGAGGTGCGCGACTTGGCGACCTACGACGTGCGCGCCAAGCCGAGCAACTGGGCCGACAGGGAGTTCGTCGACGTGCCCGAGGCAGAGTTGTCCGGCGTCGTGGTGAGCAACGCTGCCGGCTCGTTTGAACTCGTCCGGGACGACGACGGCTGGAGTGCCGCGGGCGGCGACATCGTCCTTGACCAGGACAAGGTGTCGACGCTGGTTCGCTCCGTCTCCTCGTTGCGACTCGCCGAGCCGCTGGGCCCGGTCGGTGTCGATGGGGCCGAACCCGCGGACGCGGCGCTGACGGTCACGCTGCGCTGGGGGTCTGGCGAAGAGTTGGTTTACTGGATCGGCGACAAACTCGAAGATCCCGACACCCAGCGCTACGCCACCCGGAGCGGTTTCGATTTCAGGGGCGCGATCTGGGACAGCTCGGTCAGCAACCTGATCGAGAAGAAGCTCGAGGAACTGGCCGTGGACGAAGCCACCGGCTCGTAACGACCGTCGCGTTGCGGGTCTCTAGCCCAGGGACCTCTTGAAAAGATCTTCGATCGCCACACGGCCGGCATCCGTCAGATGACGCGTCCCCGTTGCCGAGAACCCACCTGCGGCGGGCAACGCCGGCTCGCCCCGTTTCCACTCGTCGTGATTCCAGGTGAACCAGGCCCCTTTGTCCTGATCGAAGACATGGACCTTGCGGTTGAACAGCTTGGCCAGTTCGACACCCCAGCCGGTGCCGCCGCGGACCGTGCCGTTCTCCTGAATCCAGCCGATGGCGAACAACTCGTCGGTACGTGTCACGAGGTGGAAGATCGAGTGGATCACACGGCGCAGCCCCTTGCCGCGAGCGAAGCGGCGACCCATCGCCTGGAACACGAAGTCCATGCTGACGCGGCCCTTGTCCAGAACATCGTCGTCGAGGACCTCGACGTTGACGGAGCGTTCCATGCAATGGCCCTCGAACGAGAGGGTCGTTTCCGAGATACCGTACTTCTCGGCGATTTCGCCGAAGGCGGCCTCGGAGCCCTTGTGACCGCCGTGGACCAGGTGCAGATCGGTGGATGGATGCATCGTGTTTACCCGCTCGTCTTTCAACCGTTGAGACTTGAATGAGCCGCGGATTCTAGCTCGTAGGGCTACGCCGAGCAAACCCGGTTGCGCCCGCCGTCCTTGGCGGCATCGAGCGTCCGGTTCGGCCGCCCCCGGTCGGAGGCCGTCGAGCCGCCACGGGTCGCCGCACTGTTCCGCTCGCTTCGCTGATCCAGTCGGGCTAGGCTGGCCGCCGATGAACGGTCAGGCCCAATCGTCGAGGGAAACCCGAGCGTTCGCGATCCTTTTCGTGACGGCGCTGGTGCTGCGGCTCGTGCATCTGCTGACGATCCGCGATTCGCCGTTCTTCTCCACGCTCTACATCGACCCGCTGATGTATGACGAGTGGGGCCTGCGCATCGCGGGTGGCGAGTGGCTCAGCGAAAAGCCGTTCTTCCTCGATCCTCTGTACCCGTACTTCCTGGGCGCGATCTTCGCCCTCTTCGGGCACAGCTACACGGCCGTGATCGCGATCCAGAGCCTGTTCGGCGCGCTGGCCGCGCCACTCGTGTTCCTCGCTGCCTTGCGTTGGTTCGACCGCCGGGTGGCCTGGGTCGCCGGTGGGATCGCTGCGATCTACGTTCCCGGCATCTTCTTCGGCGGCTTGATCATGAAGCCCGGACTCTCCGTGTTCTTCTCGGCGTTGCTGTTGTGGCAGTTGTCGAAGGGTCTTGCGCAGCGTTGCGGCCCGCTCCACTGGGCGCTGACGGGCATCGTGTTCGCGCTGGCCGCGCTGACGCGAGGCAACCTGGTCGTCACGATCCCGCTGATCGCCGCGTGGCTGCTGCTGGCCCGGGGTGCGGCGGGTTCCGCGGGCGAGCGCCCGGCGCGCTGGCTCGATCGGGTCACGGAACGCGCACGGCTGGTCGAGGCCGGCGCGCTGCTTGCGGGCGCGGTGCTGGTCCTGATGCTGCCGGCGCTGCACAACTACAAGGTGGGAGGGGAGTTCATCCTCACCACGGCCAACGCCGGCGCCAACTTCTACATCGGCAACAACCCGACCAACGAGACGGGTGAGTACCAGCAACTTCCGTTCATCCGTGCCAACCCGAAATATGAACAACTCGATTTCGCCAACGAGGCTCGGCGCCGTTCGGGCCGCGACGAGATGACCGATCGTGAGATCTCGAGTTTCTGGTTCGGCGAGAGTGTGCGCTGGATGCGCGACAATCCGGGCGATGCGCTGTTGTTGATGTGGAAAAAGGTACGTCGCTTCTGGGGCGCCTACGAGATCCCCGACAGCGTGGACTACCTGTTCTACGCGGAGTACGCGCCGGTGCTGCGCATCCCGTTACCCGGCTTCGGGCTGCTGGCGCCGCTGTGCCTGACCGGATTCGTGCTGACGGCGCGCCGACGTGGTTGGCCGCGATTGCTGCTCGTCTTGACCGCGTTGTACTCGGCGACCGTCATCGTATTCTTCGTGTTCTCCCGTTTTCGCATGGTGGTCGCCCCCGTGTTCTATGTGCTGGCGGCCCACGCCGGGGTCGAGCTGTTCCGGCGCTTCAAGGCGTGGAGGGAGGGCACGGGCAGTCTCCCGTCGGTCCTGGTCCCGAGTTTCGTGTTCCTCGTCTTCTTCGGCTTCGTCAATGTTCCGGTCAGGGCGCGCGTCGGCAGTTGGAGTTACCGCATCGCGGACACCGTCGGTCTACCGACGTGGCCGGAAACCTCGGCGGACGGGCACTTCAATCTGGGTGTCGCGCTGGCGGGAAGGGCGAAGAACGTCACGGACGAGCCGCAGATCGAGGATTACCTCGAGCAGGCCGCCGTGCAACTGCGCCGCGCGATCGAGTTGCGCGGGGACAGCGCGGTGGCGCGCGACGAACTCGAGCTACGCGTGGTCCTCGCACGCGATCACACCGAGCTGGGCAAGGTCCTCGTGCGCCGCGGGCTCAACGATGAGGCGATCGAGATCTACGCACAGGCAGAAGAACTGGAGCCGCGGGACTACCGCACCCCGCACGCGCTGGGGATCGTCCACGCCCGGCTCGGGGACACCCCGCGATCGGTCGAGGCGTTTGCCCGCGCGTTGAAACTCGAGCCAAGGCATCTCGCCAGCGCGAATCGCCTCGGCGAGGGGTTGCTCGAACTGAGACGCTACGCGGAGGCGCGGGACGTCTTCTCTCACGCGTTGCGCGTCGATGCCCGGAACGAACGAGCGGCGGAGGGGCTGCGCCGTGCGACCGCGGCGCAGGGCGGCGATTAGATCACCGGCGCGGGTTCGTCAGGTTCGCGAATCCGCGCGATCCACAGTGCGGTCGGGAGCGCGACGAAGACGACCGACAGCCACAGGAACCGTACGTCCGTTTCCCAATCGGCGAGGCCGATGACTTGGCTCGCTCCCAGGCAGGCGATCAATAGCCCGATCCTGAACGGCCGCCGTGCGATCCACGGCGCGAGCAGGATCAGGAACACGTAGTAGTACGAACTGACCTGCCCCAGCGTGACCGCGAGCAACGTCGCGCCTACGACCCACTCCCAGGCGGGCCACTTGCGACGGAACACCGACCCGACGCACACCCCGATCGCCAGCGCGGCGAGTGGCCAGTGCACGATGCGCCGATCATGCAGCGTTTCGAGCCGTGCCGCGCGCCAGCGCGCGAGGCTCTCGATGTCACCGCCGAGAATCTCCGCCTGCGACGACCCGGGTTCGAAAGCGAGGATCGTCGATAGCCCCATCAGGTTGCCCGTCGGAGTCCCGGCATGTTTGTTCAGGTTGGCGGCGAAGCCGGCCCAACTGCCCGCGCCGACCGAGATCAGGCTCAGCCCGCACACCACCACCACGGCGGTTCCGACGCCCACCCACGTGCGGAAGCCGTCACGCGTCGCACGGCGCCGCAGGATCTCCGCGAGCCCGGCCATCAGGAGGACGCCGAGGAAAACGGCGGGAAACACGCGCAGCAAGGCGGCCATCGCAAGGGAAAGCCCGGCGGAGAATGGCCGTTCCTTCTTCAGCAGGCACACGCCGGCAACGAGAAAGAACAGCCACGGTGTGCGCGCGAAGGCGCCGCCGGTCCAATCGAAGTGCCACGGCAACCCGCAGCCCAGCGTCAGGAACGCGAGGGCCAGCGCCTGCTGACCGAAGGCCCACAACAAGAGTGCGCCGATCCCGAGCCACAGGACGACATCGATCCAGACGACGCGAGGAATCGCGGTTGCTGCGGGTCCACCCGCGCTCGCGGTCTTCCCCAGCATCGTCCACACCGGCGTCGGATTGTAGCCGTGGTCGCGGAAGATTCGCTGCCACGACCCCGGGTAGAGATTGTTGCGGAAGAAGCGAACGTCCTCACGGAACGAGGCCCAGCGAGCAGCGTCGAACCGGCGGCGGCAAGCGGGTTCGACGTCGAGCAGGTCGCCGCCCGCAACCATGCGATTGTTCTCGAGATCGCTGACGTAACGGTTGCGCACCGCGGCTTCGAGCCCGAGTTCCTTTTCGGCCCACAACGTACACGCGTACAGTCCGGTGTAGCCGTTCTCCTCGAAGTACTCGGCTCCCATGTAGTAGTGGTAGTTCTCGTGATAGTGGATCACGCCGTTGCCGTGGAACGTGCCGAAGTGGGTCCACGCGAAAGCACCGATGATCGCGACGGCGCCGTAGAACCAGTTGCGGCGGGCCGGGAAACGGCGCGCGGCAAAGAACAGACCGGCGGCCAGCGCCAGGCAAGCCAATTTTGCGTAGCCCAGCCGGGTCTTTCGCTGCGCCGACCATGCCGCGTCACGAACGACCCCGCTGTGGACCTTGAAACGCGGCGGCCACTCCGACGGCGGGCGGCACCAGACCGCGGCCTCGCCGATCGCATAGAGCGCCTGTTCGTCGCCCGATTCGATGCGCAGGTAGCGCGCGGCGGTATCAAGTGCGCTCGCGCGCCGCTCGCGCATCCCGCTCGCTCCGGAGGGTGGGAGGTTCGAAACGACCGTCCAGTTCTCTCCATCCTGGGACACCGAGACGCGATAGCCGGCCGATCCCTCCACCTGCAGGAACATCGACGTGATGCGAGTCTGCCGGCCAAGATCGTAGATCGCGTAGCCGTAGGGCGTCAGCGGCGCGTTGGTCGAACTGTCCCACGCGCCGCCTTCGGGCGACACGACGCCGTCGGTGATTCTTGCGACGTGATAGACGTCGAGCCATTCGACGGGTTGCATGCCCGCGAGAAGGTTACCCTCGGGACAATCGTCCTGCGCGACCGCCGGCGCGACGCACAGCAAGGCCACGAGCATCGCTGGTAGCGCGGGCGTGAGCCATCGACTCGGGTTCTTCATGGTGGGCGGCGCAATTACGCCCGATCAGATTCGTCGGGGTTCGTGACCACGATCTCCGCGCGCCCCGCCGTCTGCTCGGTGAGCGCCAGCATGAATGCATCGACGCGGTCCAGCGCGACCTGAAACGTGTGCCGCACGCGTTCGCCGAATTCCGAGTCGGCGGGCTCCACGCCGAACGTGTTGGCGACACTCGCGACGGCGCCGCTCGATTCGTACGGGATCGTGACCGCGACCACGCGGTAGGGGACGACCTCCACGATCTCGGCACGATCGAACAACTCGCGCGCCGCGTTCGCGTAGGCGCGGATCAACCCGCCAACGCCAAGTTTGGTCCCACCGAAGAATCGCGTCACGACCACGGCGACGCGGTCGAGTCCGCCCCCGTCGATTTGCTGCAGGATCGGTTTGCCCGCGGAGCCCGACGGTTCACCGTCGTCGCTGTAGCGGAACCGTTCCCCTTTGCGCCACGCATAGCAGTGGTGGTCGGCGTCGCGGAACTCGTCGCGCAGTCGATGAATCTCCGCGGCAAGGTGCTCCTCTCCCGCGAACGGGAACCCATGAGCGATGAACCGTGAGCCTTTGATTTTCTTGATTTCCGCACGCTCGGCGCGTGCCAGCGTACGGTAGGTCTTTTCCATCGAGGGTCCAGTGTGACACCTGGGCCGGCCAGACGTTATAATCCCGACTCGTTACCGTCTGTGGCGGGTGTAGCTCAGTTGGTAGAGCTCCAGATTGTGGATCTGGCTGTCGCGGGTTCGAATCCCGTCACTCGCCCCAACCAGTTTGCTTGAAAGCTCAAGCATTCTAGTTAACCGTGGCACGCGGGCTACCAAGTAGTAAGCCAGCTTCCAAAAAGCGCGGTTGCGTGCCCAGCGCTGCCGCCAGACTTCGCGCCCCCTGGTCTTAAGGTGTGTCGGGGGCGCTGGGTTGACGTTGGACAAGACGATGTTCTCCTAGCTCCCCTCCCCCCGGCGTCATCCCGCCAACCGCAATCGCCGTAGCGCTGGGAGCCAGCGTGATGTTAGTTTGCTGCTCATGTCCCCTCCTCCATGTGCGATTCGCAGATTGACGATTAATACTCAAGCCGCTCCGGGTACACTGTCAAGGCAGACCGGAGGTACGCAGGACGGAGACTGACGGCGCGTCAGACAAGTAGTGCGTCATGGACGATTCAACACCGACTCCGAAGAAGCGTGTCAGCACTGGGTCTTGGATAGGCTGTGTGCTTCTGATAATCCTCACCCTCGTCCTCGTGTGGATGCTCTCGATAATTTGGGACTGACCAAACCCAACCCCTTCCGACCTTACGGCCCCTGCACACGCGGGGGCTTTTTCTTTGCGCGTGCAGTCGCGTGGTACCGTCGTGCCAATCGGAGGTGGAACCGATGGCACTACTGAAATGCCCCGACTGCAATAACCCCGTATCGGATCTTGCACCTGCATGTCCGAAGTGCGGGCGACCGATGAAGGCGGCACCGCCACCGCCTGTAACACCCGCACCGCCACCGCCCGTAACACCCCCACCTACACCGGCAACGGAAACCATGAAACATGACAGGACCGGGCAGTGGATCGGCTGTGGGTTGCTAATCGTTATCGCCCTTGTAGCCGTGTTGTTGGTGGGTCGGAACGGGGGCGGGTCGGGCGCACGCCCCACCGAGGCCACACGGTACAAGATCAAGACTCCGCAAGGCCAGGCCGACATGAAAGAGTGCCTGTGGGAGGCCGCGCAATTAGTTGAACCACGGGGTGATGGCACCGCGTTCGTACCCCTATCGGCAATCGAAGGTCTGAGAGAGTGCGGTAAGAAAAAAGGGTTCACCGACGTAGAAACACAAATCATGGTCGATTCACTGACGGGCCGATAAGTAGCAGGCCGAGTTATGGGATTAGCAGGAGTGATAATCATGCGTTCATTTCGATTAGCTCTAATCGGGTTGTTCATTGTCGCCGGTGCGGTGGGGTGCGCGAATGACGATCCGTGGGTTGGGGAATGGCGGGAGGTGGCGGTCGAGGCTTCCGGGCATGACCTCTTTAGGACGATGGTTCTTGAACGCGACAAGAACGGCGCGTTGGTGGGGTCAATCGAGTCTGAAAGTCGGATACTTTCTGACGAACGGCCAGTTGCACAATTTTGGTTTCGGTTTGACGAAGTAACTGAACTTGACAGCAAGCTTCGGCTTCGACTTCGATACGTTGATGAGTCCAAGGACCGTATTACGATCACACTAAGCCCGGTGCGCAAGAAACGGCTGCTTGAGGGGAGACAAACTCTCGGTCGACTTAATAGAGAGCGTCCTATCCGCTTCCGCTGGAACGCCCCAGGCCGACTGAAAGCCCACAGTCATCCATAATCGGTTGGTCCAAAAGGAGATTGGTATGCGCTCTCGTAGTCTTGGGCATGGGTTTCTCCGTGGGCCACGTTGGGCGTATAAAGGGGATAGTAGAAAAGGAGGAAACCGATGAGAATCCTTATTGGCCTGTGTCTGTTCACCCTCACCGCGCCGGTTCTCGCGAGCAATCCTGGGGAGCCGCTGGACTGTTCGGACTGGGTTTTCAACGTGCCGGGCCTGGCCTGCACTGAGGCCATCTCCGACTGTGTTCGTACCGAGGACGAGAATGGCAACACTACCTCGATCCTCGACCCAATGTGCTTCAACTC
>Ga0114950_10001373_pt1 | contig 18217 bp, 18 predicted proteins | sample N075metaG_FD_83503 | JGI IMG/M metagenome (GOLD analysis project Ga0114950, IMG submission 83503) | Deep subsurface microbial communities from Kermadec Trench to uncover new lineages of life (NeLLi) - N075 metaG | ecosystem: Environmental > Aquatic > Marine > Ocean trench > Sediment | place... | reverse complement strand
GCGCCCATCAGGAAAAACAACACGGCGACGGCCAGCAGTGAAACAATCAGGTAAATGAGTGCGTGGGTGGCATTGGAGCGGGTCAGCGCCAGAATGGTGGAGGACAGGGCAACCACGGCGGCGATGTAAAACAGGTTTTCCATCATAGCTGAGGGCTCCCCATCATGGCAGTAGACTCTTTACGTCTATGGGTTGGGCTTCATTTTGTGCCTGCCCTTTGTCCTTGCCGTCTATGGCCATGCCGGAAACCCGGTAGAAATTGTAATCGTGGTATTTGCCTGTGCCACTGATCAGCAGGTGTTCTTTTTCGTAGACCATATCCTGGCGATCGTATTCAGCCATTTCGAAGTCGGGTGTCAGCTGAATGGCATCGGTGGGACAAGCTTCCTCGCACATGCCACACATGATGCAGCGGGAAAAGTTGATACGGAAAAACTCCGGGTACCAGCGTCCGTCCTCCCGTACACCCTGCTGCAGGGCGATGCAGTCTGGTGGACAGGCCGCAGCACACAGATTACAGGCCACGCAGCGCTCATCGCCGTCCGGATCGCGAGTCAATATGATACGGCCGCGATAGCGCGGCGCCAGATACGGTTGTTGTTCCGGGTACTGCACCGTTTCTGCCGGCGTAAAACTGTGCTGTAAGATGGTCCATAGGGTTTGTAGCTGACTGCGCAGAGATTTGAACATTGGCCTCAGCCCCCTTTCATCGCCAGTGCTATAACACCGGTCAGCAGCAGGTTAAACAGGGTCAGGGGCAACATGTATTTCCAGCCCAGGGTCATCAATTGGTCGTAGCGCGGGCGGGGAATGGCGGCGCGCAACAGAATAAAAAAGCAGATAACAATAAACGTTTTGATACAGAACCACACCACCGGCGGTAGCCAGGGGCCCAGCCAGCCACCAAAAAACAGCGCCACGATCATGCAGGAGATTAGTATCAGGCCCAGGTATTCACCCAGCATAAACATGGCGAACTTCATGCCGCCGTATTCGGTGTGAAAACCGGCGGTCAATTCGTGTTCTGCCTCCGGCAAGTCAAAGGGCAGGCGGTGGCTCTCGGCAATACCGGCAATCAGGAAGGTAAACAGGCCTAGAAACTGCGGGATGAAATTCCATAGGCCCCGCTGGGCCTCTACAATGTCGCGCATGCTAAAGCTGCCGGTAAGCATTACCACGCCCATCAGCGACAGGCCCATAAAAACCTCGTAGCTGACCATTTGCGCCGCGCTGCGCAGCCCGCCCAATAAGGCGTATTTGTTGTTGGAAGCCAGCGCCGCTAGCAACACGCTGTACACCGCCAGTGAGGTCATGCCCAGGAAAAACAGCAGGCCAATGTTCAGGTCTATGACGTACAACTCCGGACCAAAGGGCACCACAGCGAAGCCCAGCATCATAGCCACTACAATGGCGGTGGGGGCGAACACAAACACCACCCGGTCGGAGAACGGTGGCACCCAGTCGTGTTTGGTCAACAGTTTGATCATGTCCGCCGCCACCTGGCCTATGCCGAAGGGCCCCAGCCTGTTGGGGCCGTAGCGATCCTGCCAGATACCCAGTAGCCTGCGCTCAAACCAGGTGAGTGTGGCGGCACCGCCCACGGCGGCGAGAATGAGGAACAGGCCGAAGGTGATGGTGCCCAGCTCAGACATGGCCAGCCCTCATCCCGACACCACCGTCAGTGCCGATAATTTGCGGCTTGCGGCGCTGCCAATTTTCGGCTTTGACGATCACCAGGGCATCACCACAAATAATATTCCCGGTTCCCACCAACCCCACGCTGTAACCGGCACAACCCGGGGCCATGCTGTCATTAATTTTCAGCTCCAGCTCAGCCAGGGGAAGGCTTAGCAGATCTCCCTGGGTTGCGGTGTCTGGTTGACTCAGCGCCACGCCATCACCGTCTATAACCCCCAGTGCCTGGGCATCTTCACTGCGCAGTTCAATAAACCCCGGCTCCACCAACTCGGCAATGGCCGGGCTGTGCGCGCTGAGCTCGTCGCTGCCAAAAATACGGTAACGGGCAACCATTTGCCACTGACCTTGGGTCGGCGCTTTGGCGGCCTCGGTGTGTTGTTCAGTGCGCTGGGCGCCATCGGTTTTGCCACCTGCGGTGGGCAGCAGTAGTCTCGCGCCAGCGGCACCACCCTTGAGGTGCCCGCCCACTTCCGTCTGAAATTTGTGCAGCGATTGGTTGGAGTTCCAGCCCGGTGCCCACACATAGGGTAGCAATGACCCGGGCTGGGCGCGGTTGAGCCCTTCCATGGAGAAGGCCAGCGGTGATTCTTCATCCACGGGTTGCTTGGGTTCGTGTACGGAAACATCGGCGTACATGGCGGTGCGGCCACTGTAGCGGTGAGTCTGGCGGGGAATTTTTACCCCAACATTGCGAAACTGCGCATCTGGCGCCGCGCCGGTTATGCCCGACAGGGCCGGTATAGCGCTGGCACAGGCCCGGGTGACATCGTCAAAACTGTGCACATCGGCCACTTCCGGCCGGCCGGCCTCCTTCATGGCGGCCAACAACCAGATCCAGCTGGCGCGACGCTCCTGTCGCGGCACAAAGACGGGATAGAAGCGCTGTGCTCGCCCCTCCATGCTCACCAGAGTGCCCTCGGACTCCGCGAAACTGGCGGCGGGCAGGGCCAGCGAACTGGCTGAGAGGGTGGGGTTGTCCAGGGTGTCCAGCACGATGACATTGGCAACATTGGCCAACAGAGTGTCAATCTGCTCCTTAGTGCCGCGCCGGTAGAGGTCGTTTTCCACAACCAGCAACGTGTCCAGTTTTCCCGCGGCCGCGCGTTTGCACAACTGTGCCAGACCGGTTGCGCCGGCTCCGCACAGCATGGCCTGGCCCAGGCTGTTGGCCTCGGGTACTGCCAGGGCCAACATGGCGCGGTTGTCGGCATTGCACAGGGCGCGGGCTATTTGCGCGGTGGCCTGCATTACGGCGGCATCGCCGCAGCCGGTACCGGATATGAGCAGTGGGCGCCTGGCGCCGCGCAGGGCGCAGGCGATGGCCTGGGCCCGTGGCAGCAGCGTTGCTTCCAGGTCTACTACGGCTTCGCCGGCAATCAGGCTGGCCACGGCAAAGCCGAGCTGGGCGATAGCATGGGGCGCCAGGCTGAGCCTATCCTCGGCGATATCATCCAGCCGAGAGTCGGCAACCGTGGCGATAAACAGAGGGCTACGCTGGTCCTGTGCCAGATTGCGAATGGCGGCATCCTGCCAGCGTTCCAGGCGCAACTCAGCGGCCAGCTCATAGGCCTTGTTGCGCACACTTTGGCGCAGGGCCAGGGCGATGCGCGGTGCGGTGTTGGTCAGATCTTCGCCCAGGATGAAAATGGCATCGGCCGACTCTATGGTCTGGATATCGGGAGTGAGCGCCGGGCTGTCTTGTTGCAGCGACAGTGCCAGTGCTACCAGGGGTTGTTCCTTGTCGCTAAAGCCCGCTGCGAAATTTTCTTCACCCACTAATTGGCGCAGTAAAAAGTTTGCCTCCACCGAGGCGCGGGGCGAGCCAATACCGGCTATGCTGCTGTTCTCTTTTCCACGTTGGCAGGCCTCTACCAGGCGGGTCAGGGCGGCGTGATGATCCAGTGCATCGAAGCGACCGTCTGCGGCGCGCAGGCCGGGGAAGTCCAGATTTTTTTTACTGTTAACAAAAGCGGCGCCGAAGCGACCGCGGTCACACAGAAAGTAGCCGTTTACCTCGGCATTGAAGCGATTGTGTACGCGCTTCAGCCTGCCGTAGCGCTCCCCGGGCAGGGTATTGCAGCCCACTGCGCAGCTGGTGCAAACCGAGGGGGCGGATTGTAAGTCCCATTTACGGGTGTATTCCTTTTGCAGCGGCTTGTCGGTAAACACGCCGGTGGGGCACACTTCCACCAGGTTGCCGGCGAACTCACTTTGCAATACGCCCTCTTCATGGCGACCGAAATAGATGTGGTCGTGGGCCGCCATGGCCGCCAGGTCCGTGCCCCCGGCATAGTCGTTGTAAAACCGTGTGCAGCGGTAACAGGTAATGCAGCGGTTCATCTCATGGTGAATAAGCGGGCCCAGGTATTGATTGCGGTGGGTATTTTTCTTGCCACGATAGTGGCGGTCTCTGTGACCCACCATCACCGTCATATCCTGCAGGTGGCACTCCCCACCCTCGGCGCACACGGGGCAGTCGTGGGGGTGGTTGAGCATCAGCGACTCGACAATGGTCTGGCGGAAGGTTTTTGCCTTGTCTCCCTCCAGGGAAAAAATGGCACCGTCGGTCACCGGCGTCATACAGCCCATCACGATGCGGCCGCGATCATCCTCGGGGTTGAGATATTGCACCACCGCGCATTGGCGGCAGGCACCCACGGAACCCATGGCCGGATGCCAGCAGAAATAGGGCAGGTCCAGGCCCAGGGAGAGGCAGGCCTGCAGAATGTTCTGCCCCGCCTCGACCTCGTATTCCTGTCCATCAATATGGATGACTGGCATCAGTGCGCGCCCCCGGCGTGGAAGTAACATCCGCCTTCTTTGATATGCCGTTCAAAATCTTCCCGGAAATACTTCAGGCCGCTGGCCAGGGGCTCCATGGCTCCGGGGGCCAGCGCACAGTGGGTATTGCCCATGTCACCGATAAAACTCACTTGCCTGGCCAGGGTGTCCATATCTTCCGGCCGGCCGCGGCCTCGCTCCAGGTCATCCAGCACCTGTGCTGACCAGGGCAGGCCGTCCCGGCAGGGGGTGCAGAAGCCACAGGATTCCTGGGCAAAAAACTCCACCAGGTTTTTCACAAAGCCCACCGGGCAGGTTTTGTCGTCCAGGATAATCATGGTGCCGGTGCCCATACGGCTGCCCGCCTTGCCGATGGTGTCGTAGTCCATGGCCAGGTCCAGGTGCTCCTCCACCAAAAAGTCGGTGGAGCCACCTCCGGGTAAAAAGCCGCGCATGGCGTAGCCGTCTTCCATGCCGCCGGCGTAGTCTTCCAGTATTTCGCGAACAGGTGTACCGATAGGCAGTTCCCAGCACCCCGGATTTTTGACCCGCCCGCTGACGCCGTACATTTTTGTGCCGGCGTCCGAGGTCAGGCCCAGGTCCGCAAACCAGTCGGCGCCCCGCTCTATGATGTGGTGGATGTTGCACAGGGTTTCGACGTTGTTGACGATGGTGGGCCGGCCCCATAAACCGCTGACCTGGGGGAAGGGCGGCTTGGCCCGGGGGATGGCGCGCTTGCCCTCCAGGGCGCTGATGAGTGCGGTCTCTTCGCCGCAGATGTAGCGCCCGGCGCTGAGGTGTATATGCATTTCTAGGCTGTAGTCGCTGCCCAGGATGTTTTTACCCAGATAACCTTTGGCGTGGCAGTCGGCGATGGCCCGGCGCAGCAAGTCCGTTGCCACCAGGTATTCTGCCCGGATAAAAATGTAGGCGACATCGGCCTGTATGGTGTAGGCAGAGAGAATCATACCCTCTATCAACTGGTGGGGGTCGCACTCCATTAACAGTCGGTCTTTAAAGGTGCCGGGTTCCATTTCATCGGCATTGCAGATCAGGTATTTGTGCGCGTCTGGCCCGGGCGCTTCATCCATGGGCACGAAACTCCACTTCATGCCAGTGGGGAAACCGGCGCCGCCGCGGCCGCGCAAGTTGGAATCCTTGATTATCTGCAGACAGTCTGCCGGGGACAGCTTGCCCATTGCGGCGCGCAGCCCCTGATAGCCGCCGTTGGCTTCGTAGGCCGCCATGTCGGGGGGCGATTTGTCGGGCCGCACGTTGCGGGTAAGCGGTTTGTCCAGACTCATTGTGACCCCCCGCTGCCAGCTCTGGGGAATATTTCCAGCAGCGATTGCTCGCTCAATTCTTCATGCAGGTCGTCGCCCACCATCATCACCGGCGCCTTGTCGCAGGCACCCAGGCAGGTCATGGGCAGCAGGGTATATTTATTGTCGGGGGTGGTTTCGCCCATGCCTATGCCCAATTGCTCGGTGATCTTCTGTTGTAGAGCGTTGCAACCCTTCATCCAGCAGGTCACGCTATTGCACAGCAGAATGACTTTTTCGCCCACGGGTTTGCGGAAGATAAGCGTGTAAAAGGTGGCGATGCCGTCCAGCTCTGCCGCCGACATGTGCAGGTGCCGGGCAATGGCCTTGAGGCTCTCATCGGATATCCAGCCCCTGTGAGCCTGCACAATTTTAAGGGCATCAATAGCGGCGCCGGCGCGCACCGGCACATGGGCCAACTCGGCATCAATGGCGGCTATTTCCGCGTCGCTCAGGGCCGCTATCAACTGTGCGCTCATCGGTCTACGTCCGCCATGACAAAATCAATGCTGGCGATGATCGCGATGAGGTCGGGAATCATCAGCCCTCGGGAGATCAGCGGAATTTGCTGAAGGTGGGGAAAGGAGGGGGTTCGAATACGGGTGCGGTAGCTGGTGGTGCCGCCGTCGCTTATCAGGTGATAGCTGTTAAGGCCCTTGGTGGCCTCTATGGGAATACAGGCTTCACCGGCGGGAATTACCGGCCCCCAGCTGACATTCAAAAAGTGGTGGATGAGGGTTTCGATATCCTGCAGGGTGCGCTCCCTGGGTGGCGGTGTGGTCAGGGGGTGCTCACTCTTGTAGGGCCCCTCGGGCATATTGTCCAGGCACTGGCGGATGATGCGCAGGCTCTGGCGCATCTCCTCCACCCGCACCACGGCCCGGTCGTAGCAATCACCGTTGTGCGCCACTGGCACTTCGAAATCGAAATCCTCGTAGCCGCCGTAGGGGCGGTCCCGGCGCAGGTCCCAGTCCATACCGGTGGCGCGCAGGTTGGGGCCGGTGACACCCCAGTCCAGGGCTTCCTGGGTGTTGTACGTGCCAATGCCCACGGTGCGTTGTTTGAGGATACTGTTGTCCATGGTCATTTTTTGGTAATGGTCCAGGCGCGCCGGCAAAAAGTCGATAAAGTCGCGAATCAACTTGTCCCAGCCCCGGGGCAGGTCCTGGGCAACGCCGCCAATACGGAACCAGGCCGGGTGCATGCGCCCTCCGGTAATGGCCTCGACAATGCCGAACAAGCGCTCGCGGTCGGCAAACATATAGAACACCGGCGACATCTGCCCCAAGTCCTGGGCAAAGGTGCCGTAAAAAACCAGGTGGCTGGAAATGCGGAATAGCTCCGCCATCATAATGCGTATCACTCTGGCGCGGTCGGGTATGGTTATGCCCGCCAGGGTTTCCACCGACATCACATAGGCCATGTTGTTCATGACACCGCCCAAGTAATCGATTCTGTCGGTGTAGGGAATATAGGAGTGCCAGCTCTGGCGCTCGCCCATTTTCTCGGCACCCCGGTGGTGGTAGCCGATGTCGGGCACAGCGTCGACCACTACCTCGCCATCCAGTTGCAGGGCAATACGAAACACGCCGTGCACCGAGGGGTGGTTGGGGCCCAGGTTGAGAAACATATACTCGGTGTCTTCCGTGGCCCGCTCCATGCCCCAGTCTTCGGGCCGAAAGGTGAGGGCCTCCATTTCCCGTGCCTGTTTGTCATCGTCCAGGCTGAACGGTTCCATTTCTGTGGCGCGGGCGGGGTGGTCCTTGCGCAGGGCGTGGCCCTCCCAGGTGGGTGGCAGCAAAATACGGCGCAGATTGGGGTGGCCGCTAAATTTCACACCGTACATGTCCCAGGCTTCGCGCTCGTACCAGTTGGCATTGGGGTAGATTGAAACGACGGAAGGCACCGACAAATCGTCCATGGCGGCGGCGACCTTGAGCCTGATTTCTTCACAGCGGCTGAAGTTCAGCAAATGGTAAACCACGGTGAAGTCTGAAGCTGGCGCCGGTTTGTGCTCCCGCAGGCGCTCGTCTACGCCAAACAAATCCAGCAGCATGGGAAAGTCTTTTTTCAGGTGGCCCAACACTTCGCACAGCTTGTCTCGCGCCAGCCACAGTGTGGGTGTGTTGTCCGGGGTGGGCTGAAGTTCAAACACATGGGCACCGAAGCGGGCGAATAAATCGTCCACGGTGTTGTTGGTGCTTGTCCTTTCAGCGTTGGGCATTTAACTTCCCGGGCCGCTACAGCCTCTATTTATTATCGCTCGCTCTGGCTCACCCTAAGGCTGGTTTTATACATCATCCGGACTGCGCAGTTCTGTAGCCAGGCTTCTCTGTTCACGCAGCAGATCGCGCTGCGATGGCATTTTGGGTTTTATAACCCGCTGATCACCCACCACCCAGCTCAGCGGGCGGCGCTCTTTTTCGATGGCGTCCTGTAGCATCATCAGCCCCTGCATCAGGGCCTCGGGGCGCGGCGGGCAGCCGGGTACGTAAACGTCCACGGGGATAAATTTGTCCACCCCCTGTACCACGCTGTAGATGTCATACATGCCACCGGAATTGGCGCAGGAACCCATGGAGATAATCCAGCGCGGCTCCAGCAACTGGTCGTACAAGTGTTGCACTACCGGTGCCATCTTGCGAAAGACGGTGCCCGAGATAACCATCAGGTCGGCCTGTCTGGGGCTGGCGCGAATAACCTCGGAACCAAAGCGGGCGATATCGTGGCGGCTGGTAAACGCCGTGGCCATTTCGACGTAGCAACACGACAGGCCAAAGTTGAAGGGCCACAGGGAGTGGGCACGGCCCCAGGCAATGAGGTCTTCCAGCTTGGCGAACATGACGTTGCGCTCGATTTGCTGCTCTATGCTGTCGCCACCCATGCCGGCGGAGCCCGGTGTTTTGGCTATGGTGTCCTCCGGGCGGGTTAAATTCCATTCCATTATTCGTCGGCCTCCGGTGTCAGTGCGGAATCGGGCCTGCGTGCCCGGGTTTTAATGCCCCAGTCCAGTGCACCGGAGCGCAATTCGTAGACCAGGGCTACACCCAACATCAAAATAAAGACCGAGATTGAAATGAACCCGGCCCAGCCCAGCTCAAAGAAGGCGACAGCCCAGGCAAAGATGAAGACAGTTTCCAGGTCGAAAATGACAAAGAAAATGGCGATCAGGTAAAACTCCACCGCCATGTGTATCTGGGGTGAGCCAACAGACAGGGTGCCGGATTCAAAGGGGACGTTGGTTGCCGCATTGGCGCGCCGTTGGCCCAGTAACCAGGACAGCCCCAGCATAGTTCCGACCAGGGCGAGTACGGCAATGAAATAGACAATGAAGGGCCAGAGGGATGTATCCGCCGCAGTCAAATTTGCGGCCTCCCGCTAGGGCATTCCAATTGGCAGGGAGCAAAGTTTGGGCACGAGAGCGGCCATGGCAGGCCGCGAAGAGCGATCTGTCGACATAATGGTGCTACTGTTCTATGTCTCAACATTCGAACTCCATTAATCCCTAAGGCTTATGATGGTGCCCTTAACTCACACAGGTGTATAAAATGTGAGTAAGTATTTGACCTGGGTACAGCTACCACTTACAACGCTACCGACTCTAGCGAGCTTGGAAACTAAACGCAAGAAACTGGGGCAAATTATCCAGCCCTGATTAAATAGTGAGCTATATGTGCGATTGCAGACACACAAAACAATAGGTGAATGATGATTCGAGTAATTATCTCTACGTTAATATTTCTGTCTGTGAGTTTTCAGGTGCAGCTGGCGACCGCCTCATCCGCGGAAAACCTTGGCCAGGCCATTCGATATCGCACGGTAAGCGAGCAGGATACGAGCAAAATAGACTATACGCAGTTTTCGCAGTTCCATGAATTTCTGCGTGCGACCTATCCCCGTGTCTTCGCCCAACTTGAAGTGGAGAAAATAAATCAGCACAGCCTGCTGCTGCGCTGGCCCGGCTCGGGTTCACCGGACCTACCCATTCTTTTCACGGCACATATCGATGTTGTCCCCATTGAGCCGGGCACCGAGGGTGACTGGACGTACCCGGCGTTCGAGGGTGTGGTGGCGGATGGGAAAATATATGGCCGCGGCTCCCTGGATGACAAGGTGGGAGTAATAGGTCTGCTGGAGGCGGTGGAGCAGTTGTTGGAGGAGGGATTTGCGCCCCGTAGAACAGTGGTTTTCGCATTTGGCCACGATGAGGAGATTGGCGGTAACGAGGGTGCCTCGGCCATTGCGCAGCGTTTACGTGAACTCGATCTGCATTTTGAATGGATGGTGGATGAGGGTGGCTTGTTGCTGTCCGATTATCCCCTGGTGAAGGATAAGCCGGTGGCCATGATCAATGTGGCGGAGAAGGGCTATTTCACTATCACCCTGGTGGCTACGGGAGAGGGAGGGCACTCATCCACACCGCCAACACTCAGCACTATCGGTCGTCTGTCCGCCGCATTGCACCGCATTGAGCAAACCCCGTTTCCCTCCCGATTGGTTGGCCCGGTTAAGGCGATGCTGGAAGCAATTGCCCCTCACACCGGCCAGCCAACTCAATTTATCTTCAGCCATCTGTGGCTTACCGGCCCGGTGGTGGAGTACCAGATGTCCAAAGATCGCCTGACTAATGCCTATATCCGCACCACCACCGCCCTCACCATGTTCAACGCAGGGGTGAAGGAAAATGTCGTTCCCCAGCGGGCGCAGGCGAAAGTAAACTTCCGCCTGTTACCGGGGGATACGCCCGATTACGTGGTCGCGACAATAACGGACATCGTGGATGACGAGAACATCGCGATAAGCTATGACCCGTGGAGCGCAGCCGCGCCGGTGGCGGATTATACCGGTAGTGGTTTTGCTGTGATTGCAAACGCCACCAAAGCAGTTTATCCGGATGCTGTGATTGTTCCCTCGTTATTGTCCGGGGCCACCGACACCCGCCATTACATTGATCTGGTCGATAACCTGTATCGATATCACGGCATGTTGCTTGCCACCAGCCAGGCAAAGGGCGTACACGGCACCGATGAGTTCATCGACGTTGAGAGTTTCAAGGCATCCATTAAAATTGCCAGGCAAATGATACAATTGGGTTCACAATAATAAAGGAGAGCTATCGTGTTGAGTAAATACAACCCCGAAGAACTGGGCAAGCTGATATTGCGCCTCACCGTGGGTGTTTTAATGCTGTTTCACGGCTACTCCAAGATAGCCAACCCCGGGTCTCTGGAGTGGATAGGCGGCACCCTGGCGGCCTATCATCTACCTACATTTTTGGCCTATGGGGTTTACCTGGGTGAGGTTCTGGCACCGCTCATGATTATTATCGGGTTTCGTGCACGCCTGGGTGGTTGGCTGATTTTCATCAACATGGTGTTTGCCATCGCCCTGGCCCACAGCAACGAATTGTTCAGTCTCTCCGAGCACGGTGCATGGGCGCTGGAGTTGCAGGGGTTATACCTGATGGGTGGCCTGGTGATTGCCCTGTTGGGCAGCGGCCAGCTCGCCGCGCGCCCGGACTAATTATAGGCTTCATGACTTTGTCTCATTCATCGAGGAATAACAGCATGCGCGTTTTACTCATCGGCCTGATCGCCCTGGCATTGACCGCCTGTGGCAGTAAGCCCACAGCGGAGCCGTCGGTGGTTTCGGGCACACAGTGTTCGGGGCCGCGTCCCCAGGTGTGTACCATGGAGTACAATCCGGTTTGTGCCACCCTGGTTGCCGGGGGTAGTAAGCAATACGCATCGCCGTGTAATGCCTGCGCCGATGATGCCGTTGCCGCCTACCAAATGGGGGGGTGTCCGGCGCTAGAGTGAATGCCGGCGACGCGCGGGAATAGTGGCAGGAATGCGCCCTGACACTGCTTGAGTCCGGTGGTGGCCTGCGTTAGTGTGCAGCCCCGTCTAAAGAAAATAACAGCAAGGGGTATTTATGAGCCTGACTAATCGAATCCTGCTATCCATGGTGGCCGGGATACTGGTCGGCTCGCTGCTCAACTTGCTGATGAACAGCAGTGGCATGTCCGATACATTTCGGATGATCGTCGACGATTACCTGGTCAATGGTATTCTGGATTTAGTCGGCCGAATCTTTGTCGCCTCCTTGAAGCTGCTGGTTGTTCCCCTGGTGTTGGTCTCGTTGATCTGCGGTTCCAGTTCCCTGGGTGACAGTGCCCGCATGGGTCCCATCGCAGTTAAAACATTGGGTTTCTATCTCGCAACCACGGCAATTGCCGTTAGTCTGGCACTTGGCATTGCGTTTCTGGTCGCCCCGGGAAGCCATGTGGAACTCACCAGTGACGCGGTATATATCGCCACAGAGCCACCACCCTTGATCGATGTGTTGGTGGCTATATTCCCCGCCAACCCCTTTGCCGCCCTGTCCGAAGGCAATATGTTGCAGATTATCGTCTTCGCCCTGCTGTTTGGCTACGCCATCTCCCATGCCGGGGAGCCCGGCCGCCGCATCGCCAGTTTTTTCCGCGACATGGAAGCCATCGTCATGAAGATGGTGGGTATCATGATGGAGATGGCACCCTACGGTGTGTTTGCCCTGTTGACCAAATTGTTTTCGGAGATGGGCATCACCGCCATTCTCGATTTGGCGGCCTATTTCCTAACCGTGCTGGCGGTATTGATGATTCACGCCCTGGGTGTGTACAGCGTGCTGCTCAAGTTTTTGGCGGGTCTGTCGCCCATGGTGATGATCAACAAGATGCGCGCGGTGTGGGCCTTTGCTTTCAGCACGGCCTCTTCGGCTGCCACGCTACCCATTACCCTGCGCACGGTTGAGCGCAAAATGGGTGTACACAATTCCGTGGCCGGTTTTACCGTGCCCCTGGGTGCAACCATTAATATGGACGGCACCGCTATTATGCAAGGCGTGGCGACCGTGTTTATCGCCCAGGTCTACGGCGTAGACCTGAGCATGGGTGCCTATATTACGGTGGTTCTCACCGCGACATTGGCCTCCATTGGCACGGCGGCAGTTCCCGGTGTGGGCCTGATAACCCTGGCCATGGTACTGGAACAGGTGGGTCTACCCGTTGAAGGCATCGGTTTGATTATTGGCGTGGACCGGCTGCTGGATATGGTGCGCACCTCGGTTAATGTCACCGGCGATGCCACGGTCAGTGTTATCGTGGCCAAGAGTGAAGGGAAGTTTGATGAGCAGGTGTGGCTCAACCCCAACGCCGACCTGGAACCCGCAGACCAGCGTATCGAAACAGAAATGCCCACGGCCTGAGCGCGCACAATATGCCCATTCAATGCACCATTGTGCCGGTAACCGCCTACCAGCATAACTGCAGCGTTATCAAATGTATGGCCACGGGCAAGGCAGCTATTGTCGACCCCGGTGGCGATGTTACTTTTATTCCCGGGCACGGCCCCGTCTCCACCTTCGAGCAGGAGCGCAAAACCAACCCCTTCGTCGCCGACTCCCGTTATGGCTGATAGCGAGTCCAGCTCACGCGAACATTTGCGGAGCCTATAACACTCCCATTAGCGCGTCCGGCGACCGAAGGGAGGGAGCTTGTCCGCCCTTGATAACGCTTGGCTAGGAATCATATTCCAGGCGCTTTCCCAGGCCGACAACATTGTCATTGCCATAACCAATTGCGCAGTAAAAAGCGATGATTGCTTCGTTGTGAGTGCGTACTTGCAAATTAATTTTGGGGCAGCCCTTATTTCTGAGGAGAACTTCTACGGCCTGCATAATAGATTGGCCGTAGCCTTTGCGTTGCTCTGATGGCTTAACAGCTAGATAATTAATCCAACCCCGGTGACCTTCGTAGCCGCCCATGACTGAGGCCACAATTCCGTTCTCATTGACGCCAACAAGAAATAGGTCTGGGTCGACTTTAAGTTTTCGTTCGATGTCTTTAGAGGGATCATTTTGCGGTACGACCAGGCCACATTCATCCCAAAGTGAAATAACTTCTTCCTTGTCGCTGTCGTTGTACGCACGTACTTTCATCAGAGTGTTAAGGCCTCATTAAAGGGTTGGACAGACGGCACAGGTAAACCAATCGACCGGGAATTAACGAATCACCTTAATCCAGTCGCCGGTACGCGGCTCCCCTCGCGGATAGAAGCCGTTTAACAGGCGCAATTGTGCCTCCGCATCGGGAATGCGAATGCCCGCGGCCAGGGATGCCAGGGTGGCGCCACGGGGTACCTGAATATAGTGGATAAACGCCGGGGTGCCGGCTTTTTGCTCCTTGGGGTGGCTGGGCCGGAAACTCTCGACAATGGCCAAAAAGGTGGGGTCGGTGGCGACAAAATTATCGGCTTTGCCCTCAAATAAATAGCTGAGGCTGCGGTAATCGATAACCGCTACGCGCCGTGAAGTGCTGCCATTGGAGGCCACTGCGGTGTAGCCCTTCAGCCCGGATTGTTCCAGCTCGGTGCCAATGCTGATATCCCCCGAAGTATTATCCTCCAGTACTTTTTGCGGCGTGAGGGCTTTGTCCTGTTTTCGTATGGTCACTGTGAGGGAGGCACTGCCGTCGGCGCTACTGGCGACGATGGCTTTGGCGTTTGCCGTTACGGTCCACCCCTGCGGGCGCACAAATGTGAAGCCCAGCTTGTTGTGGTAATAGCGGTCCTCGGCGCGCAAACCCTGGGTGCTCGCGCCCCATACCAGGCCCTCCATCAGCCTGCGAAACTCGCCGGGTTTGGCGGGGTTCTCCACATCCTGGTCCAATTCCAGCTCCGATGCGGTGCGTATAACCTGCTGCAGGCGGGCGTCGTTGCGCGGGTGGGTGGCATACAGGCCGTGGTAACTGGCCACTTTTTCCCCGGAGGACTTGGCCTTTACGCGCTGGTATTGCTCCTGATCCTTGAGCACCCCAATAACCTCCAGCAGTGCATCGGCGTCGTAGCCGGTTTTATGCATGTACTGGGCGCCGTGCTCGTCCGCTTCCAGTTCATGGTCTCTGCCATAGCCGCGCACCAGCGCCGTGCCGGCCATGGTGGAGGCCTCGGCCACATCCCGGCTGCCGGTGATCACGTAGGCCATGGCCGCCAGTACGCTGTTGGTGGTGCCGGCGGTTTGCTGGCGTGAGGAATGATTTTGGGTGACGTGGGCAATTTCATGGCCCAGCACGCCGGCCAGTTCCGCCTCGCTGTCGAGGTAGGCCATCAGGCCGCGGTTGACGTAGATGTAGCCACCGGGGGTGGCGAAGGCGTTGATGTTGGGGTTGTCGAGAACGGTAAAGGTAAACTCTGAACTGGGCCGTCCCGCACTGGCTACCAGTGACTGGCCAATACGGCTGACATAAGCCTGCAGGGCTTTGTCGTCGTAGGCTGCCCCCTCCGACATCATCTTTTGGTACATTTCGCGCCCGGTCTTGGCTGCGCTACCACCACCGGAGGGCAGCGAAACCGTGGCACCTCCCGCGCTGATATTGGTCGCGCAGGCGCTGGTCAGGGCCAGGATAATCGCCGGGAGCAGCAGTTTTAAAGAGGACACAACAGTCTGTTTTATAGTGGCAGCCATTAATATTTACTCGACAAAAATTCCAGTAATTGGTCGCCTATGCCGTCACAGGCGGCGCCCTGTACCGGGGCAATGATGGGAATGGGGATAATGATCGCCGGCATATATGATTGTCCGGCGGCCGTGGCACTGATTCTGCCCACCTCGATTTTGTCGGTAAAATCCCAGATGACCGCTTCGTAGTTGGCCTCATCACCCCAGGTGCCAAAACCGAAACAGCCAGCGCCGCCCGGGCCTATTCCGCAGGCCACGGAGCCCGATGAATTGGTGCGCTGGGTGCTGCCGTCAATCCAGATCATGTACTCGGTTTTCAGTTCTATCATTTTTGCGGCCACCGGCTCCTGGCGCAACAGCCGGTCGATGTCCCGGGGGTGCAGTGGTGCCGTGCGGGGCTCAAACCAGGGGTACAGGGCATTGATAAACTCCAATTCCCCTATGACTTGAATACTCTTGTCGCGGGACGAGATGTGCTTGCCCACGCACTCAATAAAATCTGGCTCGGTGTCGTAGTCACTGGCATGGCGCCGCCCCAGGATGACAATACTGGCCTCACCAATGCCCTCGGTGGGTTCGTTAAAAACCATTTCGTCTACGGTGGCCGACACGCAGGCGGTCAGGGCCCAGGCCATTCCCAGGGTCGCCACTATTCGCCATGGCCGCTTTACAGCGTGGCCTTTCCTCATGGGCTTATCTCCTGTGCTGCGGGCATTTTCCCGTCCAGCCATTCGCGCAGTTCGGGCACACGGCTAAAGCTGGTGATAAAGTTTGCCCCGGCATCACGCAGTGCCATGACCGCAGCCAGATTGACTGCCGCGGTATTGCTGCGTAAAAAAGCGGTTGGTGTTTTGCCATAGGCTGTCATCATCCACTCGGCAATGGGTTCGCCGTCTTGCGTGACCAGTTCAAAACGGTAGCGCATCCATATTTCGTAGACATTTACATGGGTCTGGGTGGGGATGGCGTATTGCAGTTCGTCCACATAGGGAATGATGACGGCATCGACTACCTGGTTCAGTACCCCGGGCTCGGGCGCGACGCGCATGTTTTCGAAGCCCTGGAACATACCGCCCAATACGGCATCCCACATCTGGATCTGGGCCTCCCCCGATTTCACAATCCAGCTGGACTCGCGTGGCGTCTTCGCCATATCGGTGAATTCGTGATTGCGCAGTTCATCCGGGTACCACACGCCTATGTTCAGTGGCAATTTGGTCATTAATGGCGATGGGAATTTGCCCTCAACCACCACCTTATTGGCACCGCAGGCGCTGAGAAACGCCAGGGCGAACACGCAGCCAGCCAACTTCAGCAGGGCGTTAACAGCTCTGTTCGCGCTAGGGACGGAAATCATTAAGTCCGACAAAAGTACCTCCGTTGCGATAAGTCAGCTCCCGCATCAGGGTGGCAAAGCGAATACCCGTGGTCTGCAAATGCGGCGCACGGATGAATTGTACGGGAAAACCCACCGCGTGGATGCGCACCAGGCGGTTGCCCTGGGCGTCTACCCCATTTATGCGGCTGACGATATCCACCACCCGGGAAATGGACTCCCCGGTAAATTCATCACCAAACACAAAAATACTGATTTTCTTGTCCGGGTCGTGAAAAGATTTTATGGCCTGGGTAATACCCTCCACCGGGCTGGAATTACTGAAGGCATTCCAGTTTCTCAGGGTGTCGATAATCACCTTGCGGCGCCCCGGGGTGTCTGGAATCCACTTGCCGCGGTAACGGCTGAACATGTAACTACCCATGTCATTGAGAATCTGTATGCCTTTAACTTCGGGGTAAATACTCAGTGTAGCCTGCAATTCCTGGATCACCCTCTCCCAGGCATAGGAAAACATGGAGCCGGAGGTGTCTATTACAAAAATAATATACTCGCTGTCTACCGGGATGCCGCCAATCAAGTTGTTCTTTGACTGGTATTGTGAGCCCAGCAGGCGGCGCATCTCCTCGGACAGGGATTGTTTGGCGATGGCCAGCTGCTCTATAACGATGTCATTGCTATTGGTTTGCACGTTCAGGCTGTCGTGGCGCGATTTAACGCTGGCCAGCTGTCCCCTCAAAATAGCGATTTTGCGTTGGTACTCTGACAACTGTTCGTGCTTGGCGTTCAGGTCGCGATTGAGGATGGTGGTTTCGCCCCGAATTTCAAACAATTGCTCGGTCAGGGCGGCTACCTTGCCCTCCAGCTTGACGGCAGAGGCCTCAATAATCTGCGGTTGCACGGTTTTGGTGATCATCAACAGTAAAATGATGGCGCCGAAGCCACAGCAAATCACGTCGAGAAACGACATACCGAATTCTGCGATTTCTCTGCGTTTAGCCATGGGCTACGGTTCTCACTCCCTATGGCCAGTCTTTGGAGGGGCTCAGGAAGGAGCCTCTGCTGGTTTGGGCAAGCTGCCAGAATTCCGACGCTGCCATGGGGTCGCCCTCCAGGGGCCCGAGGATAATATTGACCGGCACACCCGTGGGAAGTTGACGCACCGCCTGGCGGTACAGTTTTAGTCTGGCTTTGCCGCTGACCTTGTTGCCCCGGGGCGGGTTGAGCCCCTGGGTGGGCAGGCCGTCGGTAATCAGGAAGATATTGTCGGGGCTGGGCGACAGTGTTTGCAGGGCGATGAAGGCTTTTTCCAGGCTGGTGCCGCCACTGGGCACAATGTCGCGCAGGGTGTTGGAGATTTTCTCCAGCTGGGCCTGGTCGGCCACCTCCAGCCACTTGCCGGCGGTTTCAGGCAGGGCGGTCTGGGCCGTGGTATTAAACGTAATCACCTGGTATTTACTGGCCACGGGCAGTTGTGCCGTCAGCCAGTCTACCGTTTTCAGGGCCCGGGTCCATTTATCAGCCGAGCGCTGTACGGCGTCACTCATGTTGCGCAGGCGGATGATATTCACCAGTTTATCCG
>Ga0114950_10001371_pt1 | contig 18222 bp, 25 predicted proteins | sample N075metaG_FD_83503 | JGI IMG/M metagenome (GOLD analysis project Ga0114950, IMG submission 83503) | Deep subsurface microbial communities from Kermadec Trench to uncover new lineages of life (NeLLi) - N075 metaG | ecosystem: Environmental > Aquatic > Marine > Ocean trench > Sediment | place... | reverse complement strand
GGCTTGGCACCGGAACCCTCCGTGTCGGAGGTTGACGCCCATCGACGGACGGGTGTCCTCGTGGAAAAGACAGAGAGTGTCGCGCCATTCACCGGAGCCGGTGAGGGTGCCGCAGAATTCCGTGAAGACCGCGGCGTAGTCGAGCCGTTCGCGAATGGTGACGAGAACTTGGTCGGCTGATTGGCGAGGCATGTCCTGCCGTCGTGGAAGTGTGGGAGATTAGGGTCGGGGGAGTGGTCGAACCTCCCCCGCCCCGACCCTGGGGGGGCCTGCTAGAACGGCGTTTCCTCGTCGTCGTCGCTGTCTTCTGTCTCCCAATCAGCTTCCGGCACGATAGCCCGCGGGGCCATCGCCGATTGATACTTTTGCATCTTCTCTCGGACCACTCCGAACTGTTCGTCGGTGAGTGCATCGCCCATCGTGAACACCGCCTGTGCCCATTTCATCGTTCCCTTCTCGACGATGGTTTGGGACAGCTTGGTGACCACCGCGGGCAGGGGGAACCCTTGATTGATGAGGGTCGCGCTGTACTGGTCGAACGCCCTCAGCGATGTCGGGGAAAGAATCAGTTCATACGGTAGCTCGGCCCCTTCGACCACGAGGTAAACCGACCGCTGATTCGTGCACGCCTTGCCGCGCCCGGCCTTCCCTAGAAGGGACGCGCTCGCCCATTCGTTGTAAGGACATCCCTCGCAGGGAATCGACTCGGTGCCATCCGCTTCGGCACCGCCGATCCCGCGATGGGCAAACCCCTGGCGCGGCCTGCCAACGTGCCCGTCGCCGGACGAACAGGCCGGACCGCTCGGCGTCCCTTCGGGAACCTCGTCACCATAGTCCCGATCCCACATCGTGTTCCTGCCGTGGCTCGACAGGATGACGGCCTCGAACTCTCGCTCGGTCCGTTGGGTGTCTTTGAATTCGTAGAGTCCAGCCCCGGCAGCAAGGATCGCCACCCTCGGGATCTCGACGAACGTGAGTTGCTCGCTCTGCTCTTGTAGCAAAGCCTCTCGGACATCGTCGCTCAGTGCGGTTTGCTCGTTGATTTCTGCGGGTAGGTTTTCCGTCATTGCTCAATGCGCTCCTGTGACCCGTTGCGTGTTAGACCGACACCGGGAGCGGGCCACGAACTCCCATCGGTCGGTCCTGTTACGGTGTCCCAACATAGGCGCGGGAACGTGCATCGCAAGTCGTTCACAACGCCTCTCGAATCTCGACCACGGCATCGGCCAAAGCCATCTTTCCAGCGAGCACATTTCGGACCGCTTCGTCGAGCGTACCTTCACAAACCATGTCGACATACGTCACGGAATCATGGATCTCGGACCCGGCCCGATGCGACCGATCCTCGGACTGTGCGCGGTGTTCGAGGTTGTAACTTTGCGAGTAGTACGCGACCAGGGATGCGGCTTGAAGATTGATTCCAACCCCGGCACTCGCCGGGTTGCCGATCAGAAGCCTCGTCTGACCGGTCTTAAACGCGTCCTCTGCCGCGTCACGCTGCCTCGGTGTCATTCCCCCCGCTATCGTGACCGGGGACAGGTCAGCGAAGACCTCGTTGATCCTCTTGATGTCCTCGCGATACCATGCCCACACAATCGCCGAGGTCGGGGAAAGCTGGTTCGTCACTGCCGGTCGGATGAGAGCGTCGAGGGCGTCGAGTTTCGGGTTCGGATGGAACCGGACGGGCGGCATGTCCCGCTCGTCTTCGTCCCTCGGCAAGAACCCCGAAGTGATCTGTGTCAGGCGAAGCATCTGCACCAACATGATCGACGCGGACGCGGTCCCTTCCTCGCCTTCCATCGCGTCGAGATCGACGATGAGTTGGTCCCGCATTTCCTGGTATGCCATCGCCTGCTCGCCCGACATCTGCACCCGGTTCACCGTGTAGATTTTCGGGGGCAAGTCGAGGCAATCTTCCTTTCGGAATCGCAGCCCGCGGACGTGCAGCCGAGCGTTGAACTCGTCGATGGTTCCGTCGCTCGGCGTCGACGAAAAAGTGTACGGGTCTTCGTTGAAGAACTCCCTGCGGAACTGCACGAAGTTCGCGCCGAACGTGATGCCGAGATCGACGAAATACCACTGGCTCCAAATGTTTTGCAGCCCGTTGAGGATCGGCGTCCCGGTCATGTGCAAACGCCACGCCCCGAACTGAGCCATGTGCATCGCGGCCTTCGATACCAGGGCGGTCGGATTGCGAATCCGGTGCCCTTCGTCGAGGATCATCCCGATCCGAATCCCGGCGTTCACGATCACGTCGATGAGCCCTCGTTGCCCCGGACTGCCGTCCTCTTTCTCGCGATGATTCGGGAGCGCCTCGTAATTCGTCACCACCACTGGAACCCGCGGAACGAGGAAACTTTTCTGACGCATCGCCTCGGCGGTGAGCCGAATCCATTCCGCTCGTTTCTTGATCGGCCCGTCGAGGATCACGGTGTCCAGATCCCTCGTCCAATCGCGGACCTCGTCACGCCAAACCCCGGTCACCCCGGCAGGGCAAACGACGATGAACATGTCGACGAGATCGTTCCGCGCATGGTACGCCATCGCCTCGACCGCGGCCCTGGTTTTGCCCGTCCCCATATCGGCGATGAACGACAGCCCGGAAATCTCACAGGCGACCGTCGCCATGATCCGCTGATGGTTGTACGGCACCCGGTACTTCCAAACGCGGACGCCGTCGACGACCTCAGTCTGTTCCTCGGGTGCCCACGTCGGCGAGGGCGTGCCTGCCCGGTAGTCGTGCCACGGTAGGTCGACCTCGAACCCCTCGTCGATCCTGCGATGAATGGCGAGCACGGCGTCGTGCGACTTCCTCGCCGCTCGCGCCCACCGCATCACGCCCTCGGAGCATTTGTTGGCGAGTTGCTTCCCGGTCATCCCCGACGCCTGGGCGATGGCGCTCAGGGTTTCGAGGGTCAGGCTGACCTCGTACGACCGGCGCTTCTGATTGATCGCGCAGCCCTTGAGTGCCGTCATAAAGCGACCGGCGTCCGGCCCGCTCACGTACAGCCGACCGTATGCGGCTTCGACTTTGAAACGCAAAGAGCCACCGGCCCGCGGAGGTGCGGACCGGCGACTCGTTGCTGTTGGAATTTTCCAATTCTCCATGCTTAGGAAATGCCGTCCTCGTCGTCGTAATCTTCCGCCGCGTCGACGACCGGAGCACCCGGCTCCATGACGCTCGACAGGGCCTCGCTCATGTCGACGGCCTCGGCGTCGATGTAGTGGAGGACATCCGACTCGCCCTCGCCGCTGTTGCTCGTGACGATCACGAACCGTCGCCCGTCCGGGTCACGGTGCAGAGGATACTCGACACCGATCCGAACGCCCTCGACGGGGTCCATGTCCTCGGTGAAGACCATGCGACCGGCGTCACCCCTCGCCACCTCGACGACCGGCGAGAAGTTCGACGGATCGTACTCGTGGTTCTCCGTCGTCGGCTCGACGACTTCCATGTGGGCAATCGTCCGACCGCTCACGAACTGACGAGTCCTCGTCAGGCAGGGCTCACCGCTCTCGGGGTGAGTCGTCGACACGATGCGCCACACCGGGAACGCCTTCCGGTTTCCAAGCACGTCCGCGGACAGCTTGCGGATGCCGGTCAGGCGCTCGAACGAACTCACGACCTCGGACCCGTCGATCAGCTTTGCTCTAACAAACATTTTACTTCTCCTGTTGCTCGGTTCTCCATTGGAACGGGACCACCGAGCGGGGTCCTCGTCCTCGCCCCGGAACCGGGGCCGCGCATATCGGGACCGGCGGGAGTCGAACCCGCCGTGCGAGGGAGCAGACCGCTCGCTTTAACCGCTGTCCCTGGTTTCCTAATCGTCCTGCGTTTCTTCGATGTAGCCGAGCCGGGTCAGGTCTTCGATGAACCCGTCGACCGTCACCCGAATCTCGGTTCCGGTCTGTTGGAGCACCCGGCCCCGGACCGCGTCCATGTAGTCCCGTTTCGGGTCGCCGTGCATCCACGCGTCATCGCGCATCTGACGGACGATCCCGGCCCGGTCGTGATCCACGAAGTGCTTCCCGTGGACCGTGACGACGCGCAACATCTAGCGCCCCCTCGTGTGGAACTTGCGCTGTCTCTCAGGAATCCAAGCCATCAGATCCTCGTATACTTCCATCGTCTCGGCCACGCCTTCCTCGGTCCGCTGACCGCCCGGTCCAAGACCAAGAGCACCGAGAACGTACGACGGACCGAAGCCGGTCGGACGACTCAGGGGACGGATCGTCTTCGGCAGGCGACCGGTCGTTCCCATCGTCGAAGTCTTCACGCGACCGACGAGGCTCAGAACCAAGCGGACGAAGTTTTTGATCTTCGTGTAGTTGATCGTGCCGCTATGGATGCGGAACTCAACGCGACCGTTCAACGCCCACATGTTCATCCTGAGCGTGCGGTACTTGTTAAGGTTGGCACACGCGGCCTCGAAGCCGACTCGCGTCGTGGCGTTGAGGGCAGTCATCGCCGGGTAGCTCTGCATCGCATCGTTGCGGTGAGCTTCGTCCCAGGTCGCGGCACGCAGCGGACGGCAATACTGATTCGACTGTCTGCACGTCGGGACGAGAGAGAAGAAGAAGGGCTCGTAACGCGACCACAAAGCGAGGAGCTTCTGAACTTCCTTCCAAGAAAAGTCGGACACGTCGACGTGAACATGAAGGCCACAATTATTCGTGATCTTCGGAGCGAGGTCGTGAAGCAACGTGTCGCAACCGCGGCGAAGTTCTTCGCTCTCGCCGTCAGCATCCAACTCCAACGCGGGGCTCGAAACTTCCCAACCACTGCCGCCGTGCGCTCCGCTCGTGGCGTCATACTGAACGTCCCAAGAAGAACCATCGGGGGTCGAATTCCAACCGCCGCCCGTGCCGTTGACCGGGTAGGTGCAAGCGGACGAGAGCAACGTGTTGATGTGCTCGCCGCTGATCCCGTGACCGCTGCGGTTGATCTTGTTGAACTCCATTTCAACCCCGAAGGTCCGGCCTTCCCAAAGTCTGTGAGGGTGTTGATTCGGCATGGTGTCTGCTCCGTCTGTTTCAGTGTGTTCCTGTTCCTACTACCAATACTCACCCGATCCGCCCGGATGTCAACAATTGATTACAGCCCTCTACCGGAGGACACATTGAGGATGCACCGCACCGCCATCGGGGAGCCTCAACATTCCCTCGCCCGACTCGCCGCACTCGGCGCAATTCTCGCCGTCCGTCATCCCGCCCATGTTGTCGATCACCTCGTACAGAAACGCGATCTCGGCCTCGGCACTTTCGAGCCGCCCGTCCATCTGTTGAATCTTCATATCGACATCGTCCATGAACTGCTTGAGCGACGTGTCGCCGACCCGCTTGGCACCGAGCGGCTTCCCGAATTCGAGTTGCTGCCCAGGTCCGGCAGGGACCGCCGTGTAGTCGCGCACCGTCTTCGTCGACCATCCGTCTGACGACTTCTTAGCCTTAGCTTTCGAGGGCCGGTTGAGGGTCAGCTTCGTCCGCGTCCCGTTCGCCTTCGAGTTGAACTTCGTCGGGTCGAACCTGTAGAGGATGTCGGCCTTCAACTCCCACGATGTGAACTTCAACTTCGCCGTCTTGAGAACTTCCTTGAGATCCGTTTCCTCGGACGCCCAAAAGAGCGTCTTGAGTTTCGGCACGTAGGCGACAGCGAGCGGACGCTCGTCGGTCTTCGTCAGGTGGAGGACGCTTTCCTTCACCCACGCGAACGCCCACCATCCGTCGAGCGCCATGAGCGCATCGGCGGGATCGTCCATCTTGTCGATCAGCCAAATCGCGGCCTGCGAATCCGTCAGCCAATCGGTCTGATTGTTCGCCTTGGCGATCTCCTGCCAGTTATAGATTTGTCCGTTGTGGCACCCGACCGTCCCGCCCATGTGGTACGGATGCGCCGCGGCATCTTCGCCCCTGTTGTCGTGAGTCGCGTACCGCGTGTGACTCATCACATACGACACGTCCTTCGGGATGTTGGCCTCAACCTTCTCGACGTAGAGCCCGGTCTTGAGAGCCGTGTCCATCGACACCGCCCACTTGCGGACGAACGACGTTGTCGGTCCGAGGACCGCGAACCCGACCGCGTGCTTCCCGCGGGCCTGAGCCCGGACCGTCAGCTTGCGGTTGATGTCGATTGCGAGCTTGACCTTCGTTCCTTTCGGATGGCGGGCGAACCCCGCGTGTCCGCACATTAGACCGAACCCCCGGCCTGAGCTTCCTGAGCGTCGTACCACGCGTCGATCTCATCCGGGTCGCTCTCGGGATGGGGCGGACGCGGACCGACGAAGAAGGGGTTCGCTTCCCAGGTATCGAAGGGCGACGAAATCCAAGCGGCTTCGGGCCGAAGGGCACCGTGGTTCCGCGTGTACTCCGCGACGTGCTCGGACATCGGTGCGTTCTCATTAGCGAGAGCGTCTTCACGTTCCCGGTGTGCGTCGTAGGCGTCGAACATTTTGGTCTGCTCCGTTTCTGTTTCGGTGTTCCTGTTTCGTACTGCTCTATATATGCACCCGTCTGTCTCAGGTGTCAACAATTGATTACACGTCGTCGAGCGGCTCGGTCATCGCATGGATCAATTCGGCGACCGCGTTGAGCCGGAAGATGATGTCTTCCACATGGCTCGGATCGTCCGTCGTGTCCGGTTCGGGGATCGCTTGGATCAGCCGGTTCGCGAGAGCGAGCGCCACGTCGAAACCAGTGCCCTGTTCGATGTCGTCCGGCAGGAGCGGAAGCTGCACGTCGACGAGTTCCGGGGAGATCCCGAAGTGGTTCCTCAGCCACCCGGAAGTCGGTCGGAACGCGGGCTCACTTTGGAGCCGTTGAGCGATGTGGGCCTGTTCGGTCGTCGACCGCATAGCGAGGACGAGGGCGGGGGCCAGGGCGAGCCGCCCGGACTCCACCATCACCCGGAGGGCCGCCCGGAGGTTCCTCAGCTTGAGCCGGTTGTGAACCATCCGGCGCGAGAGTCCGAGCCGCTCGGCGATGCCGTCGCCTGAGACATGCGTGTCGGTCATCAGATGCTCAATCGCTCGAAGCTCGGCGATGATGTTCTGCGACCGGACCATGTTCGAGGTGAGCGAAACCAGGGCGCTCGTCGCCCGGTCCTGACCATGCGGGAAGATCATCGCCGGGATCGTTTCGTATCCCTGGCGTCGTGCGATCTCGAACCGTCGACGACCGTCGATGATCTGATAATTCGAGTCGAGCGAGATCGGGACCATGATCCCGTTCGCTTCGATGGAGCGGACGAGGTTCGGCGGGATGTTCTGCGCCCGCTCCCGCCCCGAACTGAACGCCCCGAACGGACGGATGTCCGCCATCGCGACGTGCTCCAAGGTCGGAGCGTCACGGTGTGCCAGGGACGGGAACATGTCGATCTGTTGACCGACTTGGGTCGGGGTTCTAGGCATCGACTTCGACCTCCGGTTTTTCGTCATCGAAATCGAAAAGGCTTTCCCTCTCGAAAGCTCCCCCGTCGTCCCACGTCTCGACGAGATCGGTGAGCTTGTGCGACTCCTGCGTCCGCTCGTTCGCGACGTAGATCCACGCGGTGACCGACCGGATCTCGGCGGTGTCGAGCGTCACGTCGACGTGATCGCGGTCGTAGTGATACGGGAATCCTTCGAGCCCATCCAACCGGGCGAAGGTCGCGTCGTCGACGGCGTAGACCTCACCGCGAGCCGTGAAGTTCTTCCGCGGGATCGCGTACGGGAACCCGCCACCGGGGGTCAGGCCATAGCCCTCGACCTTCGCGGTGTCGACGAAGACCGCCCCGTCACCTTCGAGCAAGTAGCTGTTCCCGCCGCCGCTCTTGAGTGTCCCGTATACGAAGACGTACCGGGTCGATTCCTCGGTGAGCCAATGGGCCAACGCGGGAGCGTAGTCCGTCGAGCCGTCCGTGTTGAAGTCCGGCAGGCCACCCGTGATCGCCGCGGCCTGCGCCTGCACCCGGACCGCACTCGTGTCCGGTTGGTCACCGTTGCGGACATCGTCGAGCCGCCTGAGCAACTCGGCCAACTGCCGCAGTCTGTCCCTGTTGATCTCTTTCATTTTGTTTGTCCACTCCTCTGTTTCGTTGCGTGCCTGTTTCCTGCCTCACTAATACTCACCCGATCCGAACCAATGTCAACAACTGTTTACATCTTCCGAGGATGAGTGTACCGTTCAAATAAGGAGGGTAAAAAAGATGAGCAAAATTCCAGCGGTACGACTCAAACGAGTCGCCGACTTTGTATTCAATCAGCGGGGCAGTCACCTCGCGAGAGCGGTGGGGATTCCCCGGTCGACCTTACACATCTACATGAGGAAGCGCGGGCTCGAAGTGCCGACAGCGAGGAAGCTCGCCGCGGCTCTCGACCGGGAAGCGACGAAGCTGCGAGAGGTCGCTCGCGAACTACGGGACGAGATCAATGCGACTACTGCGTAGGCTTGGCGGATGGTTCCGGTGTCGGATCGGGGACCACGATCTCACGAGCAAAGCCGAGCAGGAAATCGAACCCGACCGGGCTCGGATGCGAGCGGACCCGGTCGGGTATTTCTTCGAGTTCTCTCAAGTGTACTGCGCCCGGTCCGGCTGCGACTTCACGTTCCCGCTCCGCGGGGGTCGTGCTTAGGTGGGGGGTCACTAGACCACACGGGTCAGGCCCCAGGCCCGTTAGGCGGCAACTGAGCGCGTCAGTTTCGACTCCTACCGGGCGAACTCCCACGTCACGATCCCGGCGAGGAACGCGATGCCCGCCTGCATGAACGAGAGCCGCCGCACCTCGACGGGCGGTGGGGGGTCCACGAAAATCTCGCCGAGCCTGAGAGCCGCCCGCTCGTGCGTCGACCTCGCCGTGACGAGGGTCCGCCCGTCACCCGTCAGGCTCACGACAAGCTCACCCGGAACTGTGACATCATATGCCAGCATATGTTCGGCCCGCGGCAGGGTGAAGGTCCACGACCCGACGAGCAACCCGTCGTCGAGATCGCCCCCGAACGCGACGGTCGTCGAGTCGACTTCCAGGCCACGGGCCTCGGCCTCGGCTGCGCTCAACTGCGTGCCGAGCGAAATGATCTGACCGCGTGCCGTCGCGTTCACCTCGACCAAGAGCCCGACCCTCACATTCGCGTCAGCCAGTTCCGCAGCCAAGACCTGACGGGCAGAATCGCCCGCCGCCAACCGGCCCGAAAGATCGTCGTCTTGAACCGCGAGCCGAACCTCCCAAACCGAGTCAGCTTCGAGCCTCGCAATAGCCGCGTCAGCCGCGATAGAATCTCCACGGACCCGATTCCTTTCGGCCAAGTCCTGAGCGTTCCCGACTCGGACCGTTTGAATGAACGCGACCCCGATGACGACGACGAACAGGAAGCCAAAAAGTTTGTCGGTCATGGGATTTCCTGACTCACCGTAGCGAGCAACTTGAAGTCTCCCTCCAAGTACACGATCTCATCGGTGCCACCCCCTCCGACCTGACGCCGGATGGCATAGCGCCAATCGTAGTCGATGTCGTCACTCAAGCCGGTGAACGTGAGGTCGGCAGCGTCGAGGGTCAGGGACAAGATGCCGCTCGCTGGCGTCACGTTCACGAGCGTCTTGGTGAGTCGCTCCCGGCCACCGGTCCGCTCGCTGAGGGTGAACTCCACGACATCGGAAGTCGTGTCGGGATTGGTCCCGTCATCGTTCTCAAGTTGGATCTGCCAAGTGGATTGAGTGCCTCGCACGGCCTCCATCTTGACGGGTGCGGGTTTGTCTACGTCCGCGAGTGGGACGACGGTGCTCGGCGTCATAGGTTCGCTCCCACGGTGAAGGACCCAATCGACGTGAAGCCGTCGATCCCGGTGTCTTCGATGTCCGCCTGGGCATCGTAATCCCCGGACTCGTCGAAGTCGGTGTCGAGAAGTGTGGCCGCTTCGATCAGCCCATCGGTGCCATCCCCGGCCCCGTCTGGCGGTTGAGTGAAGATCACCTCACCGGCCCCGCTCGTGTAAAATATCTTCGCCCCCGAAGGCTTCCGAATCGTGATGTCGAACTTGGTGGCGGTCGCCAAGTTGAGCGGCGACAGGAGCCCGCTGATCGGGTCCTGTGCCTTCACCGCCAGGATGACCCTCGCCCCGATCTGCCCCACTTGGAAGTCGAACCTCTGGCCGCTCATGGCTTCTGCTCCTCGCCGAGATTGATCGGCTGTCCGCCTCGGATCGCCGGGATGATCTGCTCGACCTGACTGTAGGGAAGCGTTCCGAGGATGTCGAGCGCCGCCTTCCACGTCGCAAGGTCGATGGCTACATGAGTTGGGGTTCCGCCTCCTGCCATCTTCCCGTGTTCACTGATCGGAGCCTCAGCTTCGGGCTCCTCTTTTGATTCACTCATCGTGCCGCCGCCTCCAACCGTGTGATCTCCGCATCCATGTCGTCCCGCCCGTCGTCCTGTTCGGTCCGTGCCGCCTTCAAGCGAGCAAGTTGATCTCCGTCACCGTATCGCTTCGCGGCTGGCAAGTCGATCAAGAGCTTCCACCATCGTTGAAGGCTGCGGTTGATGTGAGCGTTATCGTTAGGACTCCCGCCATCCTCTTTGACCTTGGCTACTAGAGCAGCCGAGAAACAATCGAACTCGTCGTCGGTCATCTCGAAGCCGGTCGGCGGAAGTGGCTCGCGGCCCCTGCCTGTCGGTTCTGGATCTGGCATGGCGTCGTCCTCTAAGGGTCGATGTCTGGATTCACGGTTCCGGTCACGAACTCGAAGTCGATGGAGTCGGGGTCGATGGCTCCACCTGTCGGATTGAAAAGTACGATCCTCACGAGGTCGTCCGCCACCACCATGAACGTCATAATGAGATCGTCGATAGAGGTAGCCACGCTCGTCGGAGCCCACGATATGAAGTGCGTACCGAGCGCGACCCCGGTCGCCGTCACGTCCACGACCACAGTGCCATTCGAGACGATGTTGGGAATGTCCACGGTCGCCCGCGTGACGATGATGTTCTGATAGATCGTGTCGAATCTACGCACCGGTCGTCTCCAAGATCCGCCACCGTGATGTCGCGCCATCGTACCAGAGCAGCGCCATTTCGTCCGGCCCGAGAACAAGGTCCGCACCGGTCGGGGAAATGATCCGGTTCGCGGCTGCACTACCAACGTCTTGATGTCCAAGAATCAGATCGAACGCGCCGATATTGACGAGTCGCAATTCATCATCTGCCTCAGAGAAATCGACCGTCGTGGCGTCGATGCCCGTGATGGTGCGAGAGGCGTCGGTGGACAAGCGCAACAGACCACGCATCGCAGTGCCCGAACCTTGCCCTTGGTAGTCGTCCTCGTCTGTCGTGATTTGAGCAGGACTGATTGGAACGAGAGCGTTGGCCCCTTGCACCTTCGAGCGAACGGTGACCGTAAACGTAAGGCGAGAAGCCTCGTAAATTTGACTGGCTACTCCCGCGGTGTAGACCCGCAACCGATAGAGCCCGGAGTTGTCTGCGCCTGCTCGTTCAGCCGAGAAGAACGCGATGTTATTTCTTAGGCCAGCGTCATCTTCGATGGACCAAAACAGAGCCGTGCCGAAGCCATCGGCCATATCACCGGACGTTATTCCGCTGAGTCGCCATGAAGAAAGAAGCAGGTTTGTGCTGCTTGCGCGGCGAATGAAATCGGAAACCGGGAACACCTCAGCTTCGACTCGTACCCCGCCTTGAGGGATTACAACCTTCGCCGCTGACGGTCCTCCAAAATGGGGATCAAGTACGAGATCCACACCGTCCCAAAACATCACGGCATCCGGGTTCTGAGCCGTGCCGCCGAATCGGATCAGAGCGTTGTCGTCGAAGTGAATGTCACCGGCACCGAAGTCGGACCACGCGCCTCCGATGTTGAGCAGGAACCATGCGTCCACAGCTACCGGAATGTTCGAGCGCACCCCCGCCTTCTCGACAGCGCCGCCGAAAGCGATGTCCTCCACGTCGAGCCCGTAGTAAGCCGTCATCGCCTCGGTGCCAGCCTGCGGCTGAAAGAGGGCGACCGAAGGCGTCGCGGCGAGGACAGCCCTTATCGTCCCCAGGTTGACCGACGATCCTAATACCGTGGAGAACGTCGGGCGGAACTGCATCCCGTACTGCGCCGTCACGTTCATCGTGCCGCCACTTAGACCGGCGCGAGTCTGTGGTCCGGCGTTGACGACGGTACTGACGGTCGCTGTGCGAGAGCCAGTGAAGTCGTTTTCGATCACCACGCCAGCATTGAGAACGAGAGCCCCGAGCGGATTGAAAGTGCCTCCCGCACCGGCAGTCAAAACCGGAAGGGAATTAAAGAGGGTGAACGCCGCAAAGCCCGGAGCCACGTTGGACTGAATGATCGGCCCTCCTCTCACCGCCTCCCAAATGAACGTCGGAGCAGAGAAGCCGATGGTCGGAGAAATGTTGATGCCGCCACCGACGAAGGTTGAACTAAAGTTCTGAGTCGGGGCGTAGCGGAAGGCGTGAGGGTTCAACGCAGCCGCAGCCGAAATATCCTCAACGTCGATGGGCGAGAACACCCGGATCTGCCCGAGATTCGCGTCCGTGGTTCCGCGAAGTTCTAGCTCCTCTGAGGGTGCTGTCCCGCCGAAAGCGAACTGCCCGCCAGCCCGACCGGCCAAGAGTAGGTACTGCAAGTGATCGTCGTCAGACAGACCTTGAAGCGGCCCGTGGTCGAGCGCGGCATTGTGCTGAGTGACCGCCGACTCAGGGACTTGCCCGTCCGCGATCTGACCGAGCATCTGACTGAAAAGAATCGACAGCGCGGCCTCGTGTTGAGTGACCGCCGACTCAGGAACTTGCCCGTCCGCGATTGAGTCTTGGAGTTGAGCGAAGATCAGACTCAACGCCGCCTCGTGTTGAGTGACGGCTGACTCAGGGACTTGGGCGTCTGCTATCTGGTCGAGGAGTTGGGTGAACGAGTCGACGTGTTTGCCACGCCCCTCGGTGCCCTGGCCGGACGCCTTCAATCCCGAGTTCATTACGCGGCGAAGCTCCCACCACGAGCGAACACATTGAACGTCTCAGCGTTCTCGGTCGCTGCCCCAAGTCGCACGGTATCGTCGGCGAGGTTGAGGGGCACATCGTCGAGGTTGGTCGTGAGGTCGATCACCTCTCTGAAAGCGGCGACCGCCGCGGCTGGCGTGATCGCGGTGACGACGATCTCCCGCCACAGATTCCACGTCGCCCCGGAATCGAACGACAGGAACAGTCGGACCATTCCCGCCGTGGTGACTCCCTCGGCCTTCACTTCGATCTGGTCGATGCGAACGCCCTCCGTCAAACCGTCCACCACCTCGACGATGGTGCCGGTGCCATCCCGGTTCGGGTTGGCTACGCTGATCTCAGCCTGACCGATGATCGGGCTCTTGGTGAATACTGGAACTTCGTTCTTAGCCATTAGGAGAGTCCCGCGTTAGAGGCGCATCGGTCGTGAACGGACAAGGGTCGGCGAGCGGTCAACCGCGACAGGGTGAACGCGTCAATACCGGAGGGTGCTTCTACCACATCCGGGTCCGGCGTAGGGGGCGGGGGAGTCGGTGGAGTCGGGCCGATCACTTCGAGGATGACGGTCATATTTCAGATTCCAAAAGCACGGCTGTCCGCAACGGGACCTCGACGAGTCTGGCCTGAGCGAACTCCACATCCATGATGATGATAGGGTCGATCATTTCAACCTCGACTTCCACATTGGTCACCAACTCCACCTCGACGATCACTGAGTCGCTCAACTTACCCACCGCACGAACTCGACCGGATACCGGTCGGTCCGTCGAGGCTTCACCGCTACCCCGTCTACCTTGTCCCGTGAGTCCCGCTGTTCATCCTCTGGCGCGTCTTCTAAGGGCGTGTTGCCCTCCACTGCCCGGAACACCCCGGACGCGTCAGGCGGCACCACAACGAGCCCGATGTGGTTCCACCGATCCCCGGAACCGAACGTGTAGAGAACGAGATCGCCCCGCACCACATCACCGGCCTCGACGATCAGAGAATTTTCCTCGGCCCATTCGTGATATGACTGCACGAGGGCCTCTTGCCGGACGCTATCCAGGGGATTCGACAGGCCCGTTTCCTCGGACGCGATGTCACTCCAAGCCTGGACAGCCGCCGCGCACCACGGAGCCGCGGAATGAATCGGAGGATCGACGTTCGCAAGGTGCTCCATGATCCGCTCGCCCGCGTTGTTGCCGCGGGTTTCCTTCACGTCCATGTCGGCCTCGCATAACGCCACGCCGAGCGTCAGGTCTTGAAGGCTCACGTCGGTTCCTCCGGGTCGTTGGGAGATATGTCCGACCCGCCCCTGCGGTCGGGCCTCTTGAGCAACTTGCTCGCCACGGGCACGATCATTTCCAGCGCCGCGATCCCGTACTGCGGGAACACGAACCCGACGCCGAGTAGGGTGACGAGCACGACGAAGATGAAGCGATATAAACTCAAAGACGCGCCGAACAGCCCCACGCCAACCCCCGCCGTCATCATCGCTAGACCGATCCACATGAGCCGCCTTCTGCCCGCTCGGCCCATCTTTTCGTAGCCGATCATTATCAGCGAAGGCGGCGATCCGTTGCCGTTTGCGTTTCTTCTTTCGCCGCTTCTTTTTGGCATCACTCACCTCCGTTCGCTTTTTCAAAGCCCGGCATCCCTGCGAATCTACGGATGTGGTTCGGCGTATCGGGTGCCAGAAATTCGATGGGCACAATCATCTTCGGGGGCGGTTCGAGTTCGGCTTCAATGATCGGCCTGACGAACCGCATATATTCAACATGTTGCTCGCCAAGCTGCCCCAACGTAGTCGACACCCTGACGGTTGCGAGCATCCTGAGAAGTTCCTTTCGTTGTTCCTCGCTGTCGAGTTTCATGCTGCCGCCGCCTCAAGGACTTCGATCCGCTGCATCGCTTCCTGCAACGCGACCATGCCCTTCATGTAGAGAACAGAGTACGCGATGGAAAGGATGGGCGGCCCGTCGTTCGAGTACATGACGTTTCTCACAACGCTGCCGTCCTCCGCGATGGCTTCTTCGATGACCCGGTTCGTCGTGGTAGTCTTAACGAGGCCGGGTGACACGTCCTGCATTTCCTGACCGACACACCCTAAGCACTCCCTCGCATCGTCGCCGTACTGGTCTACGTCGGAGTTGAATTTCCACTTCCGAAATCTCATCGCCTTGAAGTCGTCCCACTGTGAATTCGCGTCTCTGATTCCTTGCTTGAGACTCTCGTCCGAGAGTGCGCCATAACTGTTGTTATTGTTCTCCACGTCCCCATTCGACCACACTTGGAATCGAAGCGCCGAGTCGTCCTGACCACGGATGAACCGAGAGACTTCATCGTTCGGAGTCGCCGCAGAGTAGTCCATGTCGAGGATCTGTCGGGTGCCCGATACCGCTGCGTTGATACCGTTGAAAATAGGGGCTCCGTTCGTCTCATCCGACCGGGCCGCGAAGGCAGAATTCGAGGTTACGCCCGCTCCCATTTTGCCGTTGTTCTGATTGTTCCCGACCGTGCCGTTCACGCTAGACGGCGTGAGCCGCATGTCGCCCGCCGTGAATGCCGTGCCCGTTTCGATTGTTCTGATCGTAGTGAAAAGAGATCCGGTGACCGGATTCTCGAACAGGCTTATCGTCCCGTTCTCAGGGATGATGTTGAGCCCGCCCGCATCGTCAACCTCGAAATCGACATCGGTGTCGCCAGTGCTATCGAACCTCAACCGAAGCGGATTGCCTGGGGTGCTCGCCCCTTCATCTTCAAGAACAAACGTCGACATCTGCCTCTCCCTTTAAGCCACGTCACCTGTGGATAGAATAATAATCTCGTCCATGCCCGCGCCTGTGATGGCGAGCGCGGACCCGCCAACGATGGCGTCTTCGATTCGGAAAAACCCATCGCTCAGATCGAACACGATGTCAGCGTTGTGGAGAAGCTCATCCTGTACGATGGTGTAGATCCCACCGGACAAGTTCAAGAACACGAGGTCGACGAACCGGGTGACGAACGCCGTCACCGGAAGGTCTGACTCGTTGCCTACACCCCCGACCAACGAGTAAGCGAACGCCTTGAACACGACTCCCTCACCGGCACTGAGCGCCACCGGGATGTCGGGGTACGCCGCGCTGATGTCGGCGATGCTGAGGATCTGACCATCCACAAAGTCCGCCGCCTGCACCACCGCATCGGACGGAGGGGTCAGCGTGCCGAACCCTTTGACGAACGCGATCCGGTAGGACTTCACCCCGGCGTTCCCGTCCGCTTCCAACACCCCCGACTGCGACACGTCGAGCGTTGCCGACATCGAAAAAATAGGCTGACCCTCAGAGACAATGACGACCGTATCTGTGACGAAGTCGCTCTTGACTCCGAGGCTGTTCACCGACCGGATCTGCACCGTGTACTGTTCGGCCTCGGTGACCGGCCAAATGAAGATGTTGTCGTCGAATTTCTGCGGGTTCGCAATCGCTTCGATCTCTGCCGGGACCGCGGTTCGGAAGAACTGGCCCTCGTAATGCGACAGGTACGGATCGACCGGAGGCGTCCATTGGACCCGTATCCTCGGCACCGCTTGCCCGTCCTGAGTCCGCAGCGTAGTCGTCTCGTCCGCTGTCAGAATGAGGGCGGTCGGCGGGTCGATGCTTGTCGGGTCGGGCAGGTTCGTGGTCGGTGCGGACGGCTGCGCGTCGAGCGTGTCGAGGTTGTACGCCGCGTCTGTGTACTGTTGGAGTGAGAGCCCCACGAGCCCGTCCGGCGTGAGGTTCATCTGCATCACCGTGAACTCCAACTGATCCCACCCCGGCCCCTGGTGTGTGACCCTCACCACGTTGCCGACTTGGAGAACATACGCCGCCTGAGTCGCTTGGAGATTCACGAAGACATCGTTCCGCGCTTCACGTAGCATGACCATGATGGTCCGCTGCGCTTGCAGGAATGTGGTCGTGTAAGGCAGCGACAACTCGGCCCGGTTCTCGACCCCGTTGTCTCCGTCGAGGAACGTCGTGTCCCCGACCAAAGGCCACGTCACCGTGTTCGCTTTGAAGTCCTCATCTTGCTCATCGTTGAACGCGCATTCGATGTAGTTCGGGATCGCCGCACCCTTCCGCGTCCACTGGATCGCGCCGACGATATTGTCCTCGGTCAACTCGAACGCTTCGGGTGTGGTGACTTGGTTGATGACGAGCCGGTAGAGTCCGTTCTGCCAGATCAATTGACCCCGGCACGTCGCCACCATTTCGGCGATGTTGGACCCGACGACCTGACCCGTGTCGATCACGGCGTTCATGCGAAACCGCTTCTCGGTTCCTGACGGCTCGATGGCTACGAGGTCGTCGCAATAGTTGGCCGCGTCGATGAAGCTCTGCTCGTCGATGAAGTCGTCGGACCCGCCGTCGCGGGCCGCGTACGGGACACCGCCACCGAACCGGATGGACGTGAGGTAGTCGAGGATGCAGAGTGCCGGGTTGTCCGCAGACGCGCCGGATGTGGCGAAGTTGATGTACGCCGAAGACCGCGGATCGTAGACCCGGCAGCCCGTCACCCGCATCGTGTACTGCGGGACTCCCTGCATCCATGTGTCGATATTGTAGAACGAGTAGAAGGCCGCGTACGCGACACCGGCACCTCGGAAGTCGTTGGCCCATCCGAGTTGATTCCGAAGCTGTAGTTCGGGGATGCCTTGGGCGTCCGTCCCTGCCCGGATGTGATACTTCAAATGGGCGACGAAATCCGGGTCGACTCCGCTACTCGAAGGTGCCGCGTTGAACCCCACGCCGAGGAAGTTGATGATGTTCCGGTCGTCGTCGTAGACCCGAACCTTGTCGATCAATTGGATGCCGCTGCCGTCCGTTGAGCCAAGGGCCACGGCACCGGTCTTCACGAGAACGTCGTCATCGTCCGCGGGATCGTTTCCGTCCTCACCACCCCCGGTCGGGAAGATGACTGACGGGTCCGCGCTCGGTGTGTCGGGATCATCCGAGTTGATGATCCGCATGTCGTTCATCCTCAGACCCACGCGGGACCGACCGTAGACGACCGGGATCGGAGCCTGGGTCGTTCGGACGTTGATCTTGGAGCCCGCGATCCGTTGCTCCATACCCAGAAATATCTGGGTGAGCTTGCCGATGATCCGCCCGACACCGTACGCGAATAGGGGAGCGGACAGGAAGCCGAGCGGGGTGCCCGCCAAAACGAAACTCAACCCGATCAAGGCCCCGCCAATAAGGAAATCTTTTGCGCCGCCCATCAGTCTTTCGCTC
>Ga0114950_10001370_pt1 | contig 18225 bp, 18 predicted proteins | sample N075metaG_FD_83503 | JGI IMG/M metagenome (GOLD analysis project Ga0114950, IMG submission 83503) | Deep subsurface microbial communities from Kermadec Trench to uncover new lineages of life (NeLLi) - N075 metaG | ecosystem: Environmental > Aquatic > Marine > Ocean trench > Sediment | place... | reverse complement strand
TGCCCAGAGCATCGAGCGCTGGGGCTTCGTCGAAGGGGTGGGGGCGGCGACGTCGGACGCGCCGCGCCGCAACCTCATGAACGCTCCCTGGTGGAGCAACGGGTTGCGCCTCGTGATCGACGTCCCGCATCGGCCGACCCGACTCGTGGACCAGCGCTTCTTCTACTGGGACTGGCCCATCGAGGCAGCCGAGGCCTTCAACGAGCGGCTGCGTGCCTTGACCGAGTGAATGCGCCGCCCTACGCAGGCGCTTCGGCTTGAAGGCCACGCCGCTCGCGCCGCACACCCAGCCACTGGAGCAGGGCGAAGGTCAGGACCCCGTCGGCGATCACGATGGCCGTCACGTTTCCAAACCCGCTCAGCCAGCCGGCCGCGACCAGCGGTACCGTGCCGGCGACCCAGGCGAGGTCCATGTACACGATGGCCATGGCGGTCGGCAAGTGAATTACGGGTCGGGACGAGACCCAGAACAAGCAGGCCGCGAAGCCGAGCAGGTTGAGGCCGACGAAGCCTACGACCCGTGGATCCGGCAGGCCGATCCGGTCCGTGACGGCTGCGGCGAAGACGGTGAAGACGAGACCCGACGTGACGGAGAAGATGCCGTTGGCGCGCAGGCTCCAGCGCAACAGGTCCAGGCGGTGCCAGGCGTCGGCAATGAAATTCGGACGATTCATTTTCGATCTCCATTGGATGGGGGCGCGGTCTTGACACGTTCGAAGCTTGCGGCGACGGCCGCGCGGGCGCGCTGGAAGGCGTCGGGCTCGCCGAACAGCTGCCGTCTGAGATTCGCTTCCTGCACGAAGGCGTGGAGCTCGAAGGCGAGCTGGGCTGGCTCCAGCGTGGCTGCGATTTCGCCCAGACGTCGGGCGGTCCGGGCCTCACGCTCGAGCGCCACGATCCAGCCGCGGGTGTAGTCGGCGATCCGGTCGTGCAGGGGACCTGGACGGCTCGCCGTCTCGTGTCCGGCGGCGGCGAAGAAGCACCCGCCCCGATACTCGATCTCGTCCACGTAGCGCAGCCACGCCGACATCATCGCGACGAGTCGTTCGAGACCGGCCTCGGCGGCCCGGGTCGGTTCGATCACGAGGGCTTCGAAGGCTTCGACCGCGGCGTCGACGGTCGCCAGTTGAAGCGCCCGCTTCGAGTCGTAGTGGGCGGCGAGGCCGCTTTTGCTGAGCCCCACTTCGCGCGCGAGACGTCCGATCGAGACGCCCTCGAGGCCCTCGGCCGAACAAACATCCAGGGCCGCCCGAAGAATCGAGCGGCGGCGGCGGTCACCGTGGCGGAGTGCGGCTTCGGGCATGACCTCATAATAGTACGAATGGATTGAAAAAACAATACGATCGTATTGGAAAAATCCCCAAGGGACTCCGCTGCAAGCCCCCGAAACCATTAGAATCCAGCGGCTGACCCGCAAAGGAGAATGCTCATGCGCGCCGTGATCTCGTGGTTGCTCTTCCTCGGGCTGCTGGCTCCGCAAGTGGCAGGCGCCGAGATTCGGACCATCCTCGCGGCCGACCGCGATCCGGAGCAGGTCAAGATCCAGGGACCACGCGGGATCGCGATCGACCCCGCCGGCAACCTCTACGTGGCCGCCCAGTTTTCGAGCAATCTGGTGAAAATCGCACCGGATGGCACCATCACCGAGCTGGTGGGGCCCGCGGGCGACGGCCAGGGCCACAGGCTCGGACGCCCCCGCAACGTCGTGCGTGACAAGCAGGGGAATCTGTACATCACGGGGGAGTGGTCGGCGAACGCCTTCCGTGTCTCAGCCGACGGCAAGCAGATCAGCCAGATCATCGGGCCCCTGGGCGATGGCCAGGGCCATCTTCTGAAGCGTCCGGTCTGGGTGACCCTCGACCGGAACCAAAACGTCTTCGTGGCAGGCCAGAACACCAACAACGTCTTTCGGATCACGCCGAAGGGCGTGATCACGCAGCTGATCGACGTCACCGGCGACGGAGAGCACGAGTTCCGTCGGCCCACGGGGATGGTGACCGACGACGCCGGCAACCTCTACGTGGTGGCGGCCAAGACGGCCAACGCGTTCAAGATCACTCCGACGGGGGAGATCACCCAGATCGTCGACCGCAACGGCGCTGGAAAAGGCAAGGGTCTCATCTTCGCCAACGGGATCGCCCTCGACAGCCATGGCAACGTGATCATCATCGGGAACAACAGCGCCAATGTGCTGAAGATCACGCCCGACGGAACGGTTACCGAGATCATGGGTCGCGAATTCGAGGGGCATATGACGGCGGCCTGCACGGCCGTCGCCACCGACAAGAAGGGAAATGTCTTCGTCTCGAAGCTGGGAACCCAGGGGGTGTTCCGGATCGCGCCCGATGGCTCGGTGTCGCGAATCATCGACACCAATGGCGACGGGAAGGGCGAGATCCTGAAGACGGCGCGGAGTATCACGATCGATTCCAAGGGTCGGGTCTACATCGCGGGATTCGGAAGCCAGAACATCTTCCGGATCGATCCGCCGTTCGGGCCGCCGCCGCCCGCGCCGAAGGCGCGCGCGCCCAAGGCCGCGAAGATGGCCGCTCCCGAGCAGGAAGAGACAGCCGAGATCGCCGCTGAACCGGCCTCGGCGACGCCCTGAGCGCGTCGCCGGGTTCAAACGGGCGGACTCGTGGCGGTGTGGGTCTGAAGTTCGACGAAGCGCCGGTAGGCGCCGTCGGGACGGGCCATCAACTCTTCATGGTTGCCGCGCTCGACGATTCGGCCCTCGTCGAGGAAGCAGATCTCGTCCGCAGCGCGTACCGTGGACAAGCGATGCGCGATCACCAGAACCACGCGATCGCGGCTGGCTTCGCGCAGGGTGCTCACCAGGCGCTGTTCGGTTTCGGAGTCGAGTGCCGACGTAGGCTCGTCGAGCACCAGCACGGGAGCCGGACGAACGAGCGCGCGGGCAATGGCAAGTCGTTGCTTCTGGCCGACCGAGAGCTTGCCGCCAGCGCGACCCAGGCGCGTCTGATAGCCGTCCGGAAGCTGCTGGATGAACTCGTCGGCGCCCGCCATCTGTGCGGCGCTTCGAATCTCGGTTTGCGACGCGTTGGGTGAGCCGAGCCGCAGGTTGTCCTCGACCGTTTCGTCGAAGAGCGCGGTTTCCTGGAAGACGAACGCCACATTCTTCCGCACGGATTGGTGTCGGAACTCGCGGAGGTCATGGTCGTCGATCATGACCCTCCCTTCGTTCGGACTCAGGTATCCGCAGAGCAGCCAGGCCAGTGTCGTCTTGCCGGCACCGGCCGGTCCGACAAGGGCGGTCACGCGTCCGATGCGGGTCTCGAGGTCGACGCCGGAGATCGCCTGGGTTCCATCGGGATATCGGAACGAAACGGCTTGGAGCTCGATTCCTTGCCGGACGCCGTCGAGCTCGCGGGCGCCCTCGGCATCCTGTTCGGAGGGGAGATCCATCAGGAAGAAAACCCGGTTCAGTCCCGCCGCCGAGGTCTGCACCCGAAACCACATGGCACCGATCTCGAACGAGGCGCCAGCGATGATCCCGAAATAGGTGAGGAACAGGACGAAGTCGCCGCGGCTCAGTTCGTCGGCGATCACCTGATCGATGGCGTAGAGGAAGGCGAAGGCCGTGATCCCGAAGACGGGGATCAGGATGACCACGACCGAGAAGAGGACCGTTCGTAGTACCGTTCGGTAGGTGCTGAACGATTCCCAGCTGTCCTGGTCGAAGCGCTTCCGCTCGCGGTCCTCGCCGCCCTGACTCTGCACCGCCAGGATGTTGGCCATCCCTTCTTCGATGCTGGCCGTGGTCGTGGAACCGGCGACGCGGCTTGCGCCTCCCTGACGTCGAAGGGCGCTGGCGAAAGGAAGGGTTCCGAACAGGCCGATCGGCAGCAGGGACAACGCTGACCAGACGATCGCCTGGTGGCCCACGAAGACGATCTGCAAGACGCCCACGGTCATCAGGATCATCAGGGTCGCCAACACCGGTGTCAGAAGAATCCTGAAGCACCCATTCGTGATCGAGGGTGTGTCGTACATCACCCGATAGAGAGCATCGCCGATGCGCTCATCGTCAAAGGCCGACATGGGGAGCGACTGGATTCGCGCAAAGAGCTGGGAGCGGTAGTGGTGGTTCAGGTCCTGGACCAGGCGGATCGTCCAGCGAAAGTCGAAGTAGCCCAGCAGGCCGCCCGACAGGCTGAAGCCGGCGTTGGCCTCGTTCTCGGTCTGGGTGGCCGTGTCGTGACCGCTCGACAGATAGGCGTCGGCTTGATCGTTCTCGCGTCCGCCGCTGCCGATTGCGCCGATCAAGAACAGCAGCACGGCCTGGAAACCCATCGTCCAAAAGATCAACTCGGTCGGTGAGGCATCGCGCAGCGGCGTGAGCAGGGGGCGGATGAAGAAGGGCCAGGGGACGCGCGTGGCCTCCAGCGGGATCGATTCGATCACCTGATCGAGCATGATCTTGACGGGCCACGGCAGCAACAGCATCGGCAGCAGGCTCACGAAGCCCAGCCCCAGCTTGACAGCGACGCGCTGTTTGAAGGGCGCGAGGTAGCGAAAGGCGCGCAGCAGCAGCTTCATCGTCTGCCAGCTCGACGGCGTCGACTCCTGGAAGCGTGGGTTCACAAGCTCGCCCTTTGTGGCTCGTGGGGTGCGACTCCCACTTCCGAATCGATCATCCGACGGTAGAAGCCGCCGTCCAGGGACATGAGCTCGTCGTGACTGCCGGACTCGACGAGCCGTCCGTCGCGGATCACCACGATCCTGTCTGCCTGCCGGATGGTCGAGAGGCGATGGGTGATGATGAAGATTGCGCGGTCTCGCCCCCATTCGGTGAGATTGCGCAGCACCCGGGCTTCGGTGCTGGCATCGAGCGAGGCGGTCGGTTCATCGAGCAACAGTACGTCGGGCTCCTTCAAGACGGCGCGCGCGATCGAGAGGCGTTGGCGCTGACCCGTAGAGAGCTTCGCGCCGCGTTCGCCCAGCTGGGTGTCGTATTGATCGGGCAGGGCTTCGATGTAGTCGTCGGCGCAGGCCAGCCGGGCGGCGGCTCTTACCCGTTCATCGCTGGCGTCGGGCACGGCGTAGCGGATGTTCTCGCGGATTGTCGTCCCGAACAGGACGTTCTCCTGGAGGGCGATTGCGACCCGCTTGCGGAGGCTCGCCACCGTGAAGCGTCGCACGTCCACACCATCGACCTCGATCCTGCCGGTGTCCGGATCGAAGAGTCGCAGCAGCAGTGTCATCAGGGTGCTCTTGCCGCTGCCGGTTGGACCGACGATGGCGGTCACGGTCCCGATGCGAGCCTCGAAGCTCACGTCTTCGATGGCGGCCCGATCGGGCTGGTAGCGGAACCGGACCTGGTGGAATGCAATGCCGTGCTCGATCTTCGGAAGTGCCACGGCGCCGGGTTCGTCGACGACCTCGGGCTCGAGATCGAGCAGTTCGAAGACGCGGTCGAGGCCGATCGCAATGTCCTGCGTGCGGCCCCAGGTCTTGAGGAGGAGTCGGATCTGCTCGGTGCCGCCCCAGCCGATCAGGAACTTGAAGGCGTTGTAGGAACCGAGGTTCCAGGTGCCCAGGCCCGCGGCTGCCATGGCGGCACCCGCGTACAAGGGCAAGCGCTCGCGCGTCATCTCGGCGGTCCAACCGGCGGTGACGATGAGCAGCAGACCCAACACCCAGAAGACGACCACGCCGAAGACGGCCAGCTTGCTGCGAGCGTCGAGAGCCTGGTCGAAGGCCTCGCGCGAGCTCGCCTCGAAACGCTCCTGCTCGCGCCGCTCGGCGCCGTAGGCCTTCACGATCCTGATGCCCGCCAGGGTTTCCTGGATGCGCGACGTCAGTCGACTGTTGGCCTCGCGGGCCTGGCGGAAGCCCACCCGCAGCGGGCGCGAGAAGTAGCCGCCGATCAGCAGGGTGGGAATCCAGGTGAGGGCCAGCAGCAGCGACAGGCGGGGGTCGAACGCGGCCAGTGCGATCAACCCGAACGCGAAGCGACTCGTGGCGAACAGGGGCGTGAGAAACAGCACGTCGATCAGGTGGGTCACCATGGCGGTGTCCTGATACAGGCGGTAGATCGTGTCGCCGACCGGGTGGTCGGAATGGAAACGCAGCGACAGGTTCTGGAGCCGATCGAGAAGCTCGATGCGCAGCGTCTGGTTGACTCGCTGCAGGATCCAGACCTGGTAGTACCAGAGGCCGATGCCGATCGGGATGAGCGTGCCGAAGACACCGATCCCCAGCAGCATCGCCTGCCGCGCGATCTGACGTCTGACCTCCTGGCCGAGGATCTCGACATGGACGGCGATGTCCGGGTCGAGGCTCATCGCCAGCGCGGTGGATAGCGTCAGCGGTTCGCCCCGGAGCGCGCGCGCCCAGAACAGGTCGAACAGGATCAGGATGCTGGGCAGCATCAGCATGGCCACCAGGCTGAAGCCGACGCTGAGGGCGACGACATGCCAGCGGACCGGGTGCAGCAGGCCCACGCAGCGCCACAGGATCGAGACGACGAGTCGGAAGCCCATCCGATCCTGACTTCCGCCTTCGCCGAGGCGTGCCAGCTCGGGGCGAGCTGCGGGCGGGGGGCTTTCGCTGTGGTGATCAGGTGCGGGCATGAGGGTGCGGGCCCCTCAGGTCCGCGAAGAGGAGCCCGCGCAGTATGCCCGATTCGCTTGCAGCCGGAGTGCCAGAATTCCTGCGTGCACGCGCACGGCGGATCCGCGACACTGCCACGGTGTGGGGGATCGGTCGTTCCACATACGCAATGGGTGAGGGGCCGATGAGAGGTTTGCTGGGTTTTCGACAGAGGCCGCTGCACGGCTCGCTACGCCGCCTGCGCTTCGTCCTGCGACGCTGGTTCACCAACCGGCCGACGGGCAGCCAGCGCATCTACCGTGTCGACGTCGATGGGCGAACGGCCAAGAGAATCGTGTTTCCCGATTCCTATGAGGCGGCTCGCGTGGCTCAAAGCCTTCGGGTGTTCGGTCCTTCGGGAATCGTGCCGGCGGTGCTGCTTCAACGTGAGCGCGACCTCTGGCTCGAGTTCGTCGAAGGGCAGCCACTGAACGAACTCGATTCCATCGATGAGGAGACGCTCGAGCGGCTGGCGGATGTCTTCGCCACGCTCTACTCGCGCGAACCCCGACTCGTGGCCCTCGACCGGACGTCGTTTGCCCACGCCCTGTTCACGGATCTGGAGTTTCTTCGGGACGTGGGGGTATTGTCCTCGGGTGTTCAGGAACTGCTGGCCGAGTTTACGGAACGGAAAGCGCCCAAGGAGGTGTGGGTCGGTTACGACTGCACCGATGCGATCCTCAAGAACTTCGTGCGCGAGCCTTCCGGTCGCGTACGCCTCGTCGATGCCGAAACCGTAGGCGTCGATCAGATGATCGGCACCGGTGTTGCCAAGGCGAGCCTGCGTTGGCTGGGGCCCCGACGTGACGCATTCGTCGAGTCGCTGGTCCGGCGAGGGGCCCCTGACTTCCGCGGCTATCTGGATTGGGCCGAACTGTCTTTCGCGGCCTTCTGGGTGAAGAGTTCGTTCCTCGAGCGAAAGAAGCGCTTCATCGATGCCGGGGTCTTCGATCGCTTCCTGGGTGGCAACCCCTGAGCTGCCGGTGACGACCCCGAATGGCAAACGACACTTCGCCGTTTTCATCCGGTCGCTGGGCGGAGGAGGTGGCGCCGAGCGAATGATGGCGGTTTTGGCCGGAGCCATCGCCAACCGCGGCCACCGCGTGGATCTGGTGTTGGGTCGGGTCGAGGGCAACATGCTGGGCGCGATCCCGGAGAACGTCCGTGTGATCGACCTGAAGGGCGGAGAAGTGCTCGGAACCCTGGGCCTGATGCTCCGGCATCCGGGAACGGCGGCGGCACTGCTTCCTTCGATCCTCAGTCGGAATCCCCCCTGGATCCTCGCGTGCGCGCCCGCCCTCGCGCGCTACGTGCGTCGAGAACGACCGGACGCGATGCTGACGGCGCTCAACTACACCAGCATCACGGCGCTCTGGACGCGCCGAGTCGAGGGACTCGATCTGCGACTCGTCGTCAGCGAACGCAACACGCTGTCCCAGCGCGCCGCAAGCGGAGCGGGAAGCTTGCGCGCTCTGCCGGGACTGGTGCGCCACTTCTATCCCTGGGCCGATGCCCTCGCCGCCGTCTCGGCCGGCGTTGCCGTGGACCTGGCCGAGATTCTCGGTGTCTCCGCCGAGGCGGTGGCCGTGACCTTCAACCCGGTCGTCACCCCAGAGATCGACCGGCAGGCTGCCGAGGCCCTGGACCACCCCTGGTTCGCGCCCGGGGAGCCGCCTGTGATCCTGGCCGCCGGAAAACTGAAGCAGCAGAAAGGTTTCGACGCGCTGCTGGAGGCCTTTGCCCGGCTTCGTGGCCGCCGACCCGCCCGCCTGGTCATCCTGGGCGACGGCCCCGAGCGCGGCAGGCTGCAGCAGCAGGCCCGCCGCCTGGCTGTCGATGTCGACGTTTCGCTGCCGGGCTTCGTGAAAAACCCCTTCGCATTCATGGCCCGCAGCCGTGTCTTCGTGCTTTCTTCCGCTTGGGAAGGCCTGCCGGGTGTGTTGATCCAGGCCATGGCCTGCGGCTGTCCAGTGGTCTCGACGGATTGCCCGAGCGGTCCAGCCGAGATCCTGGAAAAGGGGCTTCACGGCCCCCTGGTCCCGGTAGGGGACGATGTGGCCATGGCGCAGGCAATCGAGTCGGTGCTCGATGCTCCTGCGAGCAAGGAACGGCTCCGCAGGCGCGCGAACGATTTCTCGGTCGAGCGCAGCACGGACCGCTACCTTGCGCTGTTGCTGGGAGACTGAAGGCCGCCGTGTGTGGAATCTGCGGAATCCTGACCAGTGCGCGCCCCGCGCCCGATTTCGAGCTGGCGCGCACTGCCCGCGCCATGGCGGACCGCCTGCATCACCGCGGACCCGATGCGGACGGGGTCTGGGTGGACGGCGCCGAGGGGGTCGCTTTCGGGCATCGGCGTCTTTCGATCCTCGACCCCTCGCCCGACGGCGCCCAGCCGATGGTGTCGCGCTGCGAGCGCTACGTGCTGACCTACAACGGCGAGATCTACAACTTTCGTGACCTTCGAACCCAACTCAAGGGAATGGGCCACACTTTTCGGGGGCATTCGGACACGGAGGTCCTGCTGGAAGCCATCAGCCGTTGGGGGCCGCGGGGCGCCGCCGAGCGAAGCCAGGGAATGTTCGCCTTCGCCGTCTGGGACCGTCGCCACCGTACGTTGCACCTGGTACGCGATCGGATCGGAAAGAAGCCCCTCTACTACGGCCGACAGAATGGCACGTTCTTCTTCGGGTCGGAGCTCAAGGCGTTTCGGGCCTTGCCGGGATTTCGTCCGGAGGTGGACCGCGCGGCGCTCGCCCACCTGATCCAATTCTCGTACATCCCCGCGCCGCGCTCGATCTTCTCGGGCGTCTACAAGCTCGAGCCGGGCACGATCGTGAGCGTCGAGGCGGCGAAGCCCAATGTGCCCAGCAGTCCCCAGACCTACTGGTCGGTTCGCGAGGTGGCCGAACGCGGCGTGGCCGAGGCTTGGCGGGGTACCCCGGACGAGGCGGAGAACGTCTTGCACGAACTCCTGCGCGACTCGGTCGAGCGGCGCATGGTGGCCGACGTCCCGGTCGGTGCGTTCCTGTCGGGCGGGATCGACTCGTCGCTGGTGGTGGCGCTGATGCAGTCCATGAGCGACCGGCCCGTGCGGACGTTCACCGTCGGATTCCGCGAGGCCGCCTACGACGAGACCCACGACGCCCGTGCCGTGGCGAAGCACCTGGGTACGGATCATACCGACCTGATCGTCACGCCCTACCAGGCGCGCGAGGTGATTCCGCTGCTGCCGTCGCTCTATGACGAACCGTTCGCTGACACCTCGCAGATTCCCACCTACCTGGTCTCGCGACTGGCCCGCCAAGACGTGGTGGTCGCGCTGTCCGGAGACGGCGGCGACGAGCTCTTCGCCGGCTACGACCGTTACGTGCACTGCATCACCCGCTGGCGAGGGCTGTCGTTGCTGCCGGCTTCACTGCGCAGTCGGGTCGGAGAGGGATTGGCCCGGATCGCCAGCCGCAGCTGGAGCCAGCACGGGCCGCGCTGGCTTGGAGGGCTCGAACGGCTCTCCGAGGCATTTGCGGCCAACGACGTGCGAGACCTGTTCTGCCGCATGAACGCCCGCTGTCCGCGTGTCGAGGACTACGTGCTCGGTGTGCAAGCTGTTCCGTCCCTGTTGAACGAGCCCGTGCGTTGGGCCCGGCTCGATCATCCCCTGGACTGGATGATGTCGATGGATCTGACAGGTCACCTGGCCGAGGACATCCTGGTGAAGGTGGATCGAGCCAGCATGGGTGTGAGTCTCGAAGTCCGAAATCCACTGCTCGACCATCGTGTGGTCGAGCTCGCGTGGCGTCTTCCCCGGAATCTCAAGCTGCATCGGGGCGAGCCCAAGTGGTTGTTGCGACGTGTGCTCGAACGCTACGTCCCCCGTGCAATGTTCGAGCGCCCGAAGATGGGGTTCGGGATCCCGCTCGGGGCTTGGCTACGCGGCCCGCTGCGCGATTGGGCCGAGGATCTGCTGGATCAGGACCGTCTCGAGGAGGGCGGGTACTTCAAGGTCGCCGCGGTGCGCGAGGCCTGGGACCAGCATCTGGCGGGTTGGCGGGACCGCCGCTTCCTGCTCTGGAATCTTCTCAGCTTCCAGGCCTGGCTCGACGACGCTATGGGAAGCAAGTCCCGGTCCTGTTAGTCTGTTGCTGTGAATCCTGGAGCAGCTTCTGCGCAACTTCCCGCGGCTCGCGGTCGGAGGACTAGGGGGCGGCAGATGACGAAATCCACCCGCAAGCGGGGTCCTCGCAGCCTTGCGGCGGCCGTGGCCGTCGCTTTCGCCCTGACGATCGCGCTGCCGGCCCTGGCCGACGAGTACAACGATGAGCGTTCGGGGCACCCGCTTCGAATCGTCGCCTACCTCGTGCACCCGATCGGGGTGTTCCTGGATTACCTGATCCTTCGCCCGTTCCACTGGGTCGGAAGCCACGAGCCTTTCAGCACTTTGTTCGGTCACGAAGAAGACTAGATCCGGCTGCGTCTAGCGGAGGTGGGTCCTGCTCGATTGTAGGATCAATCATCGCTGGTATAATACTTGCATATGGACGTGCCCACCCCGAACCTCTGCGCCCGTGCCGTCCGCACGGCGGCCCGGGCCAGTTCGATCGTCCTGCTTCTGGCCGCTTCCGGTCCCTCGTTCGGCAGCGAGGCCTCGTTCGGCAGCGAGGCGGAGCTTGCTTCCAAGGCTACTGATTCTTTCGCTGATGCCTCCGCCAATTCACCCGCCGAGATCGCCGCCCAGCTCGATGCGGAGCTGGTGCTGCGCGGCATGATCTTTGTTGGCGAGCGCGGCGAGCACGGGGACTTCGTGGTCCGCGCGCGTGAAGCGCGCTTCCAACCCGATTCGAACGTGGTGCAGCTCGACGACGTCCGCGTAGTTGCTACGGATGCCGACGAGCGTCGCAACTTCGAGGTGCGCTTCGACAAGGGCGAGCTCGACATCGAGAGCAACAATTTCACGGCGATGGGCGACGTACGGGGCACGACCGGGGATGGGCGCCATTACCAGGCCAGTTGGGTCCGTTACATCCACGAGGAGGACCTCCTCTACAGTGACGTGCCCGTAGTCATGGAAGACGAGACCGGAACCTTCCGGGGAGACGGCTTTCGTTACTACGCCGATCAGCGACGTTTCCGACTGATTGGAAACGTCCGCATGGTCCAGGCGCGATGAGGCGTCTTCTCCTCGTCGTGCTGGCGCTCCTGATTCCGATGTCGGCGATCAGCGCGCCTGCAGCCGATCTCTCGTCTCTCTCGCTCGGCGTGGCGCCGTTCGAGGCGAATGCGCCGCCCGGTGCTCGCGTTCCCGACGTGGCGACCCTACTGGCGGATCGACTCGGGACCCTGGGCCTCGAGAACGTCGTGGGACCCCAGGCCCTGAATGCATCGAGCCAGCCGGATGTGTCCGCCGAATTGGTGCGCGGCTGGGCCGCAAAAGCCAAGGTCGACGCCATCGTCGTGGGCCGAACGACCCGCATTGGCGACCAGCTCAGCGTCGACGTGCGCGTTCGGTCTGGCGCGACAGGCGATACCGTCAAGACCCTGGTCCGACGGGTCACCAACCCTGCCGACCTCGCGGCCAGCGTCGACGCTCTTGCGAACGACGTGCTGGCCGCCGCCAGGCCCCTGGCCGAACCGCCGCAGCTGCCGGCGGCAGCGGCGAAGAGGTCCTCCAACAAGCGGAAGACGCCCTTTGGCTTCAAAGGCTGGGACAGCGACCGACCGATGTCGATCCAATCGGAATCACTCGATGCGCTCCGGGAGGGAGGCAAGCGCCGCATGATTTTCACCGGGAAGGTGAAGGTGATCCAGGGCAACCTGACGATCCGCTGCGATCGCCTGGTCGCCTTCTATCCCGCCGACACCAACCAACCCGACCGTCTCACCTGCAGCGGCAACGTACGCCTTCAACAGGGCGACCAGAAGGCGCGTTGCGAAGAAGTGGTCTACGACCGGGCTGCCGATCTTCTCACTTGCCAGGGCAACGCAGTCTTCGAAGAGGATGGCAATGAGCTGCACGGTGCGTTGATCGAGATCGACCTGGCTGCGGAAACCATGCGCGTGACGGGGGGCGCGCGCGTCTTGATCCGGTCCGGTGAGAAAAAACGCAAGCTCCAGCAGGGAGGAGACCGGTGAGCACGCTCAGCGGCAGAGGCCTGTCGAAGGCCTACGGCGACGCCGAGGTCGTCCACAATCTCGATCTGGAGGTCCATCCGGCCGAGGTGGTGGGTCTGCTGGGCCCGAATGGCGCCGGCAAGACGACGACCTTCAACATGCTGGCTGGGGGGATTCGTCCCTCCTCGGGTCGGGTGTTGCTGGGTGAGGCCGAAATCACGGACCTGCCGCTCTACCGCCGGGCGCGCCTCGGCATCACGTATCTCCCCCAGGAACCCTCGATTTTCAGAAAGCTTTCCGTGGCCGACAATGTGAACGCGATACTGGAAACGGTGGAGCCGAATCGGGCTGTGCGCCGGGAGCGTCTGCGGGAGCTTTTGGCGGAGCTAGGACTTGCCGACAAGGCGGGTCGGAGGGGAGATTCCCTTTCCGGCGGAGAGCGTCGCCGCGTCGAGATCACCCGTGCGCTCGTATTGGACCCGAAGTTCATGCTTCTTGACGAGCCCTTCGCCGGAATCGACCCCATCGCCGTGATGGACATCCAGAAGATCATCGATCAGCTCAAGGCCCGCGGAATCGGCGTGATCATTACCGATCACAACGTGCGTGAGACCCTTTCCATCTGTGACCGCGCCTACATCATCAAGGATGGCAACATCATCAAGCACGGGTCGCCCCAAGAAATCGCATCGGACGCTCAGGTTCGAGAAATCTACCTGGGCGAGAATTTTCAGTTGGTTTGACCGCCGGCTGCAACCAAAGAGAACGATGGCACTCGAGCTCAAACAACAACTGAAGCTGACGCAGCAGCTGGTGATGACGCCCCAGCTGCAGCAGGCAATCAAGCTGCTTCAGCTGTCCCGGATGGAGCTCGTGAATCTCGTCACGAAGGAGCTCGAGGAGAATCCGGTCCTGGAAGAAGGTCTGGAGGGGGATTCGCCAGAAGAGGGCGAGACCCAGGTCGAGCCGACCGAATCTGTCGACGAGAGCGGCGAGCCGGTCGAGGCCACGGAAGCCGGGCTCGAAGCGTCCGCCAGCGTGGATGTGGTTCCCGGTGAAGAGCCGGCGTCCAGCGGGGATGAGCCCGAACACGTGCCCACCGATGCCGAGAAGGTCGCCGATATCGATTGGCAGGACTACATAAACTCGCATCCGCAGACCGGGATTCGCGAAGTGCGGGACGACGACTCTCCGTCATTTGAAGCGACGCTCACTCGTCGCTCGACCCTGAGCGAGCACCTGCTCTGGCAACTTTACATGGATCCCATCAGCGATGAAGAACGGTATGTCGCCGAGTTCATCGTGGGCAATCTGGACGAGCGCGGATATCTCCAGTCGAGCACCGAGGAGATCGTGCGTCAGTCCGGAGTCGGCGAGGAAGTGGTGGAGTCGGTGCTGGCCCGGATTCAATTACTGGATCCGGTCGGTACGGGCGCCCGAGACCTCCGCGAATGCCTGCTGATCCAGGTTCGCGTTCTTCGCATCCGCGATCCGTTGGTGATCGGGATCATCGAGGAAACCCTGGACCTGCTGATCAACCGCGATTTCCGCGGTGTGGCGCGACACCTGGGAACCAGCATCGAAGCAGTGGCCGCGGCTGCGAAGATCATCGGCAGGCTGGAGCCGCGCCCTGGGCGCGGCTTTGGTGGTGATGATCCTACCTACATCGTTCCCGACATCTACGTGTACAAGATCGCGGACGACTTCCATGTCGTGCTGAATGACGATGGCCTGCCGAGGCTTCGGATCAGCAGCATGTATCGAGCGGCGTTGGCGAAGGGCAGCAATACGCCCAGCGAAACCAAGGCATACATCCACGACAAGGTTCGCTCAGCCCTGTGGCTGATCAAGTCGATCCACCAGCGGCAGCGGACGATCTACAAGGTGATGCAGAGTATCATCAAGTTCCAGCGAGACTTCTTCGAGAAGGGGATCAACTATCTGAGGCCCCTCAATCTTCGAGACGTCGCCGATGACATCGAGATGCACGAGTCGACAGTGAGTCGCGTCACGACGAACAAATACACGCACACTCCGCAGGGCATTTTCGAGCTCAAGTACTTTTTCAATTCGAGCATCAAAAGGCTCGACGGCGAGTCGATCGCTAGCGAGAGCGTAAAGGACAGGATCTCGCATCTGATCCGCAACGAGGACCCGCGGCGCCCCTTGTCCGACCAGCGGATCGCGGAGATGCTGCGGGTTCACAATATCAGCATCGCGCGTCGAACGGTCACCAAGTATCGGGAATCATTGAATCTTCTGTCATCGACGAAACGGCGAGAGGTCGGCTAGCCTTCCGATCTTCCCGTCCGCCCGGACCGGTCGGGCGAAGGACCCCCGGAGAGCCCGCATGAAGATCATGGATATCCTGGCGACCGACGCCGTGATCCTGAATCTGGGCGCTCGGGAGAAGCGCGAAGTCCTGGCCGACATGGCCCAGGCTCTCGCCAAGGTCGAGCCGCAGATCGAAGCGGAGCGCCTGCTGGAAGTGCTGCTCGAACGCGAAGCGCTTCAGAGCACGGGCATTGGTGAGGGCGTCGCGATTCCTCACGGCAAGATGGTGGGGCTGGATCGACTCGTCGCGTCGTTTGCCCGCAACCCGGAAGGCGTCGACTTCGATGCGATCGACGGCCAACCCACGCATCACTTCTTCTTACTGGTGGTGCCCGAGCATTCCGGCGGCCAGTACCTGAAGGCGCTGGCTCGTATCTCACGCTTCTTTCGCGATGCCGCGTTCCGCCAGAAGCTGGTCGAAGCCGACAGCGTGGACGATGTCATCCGAGCGATCGAGGAAGAGGACGCCAAGCTCTAGGGGTCGTTGGCGCCTCGGGGGGGCTTGCATGTCGATCCATGGTGCGCTGGTCGAGGTGCACGGCGTCGGTGTGTTGCTTCAGGGACCCAGCGGTGTTGGCAAGAGCGAATGTGCGCTCGAGCTGGTCTCGCGCGGCCACCGACTCGTCGCCGATGACGTAGTGGACCTGTGGGTTGATGCAGACGGACGGCCGCGGGGAGCCGCGCCAGAGCGGATTCGGCACTACATGGAGATTCGCGGCCTGGGTATCGTCCACATTCCGAAACTGTTCGGAGAGGAGCGGGTCGCCGAAGAGGTCGGTGTCGAACTGATTTGCCAGCTGGAGCCCTGGCGCGACGGAGTCGATTTTGAGCGGGTCGGAATCGAACGTGAGACGGTGCCCATACTCGGGGTCGAGCTGCCACGGGTCCGGCTGCCCGCCCGACCCGGAGCCAGCATGGCAACCATCGTCGAGGTCGCAGCCCGTGAACATCTGAGCCGCTCCGAGGGCTTCAATGCCGCGCGTCGTCTCGATGACCGTTTGCGCCGCGAGATGTCGCGGCCATGAGGAAGAAGGGTCCCCAGATCGTCTTTGTCAGCGGTCTCTCGGGCAGCGGCCGTTCGACGGCCATGGCCGCCCTCGAAGACCTGAGCTTCTACTGCGTCGACAATCTCCCGGCTCAGCTCATCGACCAGTTCTTGCATCTCTGCGAGCAGGCGACGCCGCCCGTCGAGAAAATCGCCTTGGCTGTGGACACCCGGGAGCCCCATTTCCTGGCCGGGGTTCCCACGGTGCTGACGCGCCTTCGGGGCCGGGCCGGCTCCGTCGAGCTGATCCATCTGGACTGTGCAAACGAGGTCCTGTCGACCCGCTATCGCGAGACCCGCCGTGTGCATCCAGCGGCTCCGGGCGGCACGGTCGAAGAGGGCATCGAGACCGAGCGTCGATTGCTGGTCAAGCTGGCCGAGCTCGCGGATCACCGGATCGACACGTCGAATCTCAACGTCCACGAGCTCAAGGCCGACGTGATCCGGCGCATCGTGGGCGAGGCCCGCTCGACGGTGGTCAATCTCGTCTCTTTCGGTTTTCGTTATCCGACGCCGCAGACGGCCGAGCTGCTGTTCGACGTTCGTTTCCTGCCGAATCCGTATTTTGAAGAGAAGCTTCGGCCCCACTCGGGTCTCGACGCCGCAGTTGCCGAGTACGCGCTCGATAACGAGCGGGGCACCGCGTTCATGGAACACTTGGAGTCGCTGCTTTGCTTCCTGCTGCCGCTCTACGACGCCGAGGGGAAGGCTTATCTGACCATCGGGATCGGTTGCACGGGTGGACGCCATCGTTCCGTCGCGGTGGTCAACGCCCTGGCTCGGCAGTTGCGAAGCTCCGGCCGGGAGGTCAATGTTGAACACCGCGACGTGGAGAAAAGCCAATGAGCATCGGAGTCGTGATCGTGACCCACTATCGGCTGGGGGAGGAGTTTCTCCATGCCCTGCGCCTGATCGTTCCGGACGCGCCCGACTACAAGTCGGTGGGCGTGGAGCCCGAGCAGACGGCCGACGAGATGCGACGCGCCATCGACACGGCGCTGTTGAGCGCCGACGAAGGGCAGGGCGTGCTCGTGCTGACCGACATGTTTGGTGGGAGCCCCTCGAATATCAGCCTGTCCTTCCTGGATGATCGACGGGTCGAGGTGGTCACGGGAGTCAACCTGCCGATGTTGATCAAGCTTGCCACTCTGCGCCAGGAGAAGGAGCTCGGGGAGCTGGCGATCTTCATCAAGGACTACGGCCGTCGTAACATTTCCGTGGCTCGCGAGATCCTGCCGGAAGAGGGGTCGTGAGCCCGCCGAAAGAAGTGAACAAGAGCGAGGGCGAGTTCGTCGTGGGGAGCGAGTTGGGCCTGCACGCGCGCCCGGCGGGGCGATTTGCAGCGCTGGCCGGACGCTACGAGTCCGAGATCGAGGTCGGTCTCGGCGACGAATGGGTCGATGCGCGCAGCGTCCTGTCGCTGCTGTCTCTGGCGGCCGGACAGGGCACCCGGCTCCGCCTGCGGGCAGTGGGGCCGGATGCACAAGAGGCGATAGCGGTTCTCGGGGCGGTTCTGGAGGAGTCTGGAGAATCGAATTGAATCCTCCCGCGGCGTTGCCTAGAGTGCGCGTTTCCCCGCGATAATGCAGGAGTTTCCAGAATGTCGGCCAGGCTGTTCACTTCCGAATCGGTCTCGATGGGCCATCCCGACAAGATGTGCGACCAGATCTCCGACGCGATCCTGGACGCCATGCTGGCGCAGGATCCCCACTCCCGGGTCGCCTGTGAGACGCTGACCACCACGGGCCTGGTGATGATCGCCGGCGAGGTGACCAGCAAGGCCCAGGTCGAGCTCACCCCGCTGGTCCGCCAGGTCGTGGCCGACATCGGCTACACGAGCTCCGACATGGGGTTCGACGCGAGCACCTGCGCCGTGCAGATCGTGTTGGGCCGGCAGTCCCCCGACATCGCCCAGGGCGTGACCGAGGGCGACGGCCTCCACAAGGAACAGGGCGCGGGCGATCAGGGAATGATGTTCGGGTACGCCTGCACCGAGACTCCCGAGCTGATGCCGGCGCCGATCCGTCTGGCCCACAAGCTGATCGAGCAACACCGGGCGCTCCTCGAGAGCGGCGAGCTCGAGTACCTGCGGCCCGATGCCAAGTCGCAGGTGACGGTCGAATACG
>Ga0114950_10001369_pt1 | contig 18228 bp, 12 predicted proteins | sample N075metaG_FD_83503 | JGI IMG/M metagenome (GOLD analysis project Ga0114950, IMG submission 83503) | Deep subsurface microbial communities from Kermadec Trench to uncover new lineages of life (NeLLi) - N075 metaG | ecosystem: Environmental > Aquatic > Marine > Ocean trench > Sediment | place... | reverse complement strand
TTTTGGGACCCACGGGAGTGGGTAAAACGGAACTGGCTGGAATTTTGGCTGAGTTCATGTTTGGCAATCGAGATTCTTTGATTCGCCTCGACATGTCAGAATACATGGAAAAATTCAATGTATCCCGGTTGACCGGTGCCCCTCCAGGTTATGTGGGTTACGAAGAGGGTGGCCAGCTGACGGAGAAAGTTCGCCGTAAACCCTACTCGGTGATTTTGTTCGATGAAATTGAAAAAGCCAATCCAGATGTGTTCCATCTTTTGCTTCAAATCATGGACGACGGGCGCTTGACGGATAGTTATGGCCGGGTCATCGATTTTAAAAATACCATCATTATCATGACGTCTAACATAAGTTCGAAGATGTTGGACAAGGGAACGAGCTTAGGTTTCCACAAAGATGACGATGAGCTTACTTATGACAAAATGCAAAAAGATCTGAAGCAGGATCTGAAGAAAACCTTTAACCCCGAGTTTCTGAATCGTATCAGTGAGGTCATAGTTTTCCATCCATTGAGTCTCGACAACATTATCAGTATTTTGGATGTCCAGTTGAATCAGCTCAACGAACAATTGATTCAGCAGGGTCTCACGATTGATATGCTACCGGAAGCCAAACGGTGGCTGGCAGAAAAGGGTTATGATAAAAATTTCGGCGCGCGGCCTTTAAAACGAGCCATTCAAACACACCTTGAGGATCATCTGTCGGACGAAATGTTACGTGGTCGATTCAAAAATGGTGGAATCATTGAGGTGGGACTGCAAGATGATCATCTGGTTTTTTCAGAAAAATCTGCAGTTAACGCCGTTTGATCGAATTGCAAATCGGGTAAGCTTGGGTTAAAAATAAATTAAAGTATTAGGTTTTCTGCTTAAAACTTTTCAGAAGGCCTAATATTTTTTTTTGGTTAAAAAAGGATGGCAGAAAAAAACGCTGTAAGAGTGGGAATAACAATGACTTCGGGCTATTTTTCGAATAAATTGAAAATATTTTTCGTGGTCCTGATTGCCTGCTGTTTTCTCATTCACCCCTCCTCCTCGCTGGCGCAGGTCACCGAAATAGTTACGGGAATCAAAGTGCGCGGCAACCAGCGGGTGGACGAATCCACGATTCTTTATTACATCAAAACCAAAGTCGACCAACCTTTATCGCGCCAACAAATTCGCCGGGATATCGAACAAATATATAGCCTCGGACAGTTTAAAGACATCCGAGTTGAAACCGAGGAAACCGATGGTGGAGTCGAAGTGATTTTTATTATTGAAGAAATTGCTTCAGTGGGGCAGATCGAGATTTCCGGCAACGATAAGATTGAGACAGATGATATCCGGAAAAAAATCACCCTGAAACGCGGTGCAACTTTCCAGAAACATCTTATAAATGAAAGTGAAGAGGAGATCATCAAACTCTATCACGAAAAAGGTTATTTCTTTGCCCAGGTCAAGAGTCGTTCTCAAAAAACCTCAGACAATCTGATGGATATTGAGATTAGAATTCGTGAAGGGGAAAAGGTCAATATCGAAAAAATACGTTTTACCGGCAACAAAAGTTTCAGCGATAAAAAACTTCGGAGTCAGATGGAGACCAGTGAAAAAACCTGGTACTCCTGGCTCGACGATTCGGGAATCTATCAGAAAGATATTCTCAGCCTGGACTTGTTTAGAATCGAGTCATTTTATCAAGACAAGGGTTTTATACGCGTGCGGGCCAGTGAGCCAAAAATCGAGATCAATAAAAAAGATAAGGAAATCTACATCACCATTCCGATCTCAGAAGGTCCTCGCTACAAAATAGGAAAAATTGTGGTAGAGGTCGATGGCACAGTCCCGGAAGAGGAGATTCGCTCGGCAATGAAAACCGTCCAGGGCGAGTATTACAACCGAACAGCCATCAACCAAGATGTCCTGAAAGTCTCCGACCTGTATTCCCGCCAGGGTTATGCCTACGCCGATGTGAATCCAAATATTAAAATCGATGACAAGACAAAAGTCGTGGATCTCACCGTGGAAATTGAAAAGGGCAAAAAGGTCTATGTCGGTGAGATTAGTATATTAGGCAACGTGGTCACGCAAGACAATGTTATCCGTCGTGAATTTAGGCTGAAAGAGGGCGAGCTTTTTAACAGCGAAAAACTCAAGCGCAGCAAACAAAGGATAAACAACTTGCAGTTTTTCGAAGATGTCAAGATTGATACCCGGCGAGGAAAGGACCCTGACTTGATTGATGTTGTCACTACCGTCACCGAGCGGCCGACAGGATCGCTCTCAGTAGGCGCAGGATTCAGTTCTGTGGAAAATTTTATTTTCACCGCATCCGTATCGAAAAACAATATTTTTGGTCGGGGTCAAAAACTCAGTTTTTCAACCAGCCTTTCATCAATTCGCAGTGACTTTAATATATCTTTCACCGATCCCAGAGTGTTCGATAGTGAATTCCTACTTGGTATTGATTTGTTCAACGACGACAATGATTTTATTACCTTCAATTCCCGTAGACGTGGTGGTGGCCTGAGAACAGGTAAATCGCTTACGGAATACGATTGGGTGGGTTTAAGTTATCGCTATGAAGATGTCAAAATCACGGATGTAGACTCTGCAGATGTCTCAGAGTTTCTGAAAAACGAGGACCGCATTACCAGCCGAATCAGTCCTACCTATACTCGTGATACCCGGGACGACTTTTTAAATCCTTCCACCGGATGGCGGCATGTGGTACGATTCGAATTCGCGGGCGGGATTTTAAGTGGTGCCGATTTTACCCGAACCAGTTATGAGGTCACCTATTACCATCCTCTTTTCGGTAAGTTGATTGGAGCCGTCCACGGTGAAATCAGTTATGCCAGTGGATATAATGGTGAAGATCTGCCAGCTTTCGAGAGGTACTTTATGGGTGGCCCCAGTAGTTTACGAGGTTTCACCATTCGCGATGTTGGTCCTAAGGACAATGGCGGAGATCCTCTTGGTGGTGAGCAAGCCCTTCTGTTAAATTTGGAGATTCAGTACCCCTTTACCAAATCCCTGCGTGGTTTTATGTTTTATGATCGCGGCAATGTCTATGGGCCTGGACCAGATTTGAGTTCCACCGCAAAGTCTTTTGACTTGTCGAAAATGCGCGACAGTGTTGGGGCGGGAGTTCGCTTCTTAAGTCCCTTTGGGCCCATTGGCCTTTCTTATGGAATCAAGCTCGACAAGAGAACCGGTGAGGAAGCCGGTGAATTCCATTTCTCGGCCGGAAGCGCCTTTTAAAGGAGCCGTCAAAACCAAGGTTTCTCTGAAAGTTTCAGCAAGGTTACTCACAGCAAAAAACCTGGGTTCGAAAATCACCAGGAGTAAAAGGCTTGTCGTTGGAATCGCTCACGCTGGATAAGACTTTCTTCCCTGGACCACGCCCCGAATGGCGACTCAAATCTCAATACCTGGAGGTCCTCTTAATAAATCTTACGCATTCGCTTAGGTTAAGGGCATTGTCCAAGCTTGATTCAAAGTTGACCGGAGGTTTTCCTGGGGTCCTTAAATTTGTCAACCAATTATAATTGAAGGGAGATGTTTGCATGCAGTCACCAGCATCTAAATGGATTCAAATTTTTGCAGTCGTTTTAGCCTTCGGGTTCCTGTTCGGTTCCTTCAATGTGCGAGAAGTTGTTGCAGCAGAAGGCAAAATCGGATTTATGGATTTACAAAAAGCCATTGCTGGAACCAAAGAATGGAAAAAATCTTTTGCCTCTTTTAAAACCAAATTTAAAAAAGAACAAAAAAAAATCAAGGTGAGGGAAGATCGATTAAAAAAAATGCTGGAGAACTTGAATAAACAAAGTTTTGTTTTGGACCCGGAGCTTAAAAAGAAAAAGGAAGAAGATTTTCGTAAGGCCAAGGTCGAATTTGAACGCTATGTTCAGGACAAAAACTCGGATTTTGCCGTAAAAGAAAAAGAGATGACCGAAAAAATGTTGAAACAAATGATTGATATAATAAAAAACATTGGTAAGAGGAAAAAATTTAGCATGGTCATCGAGCATAAAGCCCTGCTCTATCACAATTCCGCTGAGGAAGTGACTGCTCTAGCAATCAAGGCTTATGACAAAAAATACAAATGATCCGACCTCAAATGGCGGGTCCTTTATTCCGGGCAATTGCCAAAACACAAAAACCCCTGAAGCGGTGACGTAAGCATGATGGATATCAATGAGATCAAAAGTATTATTCCCCACCGTTATCCTTTTCTTCTGGTGGACAGGATAGTTGAGTGTGACATGGAATCCAAAATTGTCGGGATTAAAAATGTGACCACTAACGAACCTTTTTTCCAGGGGCATTTTCCTGAGTTTCCGGTGATGCCAGGGGTTCTCATTATTGAAGCCATGGCTCAGGTGGCCTGTATTTTGGCCTTAAAGATGTTAAAAATGGAAGGCCAGGGGTCAGTTTTTTTTACTGGGATTGATAAAGCAAAATTTAGGAAACCGGTGGTGCCAGGCGACCAATTGCGAATGGAACTCACCAAGATCAAACAGCGTGGCACCTTGTTTCGTTTTCAGGGGAAGGCCTTTGTCGAGGACAAATTGGCCGCCGAAGGCGTACTGCAGGCGATGCTGGCCAAAAATGACCCCGACTCTTCTAAAAGTTGACTGCCAGCCATTTCCAGCTCCCATGTGTCCCGGAAGATAATCGCAAAAAACTTGTCACCCGAGATTGAAAGTGGCCCCGCATAAGCAGACAGATATCCATTCCACCGCGGTTTTTGGAAAAGATGTGATCGTCGGAGGTTTTACGACCATCGGCGCGGGAGCAAGAATTGGCGATCAAGTTGAAATTGGCCCCAATGTGCATATAGCTGCCAATACGGTGATTGGCGACCGTTGCCGGATTCACCATGGCGCATCCATTGGTGATGAGCCGCAGATTCAGGATTTTGAGAGGGACATCCAGTCTTCCGTGGAAATAGGGCCGGGCACCGTGATTCGCGAATACGTTACCATTCACCGAGGAGGTGAGGAAGGCAGCCGCACCATTATTGGTCAGGATTGTATATTGATGAACTGCACGCATGTAGCGCACGATTGTAAGTTGGGTGACCATGTAGTGATGGCCAACAATGCCCTTTTGGCTGGCCACGTCACCGTGGAAGATCGAGCCTTCCTTTCCGGTTTGGTAGGAGTGCATCAATTTGTCCGCATTGGCAAGCATTCGATGATTGGCGGACTGACAAAAGTTTCCCAGGATGTATTGCCCTATTCCCTTGTGGATGGAAACCCGGCCCGGCTCATCAGTACCAACTCCGTGGGCTTGAAGCGGAGTAATTTTAAGCCGAAGATTCGGGCCGCAATCAAACAGGCGATCAAACTGCTTCTCCAGCCCGATCTGAACACCAGCGATGCAATAGAAAAAATCAGGGATGAAATTGAATTACATGATGAAATTGAGTATCTTATTAATTTTATAAATAGCTCGACTCGTGGAGTGACGAAATAATGGCAGTTGGAGCAAAAATAGCGGTCATTGGTGTCGGTAAGATGGGCGAATATCATGTCGGTGTCCTGTCGGAGATGCGCGAAGCGGATTTGGTGGGCATTGTCGATGTCAATGAAGACAGGGTGCGTAGCCTGGGGGAGAAATACGAGGTTTCTTGGTTTACCGATCCTAAAGAGCTTTATGGCAAAGTCGATTTGGTGGTCATCGCAGTTCCGACCGACCTGCATTATCCTATTGCCAGCGAGTTTTTGAATGCGGGAATCCACGTCTTGTTGGAAAAGCCCTGTTCCAATAACCTGGAGCACGCCCGCGAGTTATTCCAAATCGCCGAAAACAAAAATCTCATCTTGCAAATAGGTCACGTAGAACGCTTCAATGCGGCGGTTCAAGAGATGCACAAAATTGTCACCGAGCCGATATACATCGAATCCAAGAGGATGAGTCCTTTCCCGAAACGCATCCAAGGGGATGGAGTGGTATTGGATATCATGATTCACGATATTGATATCGTGTTAAACTTGGTTCAATCTCCGGTGGTGAAGTTAAACGTGATGGGCGTCAGTGTGTTTACAGAAAAAGATGATGTGGTCAATGCCCAATTTGCATTTGAAAATGGTTGCATTGGCAGTATCGTTGCTAGCCGGGCTTCCCAAAATAAAATCCGCACATTGTCTGTCACGCAAAAAGATTCTTACGTTATTCTGGATTACACCGACCAGGAAATATATGTGCATAGGCATGCCTCTTCTGACTACCAGTTGAGCAAGGGGTCCTTGCGTTATAAACAGGAATCCCTCATCGAGAGGATCTTTGTTCATAAAGAAAACCCTCTCAAACAGGAACTCAAGCATTTTATAGACTGTGTTCAAAATGGCATTCAAAGAAAGGTGGCGGTGGATAATGAACTTTATTCACTGGAAATTGCTTTGGACATCCTTTCCCAATTGTAATCCCAGGAATCCAGGTCCAGGACATGAATAGCGAATCCGACCGGCGTATAGGGCTTTTGGCCGGGGCGGGAGACATCCCCGTCTACTTTGCCCGCAAAGCCCACCAAAATGGTATTCGTCTGGTTTCCGTAGGGTTCAGCAGTGAAATACAATCCCTCTTGGCCCCCTATTCGGAAAAAAGTTATTCCATCGGTGTCGGTCGCTGGTCCAAAATCAGCCAAACCCTGAAAGACGAAAACATTCAAGACCTGCTGATTCTTGGCAAAGTGGACAAGAGTGTGATTTTTCGGCCGCAGTTGTTTGACCTGCGGTCCTTGAAATTCCTGAAAAATATTATTACCCGGGAAGATAAGACCCTATTACTTGGAGTCATTCAGGAGATGGCCAAAGATGGATTTTGTGTTCTGGATCAGCGCGAATTTTTGATGGAAATATTCCCCCATGAAGGAGTGTTGTCCAAACGCCAGCCGACCCAGGAAGAAATGCAGGAAGTGGCCTTTGGCTTTCCTATCGCGAAAAAATTGGCGGATATGGAAATTGGTCAAACCCTGGTGGTCAAAAATAAAACCGTGATCGCGGTGGAAGCCATTGAGGGAACAGACCGGGCTATTGAACGTGGTTGCAAGCTTGCCAAGGACAATGCCGTCGTGATCAAGGTCAGCAGGACTGGTCAGGATTACCGCTATGATTGTCCGGGAATTGGCCCGCAGACTCTGGAAGGAATAGCCAAAGGTGGGGCACGGGTTTTAGCGTTGGAAGCGGATCGGATCTTGTTGGTGGAACAGACGAGGGTCATTGAAATTGCCGATCGGGCGGGCATAGCGGTGGTTTCCTATCGGCTTCCCCAATGAACGAATCCACTGAAAAAAAATTTTTGATCGTGGCCGGCGAAGCCTCCGGCGATCTGCATGGTGCCGATCTGGTCACTCATTTGCGGACCTTGTACCCCAACAGCCAGTTTTTTGGGGTCGGTGGCAAACGAATGCGCGATGCCGGAGTCACGACTTTTTTTGATATCGCCAGAATGGGTACGGTAGGATTCTTAGAAGCAATTGCAGAAATGCCGATGTATCTGAAAATCTACCGGACTCTGGTGCGCGAGATCCGCCAGGGACAATACACTGCCCTCATCCTCATTGATTATCCCACCCTCAACCTTCTCTTAGCGAAAAAAAGTAAGAGTGTTAGTTGTCCGGTTTTTTATTTCATCAGTCCGCAAATCTGGGCCTGGCGTAAGGGCCGTATCGATAAAATTAAGGAAAGAGTAACGCGCATGTTTGTGGTCCTGCCGTTCGAGAAGGAGTTATATGACCGTGCTGGTGTGGATGCGCAATTCCTTGGGCATCCCTTTGCAGATCAAGTGAAGCTGTCAATGACCAAAGAAGAAGCCGTGGTAAAGTTTGACCTGAAACCGGGGGTCAGAACCATTGGTCTGTTGCCGGGAAGTCGAAAGAATGAAATCGATAGCTTGCTGACAGTCATGTTGGAGGCGGGTGAACAAATCAAAAAACAAATGCCGGATTGTCAGTTTATTTTACCGGTTGCCGGGACGATCGATGTAGATTATATTCGCAATCGCGTGGCGGACAATTCCCTTGAGGTGCGAATCGTTGAGGGGCAATCCTATGATGTGATGCACTGCTGTGATTTTTTGATCATGGCTTCCGGCTCTTCAACTCTGGAGGCGGGGATTCTGATGCGTCCCATGGTGATCGTTTACAAAGTCAAAAGAATCACTTATTGGATTGCCAAGTTGTTAGTGGAAATAAAGATGGTCGGTCTGATCAATATCGTTGCCGGAGAAAAGCTTGCACCGGAATTGATCCAGGGGCAAGTCACTGCCGACAATATTGCCCGGGAATCCCTGAAAATTCTTAACGATCCTAAGCGTTATCAGGAGGTGCAGGATAAAATGCAAAAGATACAGCAGGCGTTGGGAGAACCAGGAGTCATGCGCCGCGTGGCACAAAGTATTTTTGATCGATTACAAAATTAGCCGGGCCATGAAAAAATTTCTTTTTAATTACCTTTTGCCTCCTCTATTGCACGGTATCATTTATCTTTGGTGCTGGACGATTCGAGTCCGCTGCATTAATCAAGAACGCGAGGATTATGTCCATCAACTACCGAATAAATATATCCTCACGCTTTGGCACGGCAGAATTTTTTACCTGTTTTATTATTTGCGTAACCGCTCGGATTTTCATTTGCTCATCAGTCCCAGTGAAGATGGGGATTTGCTTGCCCGCCTGGCACGATTGATGGGCTATTCGGTGATCCGCGGATCGTCGTATAAAAAAGCGGTTTCTTCGGCACGGTCATTGATAAAAATTCTGCGCAAAAATCAGCGGATCATCATGATTGCCGATGGTTCCCGGGGCCCTAGATGCAAAGCCCAGCCAGGCTCATTGTTGATAGGGGGGATCACGAGCGCTCCAGTCATTCCCATGACTTTTGGATCCAACCGAAATTTCGTTTTCAATAGTTGGGATCGATTTGTGTTGCCAATGCCTTTCAGCCGTTGCACGGTCAATTTTGGTGATGCCCTAGCGATTGAGAAAAAGGAAAGTGACGAGAATATTCTGGCCAAACAAAATCAATTGGAGATTGCTTTGAACAAACTCACGGAAGAAAGCGATTCCAAATGCTAAACTGCACAATTATCCGGCATTTTTTCTGTAAAATGTGCGTCGAATAAGCACTTGATAGCGTTTGAAAACTGAGAAGACCTATGTTATAGTGGGCCGCTTTCCAAAACACCTTTGTTTGTAACAAGTTAATTTTATTGGCTTGAGACGTTTTGCCAAATATACTGTGGCACGGAAATTGAATTCCTATGTACCTGCAAAGACTATAATTGATGGGAAAATTTGTAGCAGAGAGTTTTCCTTGGACCTTGATTCCAGGTGTTTTCAGAACTTGGAACGGTCCGAAATGCTTGTGTAGTCAGAATGGGTTCCCGTTGATTTAGCTTTTGCTGAAATGTCTGTCGGTCTCGGCAGACTATTGGGAATTTAAAATCATTGTTAGGGGAATAATTTATGAAGAAGGTGGAAGCGATCATCAAGCCATTTAAACTCGATGAAGTAAAAGACAAACTGAATGAAATTGGCGTCAAGGGAATTACAGTTAGCGAAGTGAAAGGCTTTGGCCGTCAAAAAGGCCATACCGAGCTTTACCGTGGGGCGGAGTATGTCGTTGATTTTTTGCCCAAAATCAAACTGGAAATCGTTATAGGCGACGACCAGATAGAAGAAGTTATCACCACCATTATGAAAGCCGCGCAAACCGGCAGGATTGGTGATGGCAAAATTTTTGTGACGGATTTAGTAGACGCGATTCGGATACGTACGGGTGAGCGAGGAGAAGAGGCCATCTGAAGGCAAATCCCGGCGCGCCATATTAGAGATACTCAAGTCATAGTTCATAATTAAAGCCTTGGAGCCCCTTACTAGAAAACCCCCTCTTAAAATGGAAGGAGAGCTAGATGTCCCCGAAAGAAGCGGTCGAATACGCGAAGCAAAATAATTCCCAAATTGTAGACATAAAGTTTATGGATCTTCTGGGAACTTGGCAGCATTTTTCTGTGCCGATGAGTGAATTGAATGAGAACCTGTTTGAAGAAGGATTAGGATTCGACGGTTCCAGTATTCGGGGTTGGCAAGCGATCAATGCCAGCGATATGCTGGTCATTCCAGATCCTGCTACGGCGGTGATGGATCCCTTTTGCCAAGTTCCGACAGTGAGCTTGCTTTGTAACATCGTTGATCCTATCACCAAAGAAAAATATAGCCGCGATCCGCGCAACATCGCGCAGAAAGCGGAAGCTTATTTGAAATCCACTGGAATTGGCGACACCGCTTTTTTTGGTCCGGAAGCCGAGTTTTTCATATTCGATAATGTTCAATATGACAATAAATCGCAGGGGTCATTTTATTCCATCGATTCGGTAGAAGGCACTTGGAACACCGGTCGAGATGAAGGCCCCAATCTTGGCCACAAGCCCAGACATAAGGAAGGCTATTTTCCTGTCTCGCCAGTCGATAGTCTGCAGGACATCCGGACGGAGATGATGTTGTTGATGGAAGAAGTTGGCATCACCATGGAATGCCACCATCACGAAGTGGCGACCGGTGGTCAGTGTGAAATTGCCATGCGTTTTTCCTCGTTGGTCAATTGCGCGGATAGCCTGATGTGGTATAAATACATCGTAAAAAATGTGGCCAAACGCCATAATAAGACCGCGACCTTCATGCCCAAACCTTTGTTTGGTGATAACGGTTCGGGAATGCATGTACATCAAAGTATTTGGAAGGATGGCAAACCATTATTTGCCGGCAATGGTTATGCAGGATTCAGCGAGATGGGACTCCACTACATTGGTGGTATTTTGAAACATTCACGCGCCATCTGTGCCTTTGCCGCACCCACCACCAACTCTTACAAGCGCCTGGTGCCGGGATTTGAAGCGCCAGTGAACTTGGCCTATTCCAGCAGAAACCGAAGCGCTTCCTGTCGGATTCCGATGTATTCACCAAGCCCGAAAGCGAAGCGGGTCGAGGTGCGTTACCCTGATCCCTCATGCAACGGCTACTTGGTTTTTTCCATCATGCTGATGGCAGGACTCGATGGTATCGAAAACAAAATCGATCCAGGCGAGCCGTTGGATAAAGATATTTACGCCCTCGGGCCGGAAGAATTGGCCAAGGTGCCAACGCTTCCACATTCTCTGGAAGAAGCTCTGCAAGCCTTGGAGGACGATCAGGACTTCATGCTCAAGGGCGATGTATTCACTCAGGATGTAGTGGATCGCTGGATTGAATACAAACGCGAAAATGAGATTGCTGAACTTAGATTGCGTCCGCATCCTCTGGAGTTTCAAATGTATTACGATGTGTAATCTATTTTACGCATGAAGTGTTTAGATTTCGCCCCCTGGTTTTCCAGGGGGTTTTTTTTTGGATTTTGTTGGCTTATAATCAATGCTCACTAACTTCCGGGAGATGAAAAATAATTGCCTATCCAAATCCATCAGGTAGATGCCTTTACCAACACACCCTTTAAAGGCAATCCGGCGGCAGTTTGTCTTCTGCATGAAAAGGTGGAAGAAGCCTGGATGCAAAACCTGGCAGCGGAAATGAATTTATCGGAAACGGCTTTTCTTCTTCGTGGTGAGGACGGTTTCAATTTGCGCTGGTTCACTCCGACGACGGAAGTGGATTTATGTGGGCACGCGACCCTGGCGTCAGCGCATGTGTTGTGGCAGGAAGGTTGGCTGTCTAGGGACAAACAGGCGCGGTTCCATACTCGTAGTGGTTTGTTGACAGCAGAGTTTAAGGACGATTGGATCGAAATGGATTTTCCCGCGCAACCTGCGCAGGAAAGCCCTCCTCCGCCAGGCCTGTTGCAAGCAATGGGAATGGAAGCGTCCTTTGTCGGTTTTAATGGTGTGGATTATCTGCTGGTGCTGGAATCGGAAAAAACGCTTGCCGGTTTAAATCCAGATTTTATTCAGCTGGCAAAAATTCCCTGCCGAGGAGTAATGGTCACGAGCTCGTCGGATTTGCTGGACTATGATTTTGTGTCGCGGTTTTTTGCTCCGCGAGCGGGAATCAACGAAGATCCGGTTACAGGCTCGGCGCATTGTTGCCTAGCGCCATTTTGGGCTACCAGGTTGCAGAAAACGGAAATGATCGCATTTCAGGCCTCATCACGAGGAGGCGTCGTAAAAGTTCGAATGCTAGAGGATCGGGTGCTATTGTCAGGCCAGGCAGTTACGGTTTTCAAAGGCGAATTATCATAGGCATGAACATCCAATTAAAATTTTATCAGATTGTTCGTAACTATTCTAATTGAGGAATGATTGAGTGAAGCATACGGATTGGATTGAGCCGCTATACGAACACCAGCCTTGGGACGATAGCCTGGAAATTCCGTTAAAAAAATTTGGCCTCAACGATCCGAAAAAAGCCTGGAACAATCTTCTCATCCTCGTTGGCCAGGCAAATTATAAAAATTTGTTTCCAGAGTTTTTTCCTTCCCTCATGGATTGTGTTTCCAAGTCTTACAACGCCGATATAGCCCTGCATAATTTCGAGCGTTTCACCGGAAAGATCCTGGACAAAAACTATCTTGTTACCCTGCTTTCAAAATCGCCAGAATTTCTTCATTCCCTCGTCATTTTATTTTCCGGTAGCCAAGTATTGACAGACACGCTGATGAGTGAACCCGCGCATTTTGATTGGCTCATTCGCCCTGAAACTTTGCATAAGTCCAAATCAAAAGACGCATTGATGCGCGATTTTTATGAATTGGCGGGGGCAGAAGAAATTCCGGAGAATACACCCAAACTGCTTCGCCTATTTAAAAAACGTGAATACATTCGAATCGGTTTGCGCGACCTGCTTCGGCAAGTGGAAATGAAAGAGACGGTGCGGGATATCGCAAATATTGCGGACATTTGTTTGGCAATTGCTTATGAATATGCCGACCGCCTATGTCGTAAACGATACGGTGTTCCCTGGTATGAAGATGGTAACGGCCAATGGGAGGTGGCGGAGTTTTCCATCCTTGGAATGGGCAAACTGGGAGGATGTGAACTCAACTACAGTTCCGATATTGATTTAATTTATATCTACACTTCGAGCAAAGGCGAGACACGGAAAGAAGAAGAAGGCGAGCCGATTATCAGTATCAGTTGCCATGAATATTTTACCCGGTTGGCGCAGTTGGTGACCAAAACTATTCATGAGATCACCGAGGACGGCAATGTGTTCCGGGTTGATTTAGACCTGCGCCCGGAAGGGCGAAGTGGTGAAATTGTCAATTCCCTGGCCAGTTGTGAAATTTATTATGAATCCTGGGGACGAACCTGGGAGCGGCAGGCCCTTTTAAAAGCCAGAGCTTCGGCTGGCAGTGAAACTCTTGCACGCACCTTTCTCACCATGCTGGAACCATTTATTTATCGACGTAGCCTGGATTTTTCCGCCATTGAAGAAATCAAGGCGATGAAGATTAAAATAAATGAAAGTCTGAAAGGAAAAAAAACCGGTGAAGGAAATATTAAATTGGGGTTCGGCGGCATTCGAGAAATCGAGTTCATCGTTCAATCGTATCAATTGATCTTTGGGGGCCAAGACAAAAGCCTTCGGGTCGCCAATACCCTGCAATTGCTGGATCGGCTTTTGCAATTGAAATTTATCAAGCCGGAGGATTATCAACATTTACGCGAGGCCTATATTTTTCTTCGCAATTTGGAAAATCGGGTGCAGATTTCCTTTGGGTTGCAAACTCATAGTTTGCCAAAGGGGAAGGAACAATTGATTTCTCTGGCACGGAAAATGGGGTTCCAGGACGAGACTGCCGAAAATTTGCCTAATCTTTTGATGCAGGAGTTTGAAAGACACACTCTCTTTGTTGGCGAAATGTTTGCTGGCCTGTTCGTGGATGAAAAGAAAGAGGAAGCAGAAGAAAGTTCCACCCGCTCAACTGAAGAACAAAAATTCCACAAGACAAATTTCCAAATTGAACATTTTCAGGAGTTTCCATTCAGCGACCCTGGACGAGCGCTTCGCTTTCTAAAATCCATGCGAGATGGTCCCGAGTTCTCCCATCCAAGTGAAAAAAGCATTCAGGATTTTTATGAAGTGTTGCCGAAAATTCTGAACTTTGTCAAATTGGTTCCCAAGCCCAATTCCGCTGTTGAAAACTTGGTAAAATTTGTTGAAGCCAGCGGCGCCAGGGAGACCTATTTAAACCTGTTTAATAGCAATGAAAAGTTTCTTGACCTGCTCTTGATATTGTTTGGAGGGAGCGATATGTTATCGCAAATCCTGGTCAAGCAACCTGATTTAGTGGATGTGTTGATGGATCTTGAATCGATTTACCGTTTCAAACCGCCGATAAAAATTGCTGAGGATTTAGAACGGGGTCTAAAACGTTGTGGCGATCTGGAGTCAAAAAATATCTATCTGCGTCGTAGCAAAAATGGAGAAGAACTCCGCATTGGCATTCGCTACCTAATTCATGAGGCGGATTTGATGGGCACCCTTGCTGACTTGTCCAGTTTAGCCGATGTCTACCTACAGAGCGTTTTTCAAATAGCCTGCGAACAACTGCGGCAAAAGTCAGGGGGAGGCCAGGAAGCACCGGAAAATTTTGCCATTATTGGTCTGGGAAAACTAGGTGGCAACGAATTAAATTTTGGATCCGACCTCGATATTATTTTTGTTTATGATAATGGGCAGGAAGAAGATTCTGCTTCGCCGGAAGACCAATTGATCACCCATTATTCGGCCCTTTCCCAGATGATTTACCAATTGACCTCGGAGATGACCTCAGCCGGTTTTGCCTATAAGATCGATACAGAGTTGCGTCCAGAGGGAGGCAGTGGCGTTCTGGTACTTTCCTTAAAAGGTTATCAGGAATATTTCCAGCATCGCGCACGCATCTGGGAACAGCAGGCGATGACACGAGCCCGCTTTGTTGCAGGGGATCGAGCGTTGGGCGCGAAATTTTTACAAGCGGCGCATGAGTTCACTTATCGCCGTAAATTGGAGTATGGGTCCTTGATCGAAATTTCCCGCCTGCGCGAACGGATGGAAAAGGAACTGGCCAATGAATTTAAAAAAGGCAAAAACGTTAAACTGGGTTATGGCGGCCTGGCGGATATCGAGTTTATATTGCAAATTCTGCAATTGATGCATGCAGGCCGTCATCCGCGTTTGCGCGAAACCAATTCCTATAGTCTCATTAAATTATTTGCCGATCACGGAATTTTAGATCTAGGGTCAGCAGAGCAGTTGCAGGAACACTATTTGTTTTTGCGCAATCTTGAGTGTGCCCTTCGAATTGCGAAATCCACAGCGTCCAGTCATTTGCCGAAGGATGAGGAAAGCTTGGCGGTGGTGAGCCGTCTGCTGGGATATGAAAACCAAGAACCTGCCGACTTGGCTAAAAACCTGATAGAGGACTATACGGAAGTGACCGAGAAAGTCCGGCAGTTTTACCGACAAAACCTGGATATGCTTTTAAGAACTTCTTTATAAAAAAGAAAACCCCTCAGTGGTTGGCTAAAAACCACCGGGGGGAATTTTTCTAAAAAGTGGAACTCAAATTTTAAATTGTCCCACCAGAGTTTGCAATTGAGTGGCCATTCGAGACAGCTCCCCTGATGCCTTTTGTGTGTCTACTGCGCCTTGCGTAGTGCTTTGTGCGGCTTGGGCAACGCCGGATATGTTGGCGGCGATTTCCTGAGTGCCTCTTGCCGCTTCAACTACGTTTCTGCCGATTTCGTTCGTGGTAGCGGTTTGTTCCTCAACGGCACTGGCGATAGTCGAAGAAATGTCGTTGATCTCGTTGATAACCTCACTGATTTGGCCAATAGCGGATACAGCGCTTTTTGTAGATGTTTGAATCGCTTCAATTTTTGTCCGAATATTTTCAGTTGCATCAGCGGTTTGGGTTGCCAAATCTTTTACCTCATTGGCAACCACTGCGAAACCTTTGCCGGCTTCTCCAGCCCGTGCGGCTTCGATGGTAGCGTTTAGCGCAAGCAGGTTGGTTTGTTCAGCGATGGAGGTGATCACCTTGATGACTTTGCCGACCTCCGCTGAACTAGCTCCCAGTTTGGTGATGGTGTTATTGGCCTGGTCGGCAAGGGTGACGGCTGTTGTGGCAATTCTTGCCGCTTTGCTGGAATTTTCCGCAATTTCTTTGATGCTTGCGGTCATTTCTTCACTGCTTGTTGCCACAATATCGACACTGGCAGTGACTTCATCGGATGCGGCGGAAACCACACCCGCTTGAGCCGAAGTTTCTTCGGCATTGCCAGCCATCTGTTGGCTGACAGCAGTCAATTCCTCTGCTGAAGAGGCGAGGGTTTCCGCGTTGTGACCAATATCGGCAATGCTTTGCCGCATTTTTTGGAGGAAAGCTGAAAGGCCTTCACCCATCTGGCCAATTGCATCGTCTCCTGAAATTGTTACTTCCGCAGTGAGGTTTCCGTCCGCCGCGGCTTGCACGGATTCCAGCATGCTGTCGACTTTGGCTCGCAGTTCTTCCGCCTGTCGCTGTTCGCTTTCTGCTTGGTCCGCTGTTTTTTGTAGAAGTTCCCGAAGGTTTTTCACCATGGTTCCCATGGCGCTTCCCAGGGTTCCTGTTCCATCGTCTTTAAGGTTTTCGTTATGCACATCGTTATCTGCAATGTATGTTGCCTGGCTGGCGAACCATTGCATCTGTTCGATCATTGTGCGGAATTCATCGCCCAGCTCGCCGATAACCTTGACATTCAATGCAGGATTATTTAAATCATCCTTGGCGATGAGTGAGGCTTGCACGGTCAATTTACGCAATTCTTTTTCCATATCCCGGAAGGCATCAGCCAGGTCGCCTTCAAGATGATCCTCATTGGCCAGAGACTGCGCGGCGGAGTTGATATCCATTCCAGCGGCCATGCGTTCCAGCATTTTTTTCGTATCGAGTTTCCCCTGGGCGATACGTTCTGCTTTTTGCACCATCTGGTTGAGGCTTGTTTGCATCATGTTAAAAGACTCTCCCAATTCGCCAATTTCATCGTTAGAAGAGATGACTATGGCTTCGTGTTTGAGATTTCCCCTGGCTATGAGCTGGGCTCTTTCTACCAGTGCTAAAATAGGTCTGCTGAACCAACCTCCAATAGTCATAGAAACGCCGATCAAAATGACAATCAGAATGGCGACTGAAACCAAGATCCAGTTTCTCAGTGATGATTGAACGGCAAAGGCTTCGGCTTCATCGATTTCTGCCAGAATTCCCCACTTATGTCCGATCACCTCGATGGTGCTATATGCACTGAGAACAGGGACTCCCCGGTAATCATCGATGATCTGGAAACCGGTTTTTCCAGCCACGGCATTTTCAGTGCCGATGGTGTGGATCTCATTCATGCCGATGGAAGTTCCGAGGCTTTTGGATTTGCTTAAAATGTTTTTATCCACACCCATAGATTCCAGGATGGAAAAGTATCCCTCCGGGTCTTCAATCAGAAAACGCGAGTTGTTTCTCAACTTGAAATCCTGGCCGACCAGATAAACTTCTCCCGAATCTCCCAATCCCACCTTTTTCCAACTTTGATTACTGGTCATCGCGGCATCGATGCGGTCAACTGGCGCTTGGAAAATCAGTACGCCCAGGATTTGACCATGATTATAAATAGGTGTCGCAATGAATGCCGCCGGGGCGTTATATGAGGGGGCATAAGATGCAAAATCATCCATCACAACGGTTCCCGCTTCAACTTTTAGCGCCGCCTGGTAGGCTCTGCCAATACCAGTTTGGCTATAAGGACCGGAAACTAGACTGGTGGCGTAATCGACTTCCTTGAACACGCTGTATACGATGTAACCCGACTCCGGTTCGACCAGAAAGATGTTGTAGTAACCAAATTGTTCCAGATAATTACGAATCGGGGGATGGAAACGTTTGTGCATATCGCTGTAGAAGCTGGGGTCTTTGGCACGGTCCAACTTTTCTTTTTCACCGATAGCATTGGGGTTTTCCGAGATATATAAGGATTGCAGAATCTGCGTGGTTTTATTTTTGGGGAACCATGTGTCGATAGCATTGTTGGCGGCTCCATAAGTATTATTTTTTTGGTAAACGTAACGCTCCCTAAGACGACTGGCTTGTTCCTCACCATATAAATGCCCAATTTCTTCCGGAACTTCTTTAAACGCCTCAGAGAAGTTCGTAATGGCATTGACGATCATTTCATTAAACGCAAAGGTCTGCACCTGGCCTTCAATTTGCTTGAAATAATGTTCGATCTGCAGTTT
>Ga0114950_10001366_pt1 | contig 18231 bp, 18 predicted proteins | sample N075metaG_FD_83503 | JGI IMG/M metagenome (GOLD analysis project Ga0114950, IMG submission 83503) | Deep subsurface microbial communities from Kermadec Trench to uncover new lineages of life (NeLLi) - N075 metaG | ecosystem: Environmental > Aquatic > Marine > Ocean trench > Sediment | place... | reverse complement strand
GTGCCCGCCGCGTCGCCGAAGTGGCCGGCGGCTTCCTGGGACTGGGCAACAAGGTCTCGGTGGAAGAGCAGAAGATCCTCGAAGTGCTGTCCAAGGCCTTCGAGCGTTAGGTCTGGTATTTCGGTTCGAGCTCGGCTCCGAGGGGGCGGTCGGGAGCGGAGGGGCCGGCGCTTCATGGCTCGCTTGGGCCCGGGTCCGGTTCAGGGGCCGGTCGGCGGGCGTTCCGCTTCGAGGTTTTGTTTCGTTGCCTGCTGCGCTTGACTTACGCACCGGCCCCTCCGCTCCCGACCTTTTGCCTGTCTGGGGACGAATTGTTTTCCACCAGTGGTCCCCCGTGCCACTTTCATGCTGATGAACTGGATTTCGTCGCGGCTGCTGATTGCGCTGGCGATTGTGCCTCTGTGCCTCGCGGCGGCACCGGTGCGCGCTGGCATGATCGGCGTGAACTTCTCGGGGACGCTTGGGTCCATCGACGGCAACCCGCCGGGAAGTCCGACGAGCGGGTCGACCTTCTACGGAACCCTCAGCTACGACACGAGCCAGGCACCAGATGCCGGCTCAAACGCGGCGTTTGCAAGCTACTCTTTCACCGGCGCAGGTGCCCGGCTGACGATCGTCATTCCCGATGAAACGCTAGGAACGGTTCCGAACTTCGCCGATATATCGTTCTTCTTGTCGAACGATCGTATTGTCAATCGTTCTACGGGTGAACCGACTCCACCCTCGGATCCCGACGCTGTTTAGCAGGACGTCTTTCAGGCCTTGAGCGTGTCGAACGCAGCGGCGGGTCCGGGCCCCTATGACATCTTCATCACGGCGATCGATCAAACGATGAGCACGCAGGAGGCGCCGTCGAACCTGCTGGAATCGACCATGCTTCCCTTCGAGGTCGGCGATCTCACGAACGTCCTAACCGACGCGAGCGTTCAGATCCGGTGGTTCGATGACGACAACACTGTAATCTACGGCACCATCACCAGCGTGTACCCGATCCCTGAGCCGGCGACGGGCTCACTTGTCCTGTTGGGGTTCGGGATCGTCGCAGGAGCGAGGCGCGCTACTCGACGGTGATCGTCGCCGTGGTGATCTCGAGGGCCTTGCTGGAGCGGCCACTGCGGCTGCCGTTGGCTTCGAGTTCCTTGACCGTGGCCATGCCTTCGACGACTTCACCGAAGATCGTGTGGCGACCGTCGAGATGGGGCGTCTCGACGAAGGTGAGGAAGAACTGGCTGCCATCGGTGCCAGGGCCCGCGTTGGCCATGCTCAGGATCCCGGGCTTGTCGTGCCGGCTCGGGCCGCCGTACTCGCCGTCGTACTTGTAGCCAGGACCGCCCGTGCCGGTTCCGAGCGGGTCACCGCCCTGGGCCATGAAGCCTTTGATCACACGGTGAAAGGAAACACCGTCGTAGAAACCGATCTGTGTCAGGTAGATCGTGCTGGACACGTGCATGGGCGCCTCTGCGGGCAGCAGCTTGATCTTGATGTCGCCCACGTTGGTCTTGAGGTTCCAGTAGTACGTCTTTCCGTCGTCGAACTGAACCTTGGGCGGCTTGCTGAGACTCGTCTTCCAGTTCGAACTGGATTTGTCGATTTTCTGTTCTGCGATGAACGTGTCGATGGCGGCGATGCCCACTTCTGCGGTCCCCTTTGAATCCTTGTTGATTTCGGCCGCCTGGCAGGCGACGGAAACGATGAGCATCACGAGGCCGACAATTGCCACCGGCAGGCGCGTGCTGCGATGCATCCGTGCCACTCCTTCGGAAAAAATGTAATGATGGAAGCGGAGAGACTAATGCACGCGCTCTACTTTGCCTATGGCTCGAACCTACGGGTCAAACGCATCTGCGGCCGCGTCCCCTCGGCCCGGCCGCTCGGCGTCGCGAGCCTCCGAGGATACCGACTCACTGTCGACAAGCGTGGCCGGGACGGTTCGGGCAAGGCCAACCTCCGTGTCGAGGACGGCGCCATCGTATGGGGCGCCCTCTATCAGCTGGACGCCTCCCACTGGAAATTCCTGGACGCGTGTGAGCGCGGTTACACACGACTGACGGTGCAGGCAGCGCTCGGGCGCGCCGCACCGGCGGAGGCCCAGACCTACCGCTCCGATCTCTTGACCGATGAGCCGGTGCTGTTCGCGTCCTACAAGCAGCTCTTGGTGGACGGAGCTCGTGAACACGGTCTCCCCGAAGAGTGGATCCGATTCTTGCTGGCCCTGCCGGAGAAGCCGGATCTCCAAAGCACCGCAAGCTGACCGGCTCGAGCCGGAACGCGGGAATGTCGCCGCGCGGCGAAACACCGCACCCCAGACATCGTCCCTGCTAGGCGAGGAATCTTGCCAGCGTCCGGACCGCGTGCTTCACCTGGTCGGGCGGCGCACTCGTGTAGCAGACGCGCACCCAGCCCTCGTAGTCGGCACCGCAGGAGCTGCCGGGGGCGAGGGCCACGCCGGCATCGAAACAATCGGACAAGAAGCCCGGCAGACCCCGGTCGTCGAGCTTCGAACGCACATCGATGAACAAGAAGGTCGCGCCCTCGGGCGGCGGCAGGCCCAGTACGGCGGCCGCGTCCTCACCGGCTTCGCGATACAGCTGCTTTGCCCGATCCACCCAACTTCGACCGTGGCGAAGCGCTTCCAAAGCTGCGAGCTGACTCGCGGTCGGCGAGTGGTAGAAAGTGTGGGTCGAGATCTTCTCGGCCTCGGCAATGGCGGCGGGTGGGCCCACCACGTAGCCGACACGGTTGCCCGCCATGCCGTAGGCTTTCGAGAACGAATACACCGAAAGGGTTCGCTCCGGAGCCAAGGGCGCAACCGACACGTGCTCGCCCCGATAGACGTAGTCCTCGTAGACTTCGTCCGAGAGCAGCCAGAGGTCTTCGCTGCGCGCCAGCGCCGCCAGGGCTTCGAGCCAGGCGCGTGGTATCACGCGCCCTGTCGGGTTCGACGGACTTGACACGTAGAGCGCCACCGTCTTCTCAGTGATGCGCTTCCGCACGGCCTCGACGGCAGAATTCGCCGAGTCCACCCGGTCGAAGAACGGAACCTCCACCGGCACCGCCCGAAATGACTGCACGATGCCCCGGATCAGCGGCCAGAAGGGCGCGAGGATGAGAATCTCCTCGCCCGGCGCCGCCAGCATGCCAATGACACAAGCCAGGGCACCTGTGGCACCGGCGCCGACCAGCAACCCGTCGCGATCACAGTCGATGCCGTTGCGCGTTCGGAGCTTCTCGACGAGGGCGTCGATCAGCGCCGGGATGCCCCGGGTCTCAGAGTATCGGTGCATACCGGGATGGTCAGCGACGTGGAGATCCTGCATGCGGCCGCCCTCGAACGGCTCCATCCAGGTGTCGCCAACGTTGAGGGGCACCGCGGGCGCTTCCATGCGCGTCTGGTGCTGGCCGACCGGCGAGAAGACCCGGCCCGGCATGTTGGCGACGGCCGGTGCGCTGTGGGGCGGGCGCGGCAAGCGAAGACTCCTGCGAACGATGGCTCAACGTAGGTCCGCGAGGATCGCAGTATAACCTTCGCGAAAGGTCGGATGGACGAACTCGTAACCGGTCGCGTGCAGCAGCTCGTTGCGACAGCGTTTATTGCTGGGGGCGCGATCGGTCCGATTCCGTTCGCGCGCGCGCGCGCTTAGTTCGCGCGGCGGCGGCGCGCCCAGCACGCCCGCCAGCCAGCGCAACACTTCCTTCTGCTCGGCCGGATCATCGTCGACGGCGAGCACCAACGGAAGCGGCGACTTCAGCCCCATGAGGTGGTGCAGAACACCGACGCAGTCGTCCCGGTGGATACGATTCACATGCTGCGACGTGCCCTTGTAGAACTCGGCCTGACCCGTCCGCACCTGGTCGATCAGGCGGGCGCGCCTCGGGCCGTAGATGCCACCGAAGCGAACCACGCAGCTCGCGAAGGAACTCTCCCGCAGGATCTGCTCGGCCTCGAGCAGCCGTCGTCCGGAGAAATGGGTCGGCTCGGTGGGCGAGTTCTCATCGACCCACTCGCCTTTCGACTGGGCGTAGACCGCCGTGCTCGACACGAAGAAGACCCGGCGCGGACGCTGCCCCTGGGACTCGAGAGCCGCCAGGAGATTGCCGAGGCCCTCTACGTAGGCGGTTCGATACAGCGCGTCGTCGGATCCCGCCGGTCCCGCCATGTAGAGAACGTCCGTCAATCCGGCGGGCAGGCTCGTCAAGTCCGCGCTGACGGCCAGGTCGGCCTCGATCGGCTCGACACCGGCAGGCAGCGACGCCACGTAGCGCCGCATGCCCCAGACTTGGTGTCCCTCGCAAGCGAGACGCTCGGCCAACGCGGATCCGACATAGCCACAGCCGGCAATCAATACCCTGCTCACCAAACGCCTACCCCGCTCGCTCCGATGACGAGACCGCCAAAGGTATACTCGGGGCCATGAAGCCGCTCGTCGGAATTCCGCTCTGCCTGGACGAGCAGGGGCGCTGGAAGGCCGGACGGACCTACCAGTACATCGACACCGCCTACAGCCGGGCGGTCGAGCAGGCCGGCGGTCGCGTGCTGCACCTGCCCGTGCAGGAGGACCCGGCGACGCTGGTCGAATCGATCCACGGCCTGCTGATTCCGGGGGGCGGCGATCTCCTGCCGGATTCGCGCTACCCCGACGGAGTCCGTTTCGAGCCGGCCCCTGTGGCGCAGCTCGGCTTCGACCGCGGCCTGTTGACGGCCGCACTCGCCGCCGATCTCCCGATCCTGGCGGTCTGCTACGGCATGCAGCTGCTGGCCCTGCACCACGGCGGCTCGCTCGACTACGACATCCCCAGCGACCTTCCCGGGGTCGACGACCACCAGTTGCCCGAAGCCGACGGCCGGCATCCGATCGAGATCGTGCGCGGTAGCCGCCTCGAGAAGGCGCTCGGCGGCTGTTCGGACCCGGTCAACAGCCTCCACCACCAGGCCGTCTCCACACCCGGGGAGGCTCTGGTGGCCTGCGCTCACAGCGCCGACGGTCTGATTGAAGCGATCGAGCATCCGGCTTTCGACTTCTGCATCGGCGTCCAATGGCATCCGGAGAAGCTGGATGGCCCACACCGACAGAACCTCTTTCGCGCATTCGTGGACGCGTGCGGGGACCGCGGTTGAAACCCGCCCGCCGTAACGGTGATACTTGCGCGCCATGTGGCTTCGTGTCCTGTTCTCGGCCGCCTTCTGGGCATTTCTCGTCGTATCCTCCATCGTCCTGTTCCCGATTGCCTTGGTGATCTGGGCCACGACGGCCCGATTCGATCCAAAGAAAAAGCTGCTCCACCGCTTCACGTGCTTCTGGGGATCCCTGTACACCTGGCTCAACCCGGCCTGGCCCGTGACCCTCGAGGGTCGCGAGCATATCCGCAGCGACGCCGCCTACGTGATGGTGGCCAACCACCAGTCGCTGCTGGACATCCTGGTGCTGTTCCGCCTCTTCAGGCACTACAAGTGGGTGTCGAAGGTCGAGAACTTCAGGGTCCCTTTCATCGGCTGGAACATGTCGCTCAATGGCTACATCGAGCTGAAGCGCGGCGACCGGACCAGCGTGGTCAAAATGATGAGTGCCTGTCGAGTGACCCTGGCCGAGGGAAACTCGATCATGATGTTTCCTGAGGGCACCCGTTCGCTGGACGGCCGGATGCGCCGGTTCAAGACCGGGGCGTTTGAGCTGGCCAAGGCATCGGGTCGCCCGATCCTCCCGATCGTGCTGAACGGAACCTCCAACGCCCTGCCCAAACGCGGCTTCGTGCTCCAGGGTCGGCACCCGATTCAGATCTCGATCCTCGAGGAGATCCCGGCCGAGGAGTTCGCCGCTGAATCGGCCGAGAAACTCACCGAACGGGTGCGCGACCTGATCGGAGCGAAGCTTCTCGCGATGGGCGCGCCGCCGCCCCGCTGAGTCAGACCGAGCCCTCGCCACACTGTCGATACAACCAAGAGTCGACGGCAGCGACCATGGCTTCCACGTCGAGGTCGCGTTCCAGGAACCCGCAGACCCCCACGGCCACTTCGCGCGGCCTTTCGATGGCGTCGCCATAATCCACCTGGAGCAACTCGAACTCGGGTCGGCCGGAGACCCAGTCTACGACTTCACCGATCTGGGCCGCGAAGATCTCGGCCAGCCGCTGGCGGGACGGGGCGCCGGCTTCATCGCCTCCGAGCATGGCCGTCTGGGACGCCACGACCTCCAGCGGATCCCGGCGCATCAGGATCACGCGGTAGGCGTGTTCGACGGGAAGCGCCGCGAGGAGCGCGTGGATCACCTTGATCGCTCGACCACGGGCCTCGGAGATCCAGCCTGAATCGCGTCCGAGTGCCTTCACCGGCGCGTATTCGAAGTAGCCGCGCGGATTGTGGACATCGGCCGGCCGTTCGGTGTCGACCAGAACGGGCAGACCGCCGGCTTCGAGCATCTGCAGCATCAGCGAGGTGCCCGAACGCGGTAGACCGGACACGACCGTAATGAACGTTTCTCCAGCCGTCACTGCACAGCAGCTTATCCTGGCCGAGGACCGAGGGCGCAAAGTCTGGGCCGAGCACCGACCCGACCACCAAGGCTACCCTAGGCTCGTGTCCCGCGTCCTCGCTCCCGGCAAGCTCCCGGTCGAACTGCTGCGTGAACTCTTGGAATCCGGTGCTCCGGAGCCTCCCGAGCTACGCGTCGGACCCCGCATCGGCGAAGATGCCTGCGCCATCGATCTGCCGGCCGGGACGCTAGTCGCCGCCAGCGACCCGATCACCCTGACCGGGTCCGACGTGGGCGCCCACGCCGTCGTGGTCAACGCCAATGACGTCGCCGTGATGGGTGTGCGGCCCCGCTGGTTCCTGGCCACGATCCTGCTTCCCGTTGGAACCGACGAGGCGAGCGTCCGCGGGATCTTCAAATCCATGCGCCGGGCGCTCGAGGATCTGGATGTGACACTGGTCGGGGGGCATACCGAGGTGACGTCGAGCGTGGTCCAACCCGTCGTCGTCGGCCAGATGATGGGGTTGGCCGAGACCGGAAACGTCGTCCTCACCGCTGGCTCGATGCCGGGCGACCGGGTTGTACAGGTGGGCCCGGTCCCCGTTGAAGGCGCCGCCGTGCTGGCACTGGAGGCTCGGGATCAGCTCGGATCCGTGGACGCCGGGCTTCTCGAGCGAGCTGCGAAGGCGATCCGCCAACCCGGCATCTCGGTCGTCGAAGCGGCTCTCGCTGCCGCCAGGCTCGGCGCAACGTCACTCCACGATCCGACCGAGGGCGGACTGGCCGCAGGCCTGATCGAGCTGGCGGAGGCCTCAGGGGTCAGACTCCGCATCGATCCCGAGGCCGTCCTGTGGTTCGAACCCGGGCTCGCGGTCTGCCACGCACTGGGCGCCGACCCCTGGGCCACGCTGGCCTCCGGAGCCCTGCTGGCGACGTTCACGGCGGACGTGGCCCCGTCCGCCTGCGCCGAACTCCAACGCAAGGCTGCGCCCGCTCGCGTCATCGGCGCCGCCGAGGTCGGATCGGGTGTGACCCTCGAAGGTCGAGGCGACCTGCAATCTCCCGAGCGCGACGAGGTGGCGCGCGTCCTCGGCTAGTCGAGAAAATGCGCTCGCTCTTCGGGCGTGGGAATGCGACAGGCGTCGAAGCGACCGAACAGCCGGTAGCGAAGGCTGGCGAAGCTGCGATAGGCGAAGTCGGCCAGGGGTCGCGGCAGCCAGCTCAGCAACGGCAGCCAGACGGGGCGCGGCTCGAGCAACTCGCAGATCCGGAAGATCGCGTCGGACCGCAGGCGCACCCGTTCGACACCGTCACGGCTTTCCAGCAGCACGATCGTGTCGATGTCGTCGGGGATCAGTGGGTGCCGCCTGCGGATCGCTCCGGCCGTTGGACCCTGGAGCGGAGCGTATGACAATCGCCCTTGCGGATCGCGATCCATCAACCACTGGAGCATACCGTCGCAAAAGGCACAGACACCGTCGAAGAGGACGATGTACTCGCGCGGGTCGCGCGAAGCCGCGGGTCCGCTCTCGCGCTCAACCGGCTCCATTGGAGGGAGTCTAGCGAGGCGTCGTGCCGCTGCCGCGGCCGGCTATCAGCGCCGGCAGCACCACCAGATTGGCGAGAAGCGTCCAGCTCACACCGATCATCAGCAACGTCCCGAGACTCGAGAGACCCAGGTGATTCGAGAAGGCGAGGCTGCCGAAGCTGCCCATGGTTGTGAGTGCGCTGAAGAAGACCGCCTGAGCCGTGCTGGTCGTCAGCAGCTCGCGCTCGGGGGAGACCCGCTCGCCCGCCTCCATGGCCACCCGGTGGCGGTGGACCAGGTGGATGCCGCTGTCGATGCCAATGCCGAGCAGCAGCGGCAACACGATCACATTGGCGAAGTTGAATGGAAGGCCGACGAGAATGGCCGTCGCCACGGTCAGGAGCGCCGCCAGGATCAGGGGCGTCAAGGCCAGCAGGACGTCACCGGGTCGACGCCAGAGAATCCACAGCAATAGAGCCACGGCGATGACGGCCGTCGCGAGCGCCTGCTGGAAGGATCGGATCACCACCCTCGCGATCTCGACCAGGGTGAGGGCACTGCCAGTGGCTTCGGGGATCATGGCCACAACGGTGTCGACGAAGCGAGTGTGCGCCTCGTTGTCGGCCAGGTCCTCGGCCGGCAGGATCTGCACCCGTGCCCGTCCATCCGGGGCGAGCATTCGTTCGACGAGCGGCCGCGGAAGCGAATCGAGGGTCACCACATCGGGCTCCAGTGCCTTCCACAGCGTCAGGAGCGTCTCCGGCAGCGTGCCGAGGAGGGTGTGCTCGAAGCGTTCGAGTTCCTGTTGCTTGCTCTCGATGGATTCGAGACGCGTCAGAAACCGCGCCAGGTTCTCGGCCGCCCGGCTCGCACTGCGAGCGCGCAGCTCGTCGCCCTCGGCCAACCAGGGTGCACGCATGGACAGTTCCAGGGCCCTCAGCGTCGCGAGCTGCGATTCCAACGAGATCAACGGCGCGGCGCGCCCCGGCGGCGGCGGATCGGGGACGAAGAAGACGAGCTCTTCGAGAATCTCGAATCGTTCCTCCTGCTCGTCGGGCACGTAGTCGCTGATCGTGATCGCGCGCTCCACCACTTCGAGCTCACGCAGCTGGCGGGCGATGGCATCGGCCTCGGCCAGGCTCGGTGCCATCAGGTCCATGGTCCACGGTGAAGTCTCGCTCTCCTCGAGCAGCTCGTTCAACGTCTGGACAGACTCGGTTCCCGGGTCACGGATGTTGGCGATGTTGTGGTCGAAGCGCACCTGGGGAAGCAGCAAGAGCGAAGCCATCGCCAGCAGGGCGGCCCCGATGCGCACCGAACGCGGGTGATGCGCACTCGCAGTGATCACCACGCGTTCGAACCACTCGGACCCGGACCATGAATCGCCCGGATCCTTGTCCTTCCAGAGGGTGAGCAGCGCCGGTAGGACCGTGAGATTCGCCACCAGGCTGATGATCATGCCGATGCCGGACACCAGGCCCAGCTGGGCTACACCGGTGAAGTCGGTCGGCACGAACACGAAGAAGCCCATGGCCGTCGTGGCCGCACACAGAACCAGCGATTCGCCAACGGTCGTCGACGTGTCGCGCAACGCATGATCGTGGCTCTCTCCGCCGCGACGCAACTCCGCATAGCGCATGCTGAAGTGGATGCCGAAGTCGACACCAAGACCAATGAACAGGATCGCGAAGGAGGCCGAGAAGACGTTGACGTAGCCGACGACCCAGGCGGCCACCCCCGCAGTCCAGATGAGTCCGATGATGAGCGTGATGAGAATCGCAAGGACCATGTACACCGACCGCATGGCCAGGAAGAGGATGGCTCCCACCAACAGGAGTGAGACGGCCGCACCCGACAAGATGCTGATGGCAATCGTGACCATTTCTTCGGTGTTGAGCGCGATGTTGCCGGTGATCCGAACCTTGACGCCATTCTCGGGGGTGAGTCCCAGATCTTCGACCGCCTCTCGGATCAGGCGCATGGTGGCGAGGCCGGGCAGCAGCTGGTTGAAGTCGTAGACCGGGTGGATCACGAGAACGCGGCGCGGTGAATCCCCGGGCAGCTTCCTCTCGAGAATCAACTCGGTCCATGAGATGGGCTTGGGTCTCCCCTCGAGCACCGTCATCACCGCCCGGCTGAGCGAGTCGAACACCAGGGTAAATTCGACGGGCACATTGGGATCGGTTCGCAGCCGCTCGATTCCATCCACGAGTACTGTCGCCAGATTATCGAGGCTCGAATCCCGTGAGATCTCGGCCAACAGCGGCTGGACCGTGGCCAGGTGGTCGGACAGATCTCTGAGCTCGTCGGTCGAGAGATAGAGGAGCGCGTGCCGCTGGAAGAACTCATCGCTTCCGGGCGCGTACATGTCGGTAAAGACATCGGGCTGTTCAGCGAGACGCTCTTCCAGCAGACGCACGGCATCGATGGCCGCGCTTGCACTCTCGGCGTCCACCACCACCAGCATGGCTTCGTCGAGGATCGGGAAGACCTCGGCAAACTCGTGGTAATCCTGCCAGAAATCGAGGTCGGCGGCGACGATGGCGTTGTTATCGGTGTTGATCCCCAGATGGGTCGCGGCGTAGGCACCGATCAAGAGGGTCAGCACGGTCGTCATCACGACGATCAGTCCGGCCCGCCGCGACACCGCTTCGACCCAAGCCCTCAGAGCGCGGCCCAGCCAACCTTCCATGGATCGTGCGTCTTCCCCCGCGCCGGCGTTCGCCTCTCTGCGCCCCAGGCGCAACCGGGGGGCTGTTCTCAGGAGCCCGGCGCGGACGTCGCTTCATGAGACGGTTAGCAGATCCGGGGATGCATCGAACGCGCCGTATTTATCAATCCGCAACGAGTTCGGCGAAACGCCTCAACAGCACAGATCCCTGGGGTGCTTCGGTGACGGCGCCAAGCAGCGCATCCGGGTTCAGTCCCTCGGACCCGATCACGTCGCGCCGCGCTTCGAGATAGCCGCGCATGATATCGGCGTCGAATTCCGGGTGGAACTGCACACCCCACGCACGCCTTGCGACCCGAAAAGCGTGATTCGGATCACCCACCGTTGTCGCCAACAGCTCCGCGCCCGGGGGCAGCTCCAGAACGGACTCGACGTGGCTGGCGTGCATCGGAAACGATTCGGGCAGCGACCCCAGCAGCGCGTCCCCGTTCGCGGCAGCCACGAGCTCGACGTTCACGGTCCCGATTTGGCGGCCACCAGGATTCGGCCCCACCCGGCCACCGAGCCCATGGGCCAACAGCTGATGCCCGTAACAGATGCCCAGGACGGGCGTTTCCGCCAGGACCGCGGCAGCCAGCCACTGAGCGGAGCGTTCGCTCCAGACCTCGCACTCGCTGACCATGGCGCTCGACCCCGTGACAACCACGCCGAGCGGCATCTCGGGCGGCGGGAGCTGAGACCCGGCTTGGACGTCGAGTACGTCAACGTCCTCATCGGGGACGCCGAGCCCGTCAATGATCCAGCGTTCGAAGTCGCCTCGACTCTGACGAATCCCGTCCAGGGTGGTTCCCATCTTCATCACCAGCAGGCGCCGCCGACTCACCACAGCGCTCCCTCGACCTCGAGATGCGCGCACCGATCGAATGCGATGCCCAACAGCGTTGCGACGTAGATCGATTGCATGCCCTTAGGATGGGATCCGCCGACACCAGAAGCAAACGACCTTCTCCGACGCGAGACCGAAGGGCGCCGGAGTTCCAGAGTCGGGCGCGGGCGCTAGTTGCTGATGCTCAGCTCGACCCGGCGGTTCAGGGCCCGGCCCTCGTCCGTGTCGTTGCCCGCCTCGGGCTGGGACTCGCCGAAGCCACGCGCCTGCATGCGCGAAGCGGGCACACCCCTTCCGATCAGGTGGCGCTGGACGGATTCGGCGCGGCGCTGGGAGAGCGTCTGGTTGTAGGCTGCGTCGCCCCGACTGTCCGTGTGGCCTTCGACGAGCACCCGAACGTTGGGGCGCGAATTGAGCGTCTCGGCGACGACGTCGAGTACGACGGCCGAGGCCGGATCGATCTCGTCGCTGTCGAACGCAAACTTCACACCGCGGAGAACGAATCGCTCCTGCTGGGGGGGCGCGGGCGCCGGAGCGGGCGCCAGGGCGAGCACCGGGGGCGGGGCGGGGGCCGGAGCCTCTCCGAGGAACGTGCAGAGAATCGGGACACAATTCAGGAGACCATTGCTCGAAGTGCTCGCACAACCGAAGAAGAGTGACAGCAGTGCGGCGACGATGATCAGACGGACGGAGGACATCGGCACTCCCTTCTCGGCGCGAAAACACGCCTACGGCTCGAAGTCGGATCCACCATGCGGATGTCGACCCGGGAAATCAAGGCTCGAAGTTGCCAGAGAGCGTGCGCCTCCAGCCTCCGGCGGCGTGATTGCCGCCATCGACGTGGAGCGTCGTTCCCGTGACGAAGCGAGACAGATCGGACGCCAGATAGAGGACGGCACCGGCAGCGTCGTCCGGCTGTCCGGGGCCCGGCAGCGGCGTCCGGTCGCCGGGAAGATCCCCGATTCCCGGAGTCGGAAGCATGTCCGGGGCGATGCAGTTCACTCGAATATTCCGATCGGCCAGCTCCAGGGCAAGACTCTTCGTCAGGTTCTCGACCGCGGCCTTCATGGCCGAATAGATGGCGAAGCCTGGCGCCGCACGAAAGGCCTCGATCGAGGTCACGTTGACGATCGAGCCGCCGCTCACGGGCATCCGAGGCACTACAGCGCGGACGAAATGCCCCACACTGGTGAAGTTCTCGCGAATCAGGGCGTCCTGTCCCTTCTCGTTCACATCGAGAAAGGCGGCGCGAAATCCTCCTCCTGCGTTGTTCACCAGAACGCTCGGGGGACCGATCCCGGTCTCGACCCGGGAGACGAACTCGGTCACGGCCTCGGCTTCACGGACGTCGAGCACGCCCTCGACGGTCTGGCGACCCAGACTTCGCAGGTCTCGGGCGAGTCCCGAAAGCGCGTCCGCATCGCGATCGCAGACGCCCACGTCGGCGCCAAATCGGGCCAGCCCGAGAGCGATCGCGCGGCCGAGCCCAGCAGCGGCCCCGGTCACGATGGCGATCCGATCCGTCAGCAGAACTCGACTGGGATCCAACGTCACGAAACGGGACGGTGCAGAGACGCAACGCCCGCGTCAAGCACCTTCGGGAATCTCGGTTTCTCCACTGCTCGAATCCTCCAACGACTCGAGCTTGGTCAGATCGTCCCAGATCGGGATGCCGGCCTCGGCGTAGCGCTCGCGCGAGCGCTCCGTGATGGCCCCAACTCGCACCAGCGCCGGCATCATCAGATCGCGGAACGAGTGCACCTGGCCCGGCGGGACTTTGGCCCGCAGACCCGACGCCGATGCATTCACCAGGTCCCGAACGAAGTCGCCGGTGTCGATCCCCACGTTCTCGAGCATCTGCACGAAACCCGGATCCGAGGCTCTCCGGCCCTTTCCGTCGGGCCCACCCTGTGCATCGCTCATGATCTTGACCGCCTCGAAGGCGAAGTCGGCGACGTCCTCGCGCTCGTCTTCGTGCATGTCGGCGAGGCTGGCGCCCACGTAGACGTTGCCGAAGGCGACGTGCCGAGACTCGTCCCGCAGCACCGATTCGGTGATCGCCCGCAGCGTGTCGCAGCGGGTCTGGCGTCGCATGTTGTGGAAGGCACCGAGCGCCAGGCCTTCGACGACCATGTTCATGCCGATGGCGATCTTGACCCAGTGGTCCGCTTGGAGCGTGACGTCGATCAACTGCTTCAACCAGGGCGAGATCGGGTAGATGATGGCCAGGCGGTCGATGTACCGCTGGTAGACCTCGACGTGACGGGCCTCGTCCATGGTCTGGGTCGCCGCGTAGAGCTTGGCCTCGTAGTCGGGAACCGCGTGAGTCAGCGCAGCCGCCGTCATCAACGCACCCTGTTCGCCGTGCAGGAACTGCGACAGCAGGTGGGCCGACATATGCGCCCGGAACGTCTCCTGCTGACTCTTGGAGAGCTTCTGAATCACCGGAAGACGACCCAGCAGGAATTGCGACTCGTCGATGATCGGCCGCGACGGATCGATCTCGCGGCTCCAGTCAATGTCGCGGTCCGCGTCCCACTGCTGCTGCTTGGCCTTGGTGTAGAGATTGCGAAGTCGGTCGATCTCGATCTCGTAGTCAAACTGCCAGCAGATCTCCATCGGGGTCCGGAAAATGTCCGTGGTTTCCCAATTCGTGCTCATTGCTTGCCCCGAGAAATGGTCTGACCAGATATTGAAACGCGTTCGTGCCTTGTCTACAAGGGCTCGTCTGAGAGGCGCGCCCCTCGACGCCCACGGTTGCGGATAGAATGGACGGCGTCCGTTCCACAGAGGAATCCCCATGTCACGACCCATGCGCTTCGGAGCCACCTTGCCCCAGATCAAACGCAGCTGGGATGAAGCCCGGGCCTCGGCCATCGAGTTCGACCGTCTCGGCTTCGACTCGGTCTGGGTCTGCGACCACCTCTACGGGGTGCCCCTACCGAACCTGCCGATCCTGGAAGCCTGGACGCTGCTCTCAGCCGTCGCTGCGGTCACCGAAAACGTGAAGCTCGGCACCCTGGTCACGCCGCCCTTCTTTCGCAATCCGGCCGTGCTCGCCAAGCAGATCGCGACGCTGGATCACATCTCGGGCGGCCGTGCCGCGCCCGGCTTCGGTGCGGGCTGGTTCGAGCCGGAGTTCACCCAACATGGTCTGCCCTTCCCCAAGCTCGGCGACCGCCTGGCTGCCCTCGAAGAGGCGGTCAAGATCATGAAGCGCATGTGGACCGAGGAAAAGGTGACGTTCGAAGGCAACCACTTCCGCGTTCGCGACGTCATGTGCGAGCCGAAGCCCGAGTCGCCCCCTCCCGTGCTGATCGGAGGCGGCGGGGAACGAGTCCTGATGGGCATCGTGGCCCGTCACGCTGACGTCTACAACAACATGGCCGTCTTCCAAGCGGACCTGCCGCGCAAGGTCGAAGCGTTGCGCCGTCGCTGCGACGAGGTGGGCCGAGACTTCGACGAGATCGAGATCTCCCAGCAGTGCCTGGTCGTGATCGGCGAGGACGAGGACACGGCACGCGCCCACCTGGCCAAGGCGAAGAAGGTCTACGGAGGTCACATGGGCGCCGGTCTCGAGGAGCACGGCATCTGGGGAACGCCCGAGCAGGTGATCGAGCGGATCGAGCGCCACCGCGCCATGGGAGTGACGTTCCTCCCCATCGAGTTCTTCGGCCGCGACACGCGCGAGCCGGCCCGGTTGTTCGCCGAAGCCGTGATGCCCGCGTTCCGCGAATGAACGGCCAGGTCAATGCCGCCGCAGCCGATCTGCGATCTCCGACAGATGCGGATCTTCACCGCCGATCTCTCGAAGTGCCGCGTCGAGTCGCAGGACGTACTCGACGTTCGGACCACTCGGCCCGACGGCACACCGCATCTGGTCGATCATGTCCTCGAGGGCCGCGGGTCCCAGATAGTTCGGGTTGCCACACGGGGCGATGTACACAAGGGCGCGTTGACACGTCCGCGCTGGACCGGCGAGATGCACCTCGACCTGGTGGCGCTCGAAACCGCCGCTCTCGCGGTGATCGAGGTCGGCCAGCACGGCGTCCCGGTCTGCGTCTGAAACCCGGAAGGCGATTCCCCAGCAGCATGCCGCAGCCTCACGAACCAGCGTCGCAACCCGTCCCGGAGCGTGGGGCAGCCCGCGGTGGTCGGTCGAGCCCTGCCAGAAGCGGCGCGCCCAACCTTTGATGAAACCGGGGCGACGTTCGGCGTGAGGAAAGTCGGGTCGCCAGATCAGCGATCCGTAACCGAACACCCAGAGCGGTCCATCGTCATTCAGCGGCATCGATCCCAGTCTAGGTCAGACAGGGGCTGCCCTACGGGCAGCGTGCAGCGCGCCCTGCCCTTTGGCTAGCCTTGCGCAATGGGTTCACTCGACGCGAAGACCTGTGTCGTCACGGGAGCCACCTCGGGTATCGGAGAGGAGACCGCTCTGGGCCTTGCGAAGCTGGGGGCCCGCGTCGTCCTCATCGGTCGGGACCCGGATCGCGCCCGGCACAGCGTCGAGCGGGTTCGAGGCGAATCCGGCAACGACCAGGTGGAGTCGCTGTTGGGCGACTTCGCATCGCAGCAGGACATCCGACGGCTGGCCGCGGACATTCTCGCGGCCTGTCCACGACTGGATGTCCTCGTCAACAACGCCGGCATCATCACCTTGAAGCGCAAGACCACGGCGGACGGCTTCGAGTCCATGTTCGGGGTGAACCACCTCGGCTACTTCACACTGACCAACCTGCTGCTGAACCGCCTCGAGCAGAGCGCGCCGGCGCGGATCGTAAACGTCGCGTCCAACGCCCATCGTTTCGGGTCTCTCGACATCGACGACCTCCAGAGCGAGAAGTCGTTCGGCAGCATGAAGAGTTACGGCCGCTCCAAGTCGGCCAACATCCTGTTCACGATCGAGCTCGCCCGACGCCTGGAAGGCACGAACGTGACCGTGAACTGCCTGCATCCCGGAGCCGTCGCAACCCGCCTGGGGCACAACAACGGGACCCTCGGCAGGGCGCTGACGAAGCTGATATCTGCCTTCATGCTGACGCCCGCCAAAGGCGCGTTGACCTCGATCCATCTGGCCAGTTCGCCCGAGGTCGAAGGCGTCAGCGGCCACTACTTCGCCAAGTGCCGGGAGCTGAAGCCCACCTCGGCCGCGAGCGACTCGGCCCTGGCCGCCCGGCTCTGGCAGGCGAGCGCCCAGCTGACCGGCATCGGCGCCTGAGCCCAGCGGGGCGACCTGGGGAACGGCGCGCCCGCCGGCTTCCCAGGCGAATCCTGCTGGCGGGCAAGCCCCTCAGGGAGCGCCATTGACCCTCGCGGCGCAATTTGAAACACTGCATCCGCATATACAGATAAATCGCTGCCGCCGTTCCGGCGATAGGTTCAGGAGACGGCGGCGGGTTCCAATCCGATAAACCACCACTCGTCTCCCCGCCCGCGGGGATGGAGACCTGATGTCCACCACGCCTGAACGACCCCGCTTCAAGGTCGCCGATCTCGCTCTGGCTGAGCTTGGCCGCAACGAACTCCGCCTGGCCGAGCACGAGATGCCGGGCCTGATGGCCTTGCGCGAGCGCTACGGGAAGACCAAGCCGCTGGCCGGTGCCAAGATCTTGGGCAGCCTGCACATGACGGTGCAGACGGCGGTCCTGATCGAGACCCTGACCGAACTCGGCGCCGACCTGCGCTGGGTGAGCTGCAACATCTTTTCCACCCAGGACTCGGCCGCTGCGGCCGTGGCCGTGGGTCGATCGGGCACACCGGCCGACCCCCAGGGCATCCCGGTCTTCGCCTGGAAGGGCGAGACCCTCGAGGAGTACTGGTGGTGCACAGCCGAGGCCATCGAGTGGCCCGACGGCACGGGCCCCGACCTGATCGTCGACGACGGCGGCGACGCAACTCTCCTGGTCCACAAGGGCGCCGAGTACGAGCGCGACGGGAAGGTGCCGAGCTTCAACCCCGAGACCGAAACCGAAGAGCGGGGCGTGATCCTCGAGCTGCTGCGAAAGGAGCAGCTTCGCAACTCGAGCCACTGGTCCGATGCCATCGAGAAGATCAGCGGCGTCTCGGAGGAGACGACGACGGGCGTCGTGCGCCTCTACCAGATGGCCAAGGCCGGCAGCCTCGGCTTCCCGGCGATCAACGTCAACGACTCGGTCACCAAAAGCAAGTTCGACAACATCTATGGCTGCCGGCACTCGCTGCTCGACGGCCTGATGCGCGCCAGCGACGTGATGCTGGGCGGCAAGGTCGCCGTGGTCTGCGGCTACGGCGAGGTCGGCAAGGGTTGCGCCCAGGCGCTCAAGGGCCAGGGTTGCCGCGTGATCGTCACCGAGATCGACCCGATCTGCGCACTCCAGGCCTCGATGGAGGGCTACCAGGTGACCACGCTCGAAGACGTGGTGGAGACGGCCGACATCTTCGTCACGACCACCGGCAACAAGGACATCATCTCGGCCGACCAGATGGGCCGGATGAAGGACAAGGCCATCGTCGGCAACATCGGCCATTTCGACAACGAGATCGACATGGCCGGACTCAAGACAGTCGACGGCATTCAATGCGTGAACATCAAGCCCCAGTACGACGAGTGGGTCTTTCCGGATGGCCACTCGGTGCTGGTGCTGGCCGAGGGACGCCTGCTCAACCTGGGCTGCGCCACCGGCCACCCGAGCTTCGT
>Ga0114950_10001364_pt1 | contig 18239 bp, 16 predicted proteins | sample N075metaG_FD_83503 | JGI IMG/M metagenome (GOLD analysis project Ga0114950, IMG submission 83503) | Deep subsurface microbial communities from Kermadec Trench to uncover new lineages of life (NeLLi) - N075 metaG | ecosystem: Environmental > Aquatic > Marine > Ocean trench > Sediment | place... | reverse complement strand
GCAGCGATGTACCATGGGCCAGTTGGACCTCTTCACGAAACTCACAGACGGAGCGAAGCTCTGGGCCGTCAAACGCCTCGGTAAGGTCGACCTCTACAACTTCCAGACGTCCGTGCCGTTTTGGCTGCTGGCGCTCTACAGTCACCTATGCAATGTCTGCCATCCTCCACAAATTAGCATCTCGATTGATTGACCCATGCGAATGACACACCGCCTATCCTGCTTGACCTTCGCCCTTCTGGGAGTCGCGCCACTCGTCGCAGCCCAAAACAGTCCCATCGATTACGAGCGCGCTCGATTAGAGCGAAGACTCAATGCCACCCGAGCTGAAGGGCCCATCGTGATCGACGGTGTCCTCGACGAGGAAGCATGGAAAAGCGCACCGATAGCGACAAACTTCATCCAAAGTGAGCCCGAGGAGGGCGCCCCGGCCATGTTCGACACCGAGGTTCGCGTTCTCTACGACGAGAACAACCTCTACTTCGGTGTGCTGGCTCACGACGACGATCCCGACAGCCTCATCATTAAGGATCTTACTCGTGATTTCGCCACGTTTGCCGTAGACGGGTTCAGCGTCATACTGGACACGTTTCACGACCGCCGCAACAGCTACATCTTCTCGACGAATCCGATGGGCGCCAAGTCCGACGCTCAGTCTCTCAGCGAAGGCCAGGAGTTCAACGAAGACTGGAACGGGGTATGGCACGTGGCCGGGCAGATCGAAGATCGGGGCTGGACGGCGGAGTTTGCGATACCCTTCAAGACACTCAAATTCAAGAACGTCGACAGCCAGAACTGGGGGATCAACTTCCTTCGCCGCAACCGGAGGTTCAACGAAGAAAGCTACTGGTCACCGATTCCCCGCATCTACGACGCTTCACGGGTCTCCCTCGCCGGCACGCTCGAGGAGCTCCGTGACTTGCGGCCGGGCACGAGGTTCAAGCTCACGCCCTTCGCCACCGCCAACGTCAGCGAGAGCAGTGACTCGGACACGGACGGGAGCTTCGAGGGCGGCCTCGATGCAAAGGTCTCCGTTTCAACCGGCCTCACTCTAGACTTGACCTTGAACACAGATTTTTCCCAGGCGGAGGCCGATCTGCAACAGGTGAACTTGTCGCGCTTCAGCTTGTTCTTTCCAGAGAAACGAGATTTTTTCCTCGAGAACGCGGGAATCTTTCGGTTCGGTCCACCGGAAGATCCACGGTTCAGGCGGTTCCGCCGGCAGGCCGGCCTCAGCGCGGGATCGGGTTTTCCGGCAGGCCAGACGCGAGGAAATGATCTATTGCTGTTCTTCAGCCGTCGCATCGGGCTCTCCGAGGGAAGACCCATTCCGGTGCAGGGGGGTGGTCGGCTGACTGGCCGCTACGGCGCCTACCAAATCGGTCTCTTGAGCATTCAGACCGGCGAAGAGGAGGGATTGTCGACGGGCGACAACTTCAGCGTCGTTCGCGTCAAAAGAGACATCCTGGCCAACTCCGATATCGGTGTCATGTTCATCAATCGGGAGTCGATGAACTCTTCACATTTCAACCGCAGCATCGGCGTAGATGCGAATTTCAGGGTCACGCGCCGCAAATGGACGTCAACGCTTATTGGGCCAAGACGAAGACGCCCGGTCTTTCTGGAGATGACGGGGCCGGGAGGATCGGCTGGTCCTACCGCAACCGAAGCGTGAATCTCGAGGCGTCGTGGTCCACACTCGATGACAACTTCAACCCCGAGGTGGGCTTCGCACCCCGTGTCGGTGTGCGGCGAATCACGGCTCAGGCTCAATACCGCTACCGCCAATCGTGGGGCAGAAGATGGCTTCGCGAGATCCAACCGGGGATCAATGTCCATGACTTCACCGACCAGCAAGGAGAGCTGGTCAGCCGATACACCAACTGGACCTTGTTCTTTTTCTTCCAAAACGGCGGCTTGTTCGGCACCGGCAGTAACGGAAGCCTGGAGAACCTCAGCGATCCTTTCAATATCCATCCCACCACCACCATCATGGCCGGGTCTCATGATTTCCGCGAGCACTTCGTCCGCTTCGCCACGGACTCGAGCCGTACATTGTCTTTTAGCGGAAGAGCCGCTTCCGGGAGTTTTTATTCGGGGAATAGTTTCAACGTCAACATCAACGGAGCGCTGAAACTCGGACCCCGGTTGACCACGGAAGTGTCTTGGAATTACAACGACATCGATCTCGAGGAGGGAGACTTCACGACGAATCAGTTTGCGTCCCGCGTCAAATACTCCTTCAGCACGACCATGTTCTTGGATGCCCTCGTTCAATACAACTCGGTCGTCCAGGAATGGAACAGCAATATCCGCTTCAACGTCATTCACCGGCCGTTGTCGGACTTCTTTCTCGTGTACAACGAGAGACGAGATGAGTCAGGCCGTCGCATCGATCGAGCCCTCATCGCAAAATTTACCTACCTGCTCGATTTCTGAGAAGGCGAGCACCATTCGCTCGGCGAGCTTCCTGTAATTGCGATTCCTTTGTCCTTTCCGGTAGCGCCATGCTACAGTCGCTTGCTCTGACCGTTATCCATAGGAGCCAAAACTGATGCCATCAATGACTGAGATCGCCAAGAGCTTTTTCGAGGCCTGCGACGAGGGAAAAGGATGGGAGGGATGCAAAGAGTACTGTCACGGCGACGCAACGTTCTCCGCGCAAGCCGAGCCACTCGCCGACATCACGAGTGTGGAGCAGTACACGAACTGGATGAAGGATCTTCTCACGTTCATGTCCGAGACAGGATACGAGCTCAAGTCACTAGCCACCGACGATGAGCGGAAAAATGTCTGCGCGTATGGCATTTTCTTTGGCACGCATACCGGCGAGGGTGGTCCCTGCCCGCCGACGGGCAAGAGCATGAGAACAGACTACGTGTACGTGATGGACTTCGGCGAGGACAAGATCCGTCACGTTACCAAGATCTGGCATGCGGGATTGGCGATGAAAGAGCTCGGCTGGGTCTGAGCTTCCTTGGAGAAGCAAAGCTAGATTCTTGCCCCATGCCGCGCTTCCTTGGAACCGGATACCACCGTCTCGCACTACCGTGAGTTGAAGTCTCTTGCTCGGGGCGGCTTGGGCGAGGTCTACCTCGCGAAGGACCTCGAGCTCGGGCGCAACGTGGCGTTGAAGCTGCTGCCGCAAGACGTCGAAGAGCTCCAGCACATCGTGACAAAGGCACTTCGGAAGAACCGCGAAGAGCGGTACCAAGTGGTCAAGGACATGCTCATCGACCTGAAAGCGCTTAAAAAGAGCGAGGAATCGGAGAGCGTTGCTGAGCCTCCGAAGAAAAAGAACCCAGTTCGGCGCACCATCCGAAGCGATAGCGGCCTGAAGCGACGCATCCAATCTCTCGCGGTGCTGCCGTTCAAAATCAAAACGCCGATGCCAACACAGAGTACCTGAGCGACGGGATCACAGAGAGCGTCATCATTGCGCTATCGGGCCTTCCACGGACGAGGCCCTCGCGCAATATCAGAAAACTCTGGAGCTCGCGCCGGAATTCGTCAGCACGCATTACTTCTTGGCTCTTTCTTACCTGGAGATAGGGAGTCACCGCCAGGCCATCGCGGAGCTCGAGCAAGCCATCAGGCTTTCCGACGAAAACGCGGTCTTTGTGGGTACTCTAGGTTTTGCTCTCGCCAAATCCGGGGACGAGCAAGCGGCCCTGCATATGCTGGACAAACTCGAAGAGCGCTCGCGGCTGGGTTACGTGCCAGCCGATTTACCAGGCAACGTGCTCATTCGACGCAGAAAGTCGGGATTACCCAAGGACTCAGTGGCCAACGTCTCCCAAATCGCCACCGTCGATCGTGGCTGGCTGAGCGAAAGAGTCGGCTCGGTGACGCGTCGGCAAATCGACGCCGTAGAAGAGGGACTTCGGTTGCTGCTTGGGCTCCAGGCACCGTATTGCTGAACGGCAAGCCCGAGACGGGTCGATAAATCAGGATCCAGCCTCGGATCTGACGAAGGAGCTCTGAATTATCTAGGCGTGAAGCGCCGCGCGGAATGCCTTCACGGCCTGAAGTGCCGTCGGGTGGTCGAGGAACGAGCCGAGCAGTTGCACATCAAGGTCCGGGAAAAGCGTGCTCCGCTCCGAGAGCTCGTAATGTTGCTCCCGCAAAACATGAACGTCAATCCGTGAATCTTGCCAGCGCCAGACTTCACGGACGCCCAGACGTCGATAAATCTCGAGCTTGTCGATCCCACCACTGGTCCACACAACTTCTATCGCCAAGTCCGGTGTGTCCCGCGCTTGGTCGCCAATGAGATAGCACTCGTCGGGCTCCAAGCCGGCTTGCTCAGGAGCCTTTCTCAATGTCCACGAACCGTAAGGCGAAAGGTCGATGTCGTGCTCGAGCGCGTAAGCTTCGATGAGACGGCCGATGTAGGATTTGATGCGCTCATGGTCTTTCGACGGACTCATTAGCTCGAGCGCTCCGTCCAAAAACGCGATCCGGGGGACGGGACGCTCCCCGCGCAAAGTGAGCTGCGCCTCAAAATGGCTCCAGGGCACACCGTAAGTGACGAGGCGCTGATCCGCGGTGGGAACGCTTTCGCCAGCCGCGGCCGCAATCTGGCTAGCCATAAGGGAATGCTACCACGCACGAAACGGCCGCGGGAATAGGGACAACGCGACGGGGCCGGTCCAGTTGCATTTGTCTGGATCGGGTGTGCAACCAACGAACGCCCCGATTATCCGAAACGGAATCTTCATTTCTCGCTCTCCTTCTCCTTATGAGAGACGAGATCTCGTTTAGATAACCTCCTTCGTACGGGCGTTTTCTTGGGAATCACTGTCCATAGGCAGTGATGGGCAGTATTGGCTCGATCCCACCGGACAGGTCGCCTTCGGCGTGTTCCCCGATGGAAAGCTCTTGATGATCGAGACCGGCCAGGCGAACGAGATCCACGTCGTTCTCAACTGGGTCGAAGAGCTGAAGCGTCTCGTCCCTGCCGTCGAGTGATCACGATTCGGCCATCTCGATCTGCCCCCGAGCTATTTGGCCTCGATCCCTTCGAGAGCTGAGCCTCGCGCATTTAGCCGAGTCGTGGCTGCCGGGCCTCTCAGAATCGGCGTTGACTACGGATCGTCTTTGAGCTCGCGCTGCAGTTGGGTGAGCTTTTCGTGAAGCTCCTTCTGGACGTCACGGTAGTCGTCCTGTCCGTAGAGATTTTCGAGCTCGACCTCGACCGTAGCGGATAGGACGATCTGAGCCAGTCGGCGTTCTCCCTGCATTGCTTAGCGCGATGCCACTCGGAAAAGCGATGTACTATGGGCCTCTCGTGGGAGAAGCCAACCGGTCCTCCCGCGGTCGAGAGTCAGTGCGGCACTGCTCGTTGATGCTCAAGCAGAGCTGCGCGACGCTCGAGCGCGAAGGCGACCAGAAATTTCTGGAGACGGTTCGTTGAGCGCTCGCTTTTCTCGGTGCCGCCGCGATCGCCGGGCTCGTGTCGTGTCAGACCCCGGTCGACGATCCGATGCGCCCACCCAACATCGTCATCATCTTTACGGACGACCAGGGCTACGCCGATGTCGGGGTCTACGGGGCGGTAGGCTTCGAGACGCCGCATCTCGACCAGATGGCGGCCGAAGGGATCCGTTTCACCAACTTCCTCGTCTCGTCACCCGCGTGCTCGCCGTCGCGCGCGGCGCTCCTGACCGGCTCCTATCCGGTGCGCGTCGGGATCCCAAACGTGCTCTTCCCGCATCACAATATCGGCCTCGCGCCCGAAGAGATCACCATCGCCGAGCTGCTCAAAGAAAAGGGCTACGCGACCGCGGTGTTCGGCAAGTGGCACCTGGGGCATCACCCCGAGCACCTCCCGCTGTCCCACGGCTTCGACGAGTATTTCGGCATCCCTTATTCCAACGACATGACCCCGGACGTCAGCAAGAACCCCAACCCCGCGGCCCAGCGGCATCCGCCCATTCCTCTCGTCGAGCAGCTCGAGGTCATCGAGATCGAGCCCGATCAATCTCAGCTCACGCGCCGCTACACGGAGCGCGCCGTCGACTTCATCGAGCGGAACCGCGAGCGTCCCTTCTTCTTGTACTTGCCTCACACCATGCCGCACATGCCCCTCTTCGTCTCCGAGCGTTTCCAAGACGCTTCGGAGCGGGGTCTCTATGGCGACGTCATCATGGAGATCGATTGGTCCGTGGGTGAGATTCTCGGCGCACTCGAGCGGCTCGGCCTCGACGAGCAGACCCTGGTTCTGTTCACGAGCGATAACGGCCCGTGGCTGGTCAAAGGCGAGAATGGCGGCTCGGCCGGTCCGTTCCGAGAAGGCAAAGGGTCGTCTTTCGAAGGCGGCCATCGTGTACCGGCGATCATGCGCTGGCCCGGACAGATACCAGCAGGGCTCGTGAGTGACGAGCTCGTGACCGCCATGGATATCTTCCCTACCGTGGCGGGTATCGTCGGCGCCGAGCTTCCGACCGACCGCGTCATCGACGGCAAAGACATCTGGCCGATCGTATCGGGTCAACCCGGCGCCAAGACACCTCACGACGTCTTCTACTACTACTGGCCATCCGCCCTCCGCGCCGTTCGCTCGGGCAAATGGAAGCTGCACCTGCCGCACACGTATAACTCGATCGAAGGTGCTCAGATCGCCACGGAAACGTTCCATGGAATCTATCGCCAGGCCGAGATCGGGCTGTCGCTGTTCGACCTCGAGACCGACAGAGGAGAGACGACGGATGTTTCAGCGGAGCATCCCGAGGTCGTCGAGCGATTGCTCGCTCTGGCCGAGGAGGCGCGAGAGGAGTTAGGGGACTCGCTGACAGGCCGTACCGGGACAGGCGTCAGAAGTCCCGCCCAGTAAGCGGGTGGCTTCAAGTCGTTGTGCGTCACGGCGTTGATGGATTTGCACGGCATGCATTCGAGCTTGGCACGCGTTTCCCTTCGAACCGCTTCGTGCAAGCTACCATCCAACAAATGCTTTGCAAACAATGAGATGAGCCTCGTAGTCGAGTAATTGCGAGCACTTTTGTAAAAAGGATAGAACCTCGCGCAGCAAGAAACGTTAATCTCCTATGAGCATGCGCGTGAGGCTCAGGTACCGGCGGCTCGCCCGCGAGCTCGCTCGAAGTCGTCTCAGTTTGAACCGTTGGGCTCAAAAGATGGGATTGGCGAGCGGGCACCTGTCGGAAATCGTCAACGGAAAGCGGCTCTACCTCGCCCCAAAGACCCGTCAGAAACTCTTGGACGCGCTGGGTCTGCCCTTCGAGGAGCTCTTCGAGATCGAGCGTGAGCGGAAAGCCGTGAACCGAAAAAGGCCGATGCGCCCCACGATTCCAGAAGGCAAAGGAGATAGCCCGATGCTGAAAATCCTTCCTGATCTCAGGTTCGCGGTGCGGTCTCTCGCGAAGCGGCCGACATTCACAGCCGCGGCGGTGATCACGCTTGCGGTCGGGATCGCCGCGAATACCACGCTCTTCAGCTTCGTCAATAGTGTGCTCGTCAGGCCTTTTCCTTATTCGAACCCGGAAGAGCTCGTCATCGCCTATACAACCGACGAGAGTCGCGGCCGTGTCGGCAATCTCTCTTATCCGGACTACAAAGACTATCGAGAGGCCATTGAGCAAACAGGCCTGATCGATATCGCCGTCCACGACTGGGAACCGTACGCGATCGCGGGTGATGGCGGCGCTGCACGCGTTGGCGGTGGGCGGGTCTCGGCGAATCTGTTCGACGTCTTGGGCATTCAGCCGCTTCTTGGTCGAACGTTTCTCCCTGAAGAGGAAGAACCTGGGGCGACGCCCGTCGTCATCCTGAGCGAGCAGTTGTGGCGGCGTCAGTTCGGTGCGGATGAGGGAGTTCTTGGCCGAACGGTTCTTCTCAACGGTAGACCCCACGTCGTCATCGGTATCATCCCGCGCGACGGAGCCTATCCCGAGAGGGCTCGTCTCTGGGTCACGTTGGCCAACTATCCCGCGCGGGATAGCCGCGCCTCTCGCGGACTCCAGGCAACGGCGAGGCTTCGGCCGGCGATGTCCGCCGAGGCCGCGCAAGCAACGCTCGAACCAATCGCGGCCCGACTCAGAGAGCAGTACCCCGACTCGAACGGCGGTCGCGGCGTGCAGCTCGTGACGCTGCGCGAGGCCCTTGTCGGCGATATGCGTGTTCTGTCGCTGACTCTCCTCGTGTTCGTTTCTTTCATTCTCCTCATCGTCTGCGCCAATGTCGCGAATCTTCTTCTCGCCCATGGCGTCTCTAGGGAACGCGAAATGGCGGTGCGTGCGGCGCTCGGCGCGAGCCGCGCGCAGCTCGTCCGCCAGCTCCTGACGGAAAGCCTTCTTCTCTCGATCGTCGGATGTGGTGTCGGGTTTGTTCTTGGATATCTCGGCATCCAGCAGCTACCGCGGTTGATTCCCATCGAGATACCAGCCTGGGTCCATATAGGCGTCGATGGGAACGTCGTTTTGTACACGATTGGACTTTCGGCGCTCTCAGCTGTGTTGTTCGGCCTCGCACCCGCCTTCTCGACCGCGAGAACGGAAGTGAGCGCCTCGCTTCGTGAGGGAGCGCGAGGTCTGGTCTCCAGTCTCCGAGGACAACGTCTTCGGGCGGCACTCGTCGTTTCCGAGGTCGCACTCTCCGTCGTTCTGCTCGTCGGCGCGGGGCTCATCATTCAAAGTCTTATGAGATTGAGCGCGGTCGATCCCGGTTTCGAGTCGGACGGTCGCCTCACGGTGGGCATCGATCTTCTCGCGCATGCCGATAGTGAGCCGAGCCAAAGAGTGCAGGTGTTCAACCGACTGCTCGAGCGGCTCGAGGCCGTTCCGGGTGTGCGATCGGTCGCCGCCATCGATCGTATGCCTCTCAAGGGAGCCTCCAATCGTGTCTCCTATACCGTGGAGGGTCAGAGCGTAGAGGAGCAGAAGAAGAACACGAGTGCTCTCTACAACCGGATCGGTGGAGATTATTTTCGTGCGATGGGCATTCGGATGCGTGAAGGCGCGCCCTTCGATCGCGGCCTTTCTGCCGTGGATCCGCGAGTGGCGATCGTCAATGAATCTTTCGCGGACCAGCATTGGCCCGGAGAAGACGCGGTCGGGAAGCGTTTCAAGCTGTACGGTCCGGACTCGGACCAACCCTGGATGCTCGTGAAAGCGGTGGTGGGCGACGTCCGCCACTTCGGTCTCGATGAAGGTGTGACGCCGGCGCTCTACGTCCCGTTTCAGCAGTCGACGACCCTTCGGCTCACCTGGGTGTTTCACACCGACACCGATCCGGCCGGGCTCACCGGCGCGGTGCGGGCCGCAGTGAGGGACGTCGATCCGAATCAGCCGGTTCACGAGGTCATGACCCTGGGGACGCTTGTCGATCAGTCTTACTGGGAGTGGCGCTTTTTCGGCACGCTCTTCTGGATGTTCGCCGGCCTTGCTTTGCTCCTCGCCATCATTGGGATTTACAGCGTCATGTCTTACACGGTTTCAGAGAGGACCCACGAGGTCGGGTTACGCATGGCGCTTGGCGCGCGAAAATCCGAAGTCATGGCTCTCGTTCTGAAGCAGGGCTTTGCACGGGTGCTTCTCGGACTGGCCCTCGGGCTTCCGCTCGCCGTCCTTCTGGGACGCGTTCTCTCGGGAGTGCTCTTCGACGTCGCGGCGTTCGAGGCCGCGACCTTCGTCGGTGTAGCCGTCCTCTTGAGCCTCGTCTCGCTCGCGGCCATGGCGATTCCCGCTCGGCGGGCCGCGAACGTGGACCCACTCGTGTCCCTCCGGTACGAATAACGCACGCCGTCGCCGGGCATCCGTTGGGTCACGGACCGACGATGTCAAATACCCGAGCGAAGTGCGCTCGGATAGCTCTGGAGGAACTCTTCGACGCTCCGGCTCTTGACGCCTGGGGCGACGGTGCTCGTTCCCGGCCCGTGCTTCGGTGCGCGGTGAACGATGAGGCACTCGACGGTCCGTCGTCGAATGGCCCGCCGGAGCTGTACGAGCGACTTCGCCATTGCCGGTACGATGGTCTTGGACCACTTCACTTCGATCAGACGGAGTCCCCCACGTGGTCCCGGAGCCATGAAGTCGACCTCGAGGCCCTGCTGATCCCTGAAGAAGTACAGCTCACGCCGACCGCCGGAGTTCATCTGATTCTTTATCATCTCTGAAGCGACGAACGCCTCGAAGATCGAGCCAACGAAGGGCGACCTCTGTAGCTGCCGTTCGTCATCGACGCCAAGCAGGAAACAGAGCAGACCGGGATCGATCCAATAGCACGGCGGGGACCGGAGAGGATCACGGCCGGAAAATGCTTGGCCGCGAGCCTCAGCTCCTTCTCGAGCTCGCGGACTACGATTTTCATAGTTGAGAATTCTGAACTAACGATTTAGATTTCTCAAGTTCATCGAGACGGGGCGTGTCAGCCGTTACCGTGAAACCCGGGCACGTGAATACTGAAACCTGATATATTCCCCGCCAATTCGGAGGTCGCGCATGGACAAGAAGCCACACGTCCCCTATGTCCCCGTTTCGAGCGACATGGCGGAGCTCACGTTCAAAGCCGTTTTCCTCGGGGTCATCATGGCGGTCGTGCTCGGAGCGGCAAATGCCTATTTGGGCATGAAAGCGGGGCTGACGGTCGCTGCGACCTTTCCAGCCGCCGTTGTGGCGATGGCGGCGCTCAGGCCTTTTCGAGGCACGATTCTCGAAGAGAACATCGCGCGCACCACCGCTTCCGTGGGTGAAGCGCTCGTGGCCGGCGCGATCTTTACCATCCCCGCCTTCGTCATCGCGGGCGCGTGGGAGGATATTCGCTACTGGGAGAGCACTGCCATCATGTTGATTGGCGGGACGCTCGGTGTCTTCTTTATCATTATTTTGAGACGCACCCTCGTCGTCGAGGCCGACCTCCCTTTTCCCGAGAGTGTCGCGGCCGCGGAAATCGTGAAGGCGGGCCAGGGCGGATCCACCGGGGCATCCCTCGTCTTTGGTGCCATGGGGCTCGCGGGCCTCTGGGAGATATTCAAGAACTCGAACGGCATCCAGTTCATCTCCGACAGCGCGAGCCGCTTCGTCTCGTTTGGACGCTCGACGATTGAATTCGCGAACGAAAAGATTTCTTATTCCGGCGGCATGCATCTCGCGACACCAGCCGCATCCCCTGCGCTCATGGGTGTCGGCTTCATCGTCGGGATGCGCGTTTGTGCCATCCTTTTCGCGGGGGCGCTCTTGGGGTGGCTCGTGCTGGTCCCGCTAGCTATGTTTCTGAACCCGGCATGGAACGTTGCACTGGACTCGGCTCTCGCCACCGAAATCTGGCTTCTGCAAATCCGGCCGCTTGCGGTCGGCACGATGATCGTCGCAGCCTTTTACACGCTCTACAATCTTCGCACGTCGCTCATCACCGCCATCCGGAACGCGGTCAAGAACATCGGCACCGCGGCCGATGAGACTGCAGACCGCACCGAGATCGACATCGACTTCAAGAAGACCGCCATCGGCGTCGGCATTGCGTCCATTGGGACCTTCCTCCTCTATAACTACTTCGCTCAGGCGATTGCTGGCGCTTTGCTGCTCACCGTCGTGATGGTGATCCTCGGCTTTCTGTTCGCGGCCGTCGCCGGCTATCTCGTCGGGCTCATCGGAAGCTCGAACAATCCGATTTCGGGTCTGACGCTGAGCGCGCTCTTGATCTCGGCATTGCTCATGGTGGCGATCGGCTTGACCGACGTCCACGGCGTCGCCGCCGTGCTCGGGGTTGCCGGTGTGGTCTGCTGCGCCGCCGGTATCGCAGGCGACATGATGCAAGACCTCAAAGTGGGCCATCTCTTGGGAGGCTCGCCGTGGAAGATGGAGGTCGGCGAGCTCATCGGCGTCGTGTTTGCCGCCTTCGTCCTCGCGTTTCCGCTGATGGCGCTTCACGAGGTCTATGGGATCGGCTCCGCCGAGCTTCCGGCGCCGCAGGCTGGCCTCATGGCTTTGATGGCGACCGGCGTCGTCGGCGGCGACCTGGCATGGCCCCTCGGGAGCGTGGGCATGTTCCTTGCGGTCATGCTCATTTTGATCGGGGCGCCATCCCCCATGCTGATTGCCGTGGGCATGTACCTGCCTTTCGAGTCGACCTCGGCGATCTTCGTGGGCGGCCTCATCAAAGCGATCCTGGGCTGGCGGTTGCGCCAGCAGAATGCGGGCGATGAGGAGCGGGTAAAGGCCGAGAACACGGGGACGTTACTATCCTCGGGCTTCATCGCAGGAGAATCGTTGATGGCGGTCGTGCTCGCGTTTCTCGTGCTCGGCGCCGATCGCCTTCCAGCGCTCGCCTCCTTGCACAACAGCATGACTTCGGCCGCCTCGCCGAGCTATTGGCCCGGCCTCCTCATCTATCCGATCCTGCTATACATGCTCGTGTGGCTTCCGCTCCAAAAGATGAGCGAAGGCCGGAGCACATAGACCGGGCTAGTCGAGACGATGAACCTTCTCGACCTCACGCCGATCGCCGCGGCGGAATCGGAGGAGCAGGGCGGCGATGTCATCGTCATCCGTCCACGGCCTCTCCATCGCGGCCTCCTCACGCCTTTCCACTGGATCGTCTATTTGCTCGCGCCTCAGCGTCTCCGACTCGACGACATCGGTAGCTTCTGCTGGCGTCAGCTCGATGGCCGGCGCACCGCGGGAGAGATCGCATCGGCGCTTCGCGCGGAGTTCGGAGACTCCGTCGAGCCCGCCGAAGAGCGCGTCGGCCAGTTCATAAGGTCTTTGCGCAGAGAGGAGCTCGTGCGCCTACCAGAGCTCGACACGAAATCCCAAGGAGGCGCGCTGTGAAGAAATGGTTTAGCCGAGGTATATACTCAGCCAATGAGAACGCTAGGCATCGTTGTTATCGGTTTGACTACGCTCGTCTGGCCGCTCGCGGCGCAAGAGGACATTGCGTGGAAGATTCGTCGCGAGGCGAAAGAGAACTCACAGATTCTTGAAACACTCCACATTTTCACGGATCGCTACGGCCCCCGTCTCACAGGCTCACCCAATCTGGAGGCTGCGGGGAAATGGGCCGTCGATCAGATGACGGCTTGGGGTTTCTCCAATGCGCATCTAGAGTCTTGGGATTTCGGCCATCCCGGATGGAGCAACGAGAGACTCACAGCGCATATCGTGTCCCCCGTCAAAGACGTTCTCACCGCCGAAGTGCTCGCGTGGACGCCTGGGACGGATGGTGTTCTGCGTGGAGAAATCACGCAGATCGAGCCGCCACGTCTTCCAACACAAGAAGAGCTCGACATCTATTTCTCGACCGTCGCTGATAAAGTCCGAGGCAAGATCGTCCTCGTCGGCAAGCACCAGGACGTGCCGGTGGCGTTCAACCCGCCCGCGAAGAGGCGCGACGAGGCAGCGATTCGGGCGCAATACGATCCTATCGATCCCGTGCCCCGGACTCGCCGACGCCGCACCCCGCGCACAGACGGCAAGCTCGATCGACGGGCGCTCGCTAAGGCCGTCGCACAATTCCTCGTCGACCACGGAGCGCTCGCGCAGTTGAACGATGCGGGGCGGGCGCATGGGCAAATCCGCGCTTTCTCGAACCGCACTTACGACAAAGACAAAGCGCCGGCGACGCTCGTGCTACGCAACGAAGATTACGGCCGGATCTCGCGGCTCCTGAAAGACGGTCCGGTCGAGCTCGAGCTCGATATCGTGAACCACTTTTACCCGGAAGGTGCTTCGGCCTATAACGTCATTGCCGAGATTCCGGGAACGGACAAAGCCGACGAGGTCATCATGCTCGGAGGCCACCTCGATTCGTGGCATTCCTGGACGGGTGCGACCGACAACGCGATCGGCTGCGCGGTGATGATGGAGGCTGCACGGATTCTCAAAGCCATCGGCGTCGAACCGCGGCGTACCATCCGCGTCGCCCTCTGGAGCGGCGAGGAGCAAGGCCTTCTCGGATCGAAGGCCTATGTCGCGGAACATTTCGGAAGTGCAGAGGAGCCCACACCCGAATTCGCAAATTTCGGCGGCTATTTCAACATCGACTCCGGCACGGGGCGTGCCCGAGGGGCAACCGTGTTCGGTCCTTCGAGCGCCGCCACGATCCTGCGCGACGCGCTCGCGCCTTTCGCCGATCTCGGCGTTGTGGGTGCGACCACGACCACGAGCCGGCGAGTCGGTGGGTCGGACCACACCTCTTTCAACGGCGCCGGGCTTCCCGGGATTGGGATGAGCCAAGACCCGATCGAATATGGAACCCACTCGTGGCACACGAATCTCGACGGCTACGAGCGCGTCGTGCCGGGCGACGCCATCAACTCGGCCACCGTCATTGCTGCCGCGCTCTACCACTTGGCGATGCGCGACGACTTGCTGCCACGGTTCTCGAGCAAAGAGATGCCCAAGCCGCCAGAGGAGCAACGCAGCACGCAGCCTTAGTGCGCCGATTTTCAACGGCCGGTAATCGGCACGAATTCGGCGAGCTCTGCGGACCAGTTCGAGACGACGCGCAAGCGATCGATGCGGGCGCCCGGAGGGGGTCGCAGAATCAAAAAGCGATCCCCGATCGACCGCGGTTCCCTGGCGCGCGAGCTCGGTGATCTCTATCCGCGCATCGCCAATGTCCTGAAGCCGCTCGCGAGCGTCTTGCCGCAAACAGCGCTTGATCAATCGCACCAACGCGCGCGGCGTGTCGGCGGGAAGCTGGCCCCAGCCGACTTGGTCGCGCAAGACCGCGGCCAATGGCATCGGATGGCGTTTGACCGCCAAAAGCACGCCGGCCAGCGAGCATCTCGTAATCGTAGAGAAGACAGCCGAACGCCCATACATCGATATGCGCGAACGCGGCCAAAAGCAAGATTGCAGAATCGAGAGGGATCAAGTTGCCAGGCTGTCGACTCACTTCGCGCAGGTGCGGAAACCCGCGAGCACATCCGCGCGATCGGGTAAGAAGAAATTTCGATAGCTGTTATTGATGAGACGCGACCGCGTCGCCCACGCGCCGCCTTTGAGCACTTTGTGATAGCCGAACCACGGAGCCGAGTACTCTCGATAGGGATAATCGACGAGATAGCCGGGAAAGGGATAGAAGGCCGACGCGGTCCACTCCCAAACATTGCCGATCATTTGGCGACAGCCATAGGCGCTGTCGGATTCCGGAAAGGCAGCTACGTCCACGGTCCCGAGGTGGCGTGAGTCAAGATTGGCGAGCTCGGCGGAAGGCTCGGCGTCGCCCCAAGGGTAGCCGCCACTCGACTCGGCGCTCGCCGCCCTGTCCCACTCGGCTTCGCTCGGCAAGCGGCGGCGCGCCCAACGGCAATAAGCTTCCGCCTCGTACCAGCTCACATGGCATATCGGGGCGTGGGGCTCGAGGCGCACGTAGCGGTCGAAATCCCTTCTCAGCCAGCCCCGCTCGTCACGCAGCCAGTAAAGGGGGTGCGTCGCACCCGTGCTCGAGCGGATGAGCCAACCCTCTGGGCTCCAAAACTCGCGCCGACCATAACCACCATCGTCGACGAAGGCGGCGAACGCAACGTTTGTGACCGGCGCGCGGGCGATGCGAAAGGCGGGCACTTCGACGGGATGGCCCCACTTCTCGTTGTCGAAGAGAAACGAGGTGTTCTTGGATGCGCCGAGCTGATGGCACCCGCCGGGAATCTCGACGTCGCCAGGTAAATCGCCTCCGCCTGGCGCGGCGGCGGACGCACCCAGCCGGGGCGCCGGATATTCCAGGGTCTGGCGGGTATGGGTGAGAGCCTCACCGTGCATGTCTTCGTGAAGGGTGCAAAGAAGTGCGAGATAAGTCTCCTGAGCGCTCGCCTCGCCGCTCCCCAAGCCTTCGGCAAAAGCCTCGAGGACATCGTTCATATAAGCGATCGTCTTCTCCCGCGTCGGGAGCGGGAGCGACCAGCGGATGTCATGGGCGACGTGAAAGGAATCGAAGAGCTCGTCGGCGCCGGGAAGCAGTTGCGGGTCGTGGCCGAGCTCGCGCAAGAAAAAGACTTCGAAGAAGAACGCGATGTGCCCTAGCTCCCAGCGCGGGGGATTCACGTTCGAAAGACGCGGGACTTCGAGCTGCTCGTCATCGAGGTCGTCTAGGAGCGCTAGCGTCCGCGCGCGCGCGTCGCGTGCCTGGTCGATGAGCATGGCGGCCGGTAAGCGGTGGTGTTTGTCGGAGAGTGGCACATCGGCAATCTATCAACGATTTCGGGGACGCGCTATTCTTGGCAGTCCTCTATCCATAGCTAGAGCGTAGTTTCCATCTCGCTGGCGAGCTCTCGTAGGTGATCGAGATAGGCCCGGATTTTCTTCTTCTCGGATTCAGGAATGCTATCGAAAGCGAGTCCCACCCCGCGCTCCCCCGCGGTCGATTCAGCGCGGGCCCAGGCCACACGCGCTTCGGTCGACACGGTCCCCTCGCCGCGAAGCTCGAAGCGCAGCGCGCCGACCCGATCGACTTCCGGCAACGCATCGCCTCGGAAATAAGCTCCGCCGACACTCAAGTTCGTGAGATAGCCCGACAAAGAGGAGGAGCCCATGGAGATTTGTGCCTCGATGAGCGTCGGCGTGTAGCGCACATGAGCGCGATCGTGAACAGCCGGCCCGTCTTGAGGTGGAGCGTCGTCCTTTTTGTCGACCATCGTCGCGAGCACCAGGAGCAGCTCCGCCGTCGGAATGGGGGTGGAGGCGTAGAACGGTCTCAAGTCCACGCCGGCGAGCTCGCTCTGGGGTGTCTCGTGCTTCGAGAATCGGAAGGTGCCCTTTCGGAGAGAGAGTATCTCGGTCAAGCAGGCCATGGCCTGCACGCGCCGAAAGGCGCGACGGCTCTGAGGCTCGACCTCCCGCGCCGCCTTGGCGAGCAATAGACGCGTCGATGAAGACTCTCCACACACGATGGCGCCTTTGACGAAGATGATGGTACCGGACGTGTCCGGGCTTTCGACAAAGAGCGCTCCGGTCTGCTTCGAGTAGGCCAACACCTGAAGCACGTCAAGAAGAGGAACGTTCTCTAACTTGCCACTGACGATCATGGATTTCGACGGATTCGGAGGAAGCCGTGCCCATTGTCGCACGAATCGACGGGCCTGTCTTTCGGCTCGAGCTAGAGGAAGCTAAAGGAGCTAGAGGCTTCTAGGCTAGGCCTAGCCAGGTAAACCTGAAAGCCTTTGAACCGCTGAGGCGCAGAGGGCGCAGAGGAAAATCCGGGATTTCTTCTTCTCCGCGTGCTCTGCGCCTCTGCGGTGAGATTGTCTTGCTCCAGATCTAAAACGCGAACAAAATCCTCGCTTTTGGCGGCTAAGAGCCTAAGTGCGGACGACGCCAGAGGACCGCTCGTCGTAGGAGAGTCGGATCTTCGCTTCCACGTGAGGGTGCCGGCCGCAAACTTCGCGCAAGTGCTCTCGGCTCAGCTCTAGGATCTCCGTGTTCTTGACCGCCGTCACCGTAGCGGTGCGCGGCTCTCCAGAGAGCGCGGCCATCTCGCCAAAGAAATTGCCGTCGTGTAACGTGGCAACGAGAAGCTCCTGGCCATCTTTGTTCATGGTCGCCCGCACCTCGCCGGTGCTGATGATGAACATCGAATCTCCGGGATCGCCTTCGCGCACGATGACCTCTCCCGCTTTCACGACCCGCCGCGTGAGAAGAAGAGCGACATCCACGAATTCCGCCGTCGTGAGATCGGAAAATAGCGGAATGTGGGTGGGCGGTTCGTGCTCGGTCTCCTGCTCGCCTTTGGCCGAGCTGCCGACGTCGTCGATGATCGAGTCGATCAGCGAGTCGATATCTTCCCCCAGAGCATCGACCAGGGACTCGACCATGCCAGCCTTCTCGGGCTCGGAATCGACCTCGAGGACCTGCATCTCTTCGAGAGATGGAATCTCGATCTCGCCAATATCTTCATTATCTGGAGTCTCTTGGGCCTCACTCGGAACGTCCACGTGGAGCACAATCTCGGGCGAATCCGCGGGCGGGGCCTCGAGACCGTCCAACGAGAGCTCGAGCTCCGCATCGCTCGATGGCTCCTCGAGGCGCAGTTCCATCGGCTCGACGTCGCTGGGAACGGATACGATATCGCCGAGCTCCAAGGGCTCTTCTTCGAAGGTCGGAGGTTCATCGAGCTGCTCGTCGCCCGGTGACTCGGTCTGATCCATTAAGTCGAATCCACCCGATGCAGCAACTTCAGCTGGCGGCTCTACGACAGGCGGCGGCTCTACGGCAGCTGGCGGCTCTACGGCCGCTGGCGTCTCTACGGCAGCTGGCGGCGCTACCGCAGTCGGCGGGTCTGCGTCGGGT
>Ga0114950_10001361_pt1 | contig 18281 bp, 13 predicted proteins | sample N075metaG_FD_83503 | JGI IMG/M metagenome (GOLD analysis project Ga0114950, IMG submission 83503) | Deep subsurface microbial communities from Kermadec Trench to uncover new lineages of life (NeLLi) - N075 metaG | ecosystem: Environmental > Aquatic > Marine > Ocean trench > Sediment | place... | reverse complement strand
TCGTCAGACTTCAGGTCGATACAAATGCTGCGCTTGTTGCGGTTGTACATACTGAAGTAACCGGCGCCCGAACCCCTTAGTCGGCGCGTGTTGTCTCCGCTTAACGGCTCGATTTTCGTCACCATCGCACCCAGATCGGCCAGCACAAGTCCAGCGCATGGGCCCATCACCATGTGTGAAAATTCGATGACAGTAATTCCGGCCAGAGGTAATTCTGATTGCTGCTGCATAAATCCGGGTCCGGCGGGGAAATCGTTGCTAGGCAATAGTGCCATTCAAGCACCTAAGACTATGGTGGATCGACCACGCCAAACAAATGCGGTAGCCTGGGTGTCTCAATAGCGGACATTTCTGATCTCGCGTTCAACCGATTGTCTGGCTTGAGTTAGAGTACATCGTTATTGCTGATAGAGCTTGCTGCCCGAGATCGTGAACCTGTGTGCCTCCTAAATGATCACCACCAGCCTGACGGGTATTAGCGCATGAATCGCATTGACATCCTCGTCAGCGAGGTAGGGCCGAGAGATGGCCTGCAAAATATTTCTTCGATTATGCCGACCGCGGCAAAAGAACGCTGGATAAGAGCTGAGGCCGGCGCTGGCATTCGTGAGATTGAGGTCGGATCCTTTGTGCCGGCAAAATTGATTCCTCAGCTAGCCGATACGGCAGAAGTTGTTGAAATGGCTCGAAAAATCGATGGCCTGACCGTGGCTGTGCTGGTGCCCAATTTTCGCGGTGCGCAGGATGCAGTGCGCGCAGGCGCGCACAAAATATCGATACCTTTTTCTGTGAGTGAAACGCATCTGCAGCGCAATCTCAAGCGCACACACTCTGAGATGCTTGACGAAATTCGACGAATCGCCGAGATGCTGCAAGAAATTTCCGACACGGAGCGGCCTTTTTTCGAAGTTGGCCTGGCAACGGCTTTTGGCTGCTCATTAGAAGGGCGGATTGACGAAGACAAGGTTGTGCGTTTTGCAGAAAAACTGATAACGGCGGGATGCGATGAAGTCGGACTATCCGATACAACGGGCTATGCGAATCCGGCGCAGGTTCGGCGCCTTGTACGATCAGTCAGGATCGCTGTCGGCGAGGAAAAACTCACGGGCGTCCATTTGCACAATACTCGTGGTCTCGGTCTTGCGAACGCGCTGGCTGCCATTGAAGAAGGCATTACGACAATTGATAGCTCTCTTGGGGGGCTGGGCGGTTGCCCGGCTGCGCCAGGGGCCAGCGGCAATATTGTAACGGAAGATCTTGTTTTCATGCTGGAATCGATGGGGCTACGTACAGGCGTTGACATCGAGAAGCTACTCAATGTTCGACAGATATTGCGTGACGCTATACCGGATGAACAACTGCACGGCTTTACCCCCGACGCCGGATTACCCAAGGGATTTTCTCATGTGGCAACCTAAGACAATCATGATGAATGGCGACCTGATGCCGTTCGATGATGCGAGCCTGCACCCACTCACGCTCGCGGTTACGTATGCCACGACCGTGTTTGAAGGCGTGCGCGCCTATCACAATCCGGCGTCCGGTCAATTCGCTTTCTTCCGCCTGGCAGAACATGTGCAACGACTGCAAATCGGCATGAAGTTGATGCGATTTGATCACAACTACGATGTCGACTTTTTTCAGGAGTGTCTGGCACGCCTTGTTCATGCAAATGAACCTGATGATGACGTATACATACGGTTGCTTGTCTATATCGAAGGGACCGGTCTCATGGCGACGACGGGGCCTGTGGGTTTCACCGCGGCAGCGATGCCAAGAAAAAAACCGAAGTTTTCGGAAACCGGAATGAGCCTGGGAGTAAGTTCCTGGCAGCGCTTGTCGGACAACGCGAGTCCTCCTCGTATCAAGTGCACAGCCAACTATCACAACGCGCGTCTGACCATGCTGCAAGCAAAGGCGGACGGCTATGACGGTGCGCTCATGCTGACACCGCAGGGCAAAGTATCGGAAGCACCCATCGCGTGTTTCTTCATGGTCCGTGATGGCAAGCTAATTACACCGGATAAGACCAGTAACATCCTGGAAAGTATTACGCGCGATACCATCATCACGCGCTACAAAGAACTTACTGGACAAGAGGTCGAGGAGCGCTTGATCGATCGCAGCGAATTGTATTTTGCGGAGGAGGCATTTCTTTGTGGCACCGGTCAGGAGATCCTGCCCGTAACATCAATTGACAAGCTCCCCGTCGGTGACGGTACCGTTGGCCCGCTGACCAATAAGATTCGTCAGGACTACTTCGATATCGTCCGCGGCGTTTGCGACGATCACCCGGAGTGGAGGACCCTCGTCTGAGGTTCTCCAATCAAACATAAAGCGTTTAGAAATATGGCCAATGGAAAAATCCGTTTGAGCCGGAGTAAATAATGGCAAGGTTAATTACGGACGAAGAGAAAAAACTGGCCAATGACATGCTTGAACGAGCCAGAGTGGCAATGAAGGCTATTGACCATTTTGACCAGGCAACAGTAGATAGATTGATCAAAGCTGTTGCCTGGGCGGCTGCAAACGAGGAAACCACCATCAGGCTCACGAACATGAGCGTTGATGAAAGCAATATGGGAACGCGGGTGCCGACGAAGCGGTTCCATATTCTGGGCATCCTCAGGGATGTATTGCGACAGAAAAGCATGGGAGTCGTTGAAGAAATTCCTGAAAAGGGAATTACAAAGTATGCGAAGCCCGTCGGAGTAATAGCCTCCTTGATTCCTGTGACTAATCCCGTGAACACGCCGATTGGGCTGGCGATTTTTGCTATCAAATGCAAAGACGCGGTTATTTTTTCTCCGCATCCTCGCAGCAAAAAGACGGCCTGTGAGACTGTCCGAATCATGCGCGCCGCGCTCAAGAAGCAGGGTGTGCCCGAAGATTTATTGCAATGCATTGAATCCCCGAGCATTCCGTTGACGAATTACCTGATGTCTATTTGCGACCTGACGAATGCAACGGGCGGGGCTGCGATGGTCAAGGCGGCGTATAGCTCGGGTACACCGGCTTTTGGTGTCGGACCCGGCAATGCAACCATAGTGATTGATGAAACCGCCGATATCGAGGAGGCTGCGAGCAATACTCGCATCAGCAAGACAAACAACAATGGCGCCGGTTGTTCATCTGACGGCAACCTGGTTGTGGAAGCCTCCATCTACGATCAGTTTCTGGGGCAGTTACAGAAAGAGGGCGGCTACCTGGCTTCTGCGAAAGAGAAGAAGCAGATACAGGCGGTTTGGTGGGATTCTGAAGGCCACCGGATTCTTGAGACGGTTGCCCAACCGGCATCGGTGGTTGCAGAAATGGCGGGTTTTGAGTTGCCGGAAGACAAGACATTTTTGATCGTCAAGGCGGACAAAATCGGCAAGGAACATCTGTTTTCCAGCGAAAAACTCGGCACGATGCTGGCCATTTTCAAGTACAGCGGAGAGTTCGAGGAAGCCCTGGATATGGTACGGGCATTGTTTGAGGTAGGGGGAAAGGGGCATTCCTGCGGGATTTACTCCTTCGATGACGACCACATCAATCGCCTGGCTCTCATGGCGCCAGTCAGCAGAATAATGGTTCGACAGGCTCAGTCGATCGGCAATGCGGGGTCCTTCAGCAATGGCATGCCGATGACCGGCAGCTTGGGTTGTGGTGTTTGGGGAGGTGGTATTACGAGCGAGAATATCTCTCTGAAACACTACTACCAGACCACTTGGGTCAGTCGGCCGATTCCCGAGGACAGGCCATCAGAGCAGGAGCTGTTCGGCGAGTTCTACGATAGTGAGACTAATTTCTAACGACGCACGCAGCAGTTCAGCGCACTCGGGCTGATGGATCCTTTTCAAACGTTTTCGCCCACTATTGAGACAACGGGGTAACGATGCTTGGCGGCAAGATTGAAGCTGTTTAATCTATTTCACCGTTGTTGCCGTTGAGCTATAGACCGTTCCGTGTGTGACAGGCCCATTGTATTTTGATCGAGGTGGAGCAAATGCAAAAACCGATAGTGTTTTCTTGCCGTCTTTTTTCGACGCTTGCGCTATTGGTGCTGAGTCACATTGTGCAAGCCGGCCAGCTACCGGGATACGGTCAGCTTTCGGGAACCGTGTCCGGTTCCGAGCCCGGCGTCCTTCCGGTTGTGTATGCGTATAACACCGACAAGGACGTTGGCTACACCGTGTTTGTTGTCAACGGTAAATACCGCGCCCTCAATCTTATCCCGGGCGCCTATGATGTAACGATTCGTCCGGCAGTGGACCAGTTGGAAGGCTTCACGACGCAAACACGGCAACTGAACGTCGCAGCCGACGCGAGAGTTTCAGCTGATTTCGATCTGCAGGATGTCGGGGCGGTGCCAAATTATGTCGGTGGGTATCCGGCAGAAGAGTGTTCCCGAACGGTCTTGGATTGCGGCGCCGAAATTGCCCCTTACGATGATGTCTACCCGCCTGGTCGCGGCCGCGAAATTATCGAGAATACCTGCCTGGGCTGCCATCATGTGCAGTTCTTCCCCTACAACCGTATCCGTGGATACCAGGGAGGCCGGGCGCCGAAAGATAATGCCAGCTGGGCGATTACCGTAGATCGCATGCACAAACGATTGCCCGGTGCTCCGGCCGGCAGAGCCCCCTACTTCAAGACCGAACTGCTGTCGCCGGAAGATCGCGATATCGTTATTGAATACCTGGGTGAAAATTTCGGTTTGACCGCCCCGCCGCGTCTGGTGCAATTGAGAAGCGAGGCCGAACTTGATCTGGATGCTCTCGAGAAGGCCCAGTTTGTTGAATACATCTACAAAGAAGATCCAGAAAAATACCCAATCTGGCCCTGGTCCCATAACATTACTTTCGATGCGGACGGCAATGTCTGGAATGCCTATACCGGATGCTGCATCATCCGCACTGACCCTCGAACCGGAGAGGTTAGGGTTTATGAGGACAATGGTGGTGGCAGCAGCATCGTTGTCGACCAATCGGATGGGACCGTTTGGTATTCCGGCGATATCACAAGAGCGAATGGCGGCGGCAGTGCTCCGAGTACCCCGATGAGTACGGTGAAACACCTGGATCCGGAAACCGGCCTCGTCGATAACTGGCTTGGCAGGCCGAGCAACACACAGATTTTCGATTCAGAAGGAAATCTTTGGATGACAGCCGGCGGCATCACGAAGTGGGATCGAAAAACGAATTCGCTCATGCGATGGAGCGTGCCCGTACTGCGAAGCAGCCCCTACGGCATCATTGTCGACTCTGAGGACAAGGTATGGTTCGCAGATCATTACAACAGCGGCGTCACAAGATTCGACCCGGACACCGAGAAGTTTACGTTTTTCCGGCTAACCGATGAAGAGCCAACCAACATCAGGCGTCCCGGAGTCGATTCCAAAGACATGATCTGGGCTGGTACGTGGGCGAGTCCAGGAAGAGAAGTCGACGGTAGAAATATTGGTGGTGCAATCTATCGGCTGAATCCGAAAACGGGTGAAACGATGGAACGCAGGCTCGGTATCGAATATTCCACACCGTACAAAGCAGACGCCGATCCATTCGACAATATTTGGGTCGCGACCGACAACTATATGTCGAAATACGATCAGGTGGCGGACAAATTCACGCATTACCCGATCCCGACACGATCCGATACATTGAAGACAACGATTACTCGGGAAGGTGTGGTTTGGTTCATCTACCGCAATGCCGGGAAATTCGCGGGTTATGGCGGTACTTCGGTAGCACTTTATCCTGACAAGGACAACATGACGACACTTGCTGCCTATCACCATGAGGACAGTGGAGCATATCGTTCGAGCAAATATCGTGGGCCGAAGTCACCCGCCGTAATCGGGACCAACAAAACTGCGTTCGCACCACGCAATGCTGAAGAGTATGAGGAGTGGGCGATCGAAAATGGTTTGCCAGGCCCGGATTACAAAGAACCGAAGCAGTTTGAGAATCCCCAGGACAAAGACGGCGATCGATATTAGTAATGAGGAGATGAAAAGTCATGCTAAATTTTAAGAGTGCTTTCGGCCGTCATCTGGCCGCAACCACCATATTAGTTTCTGCCGTTATTGTTGCGAGTTGTTCGAAGAGCGACGTCACTGAATCGATGACGGACGTCCTACCAGGCTATGGCAAATTGACGGGCATTGTCTCGGGCTCAGAGCCCGGTGTCTTGCCTGTCGTGTTCGCCCTTAATACGGAAAAGGATGTTGCTTACACCGTGTTTGTGATTAACGGAGAATATCGAGCGGTAAATCTGATTCCGGGACCTTATGAGATCACAATTAGAGCGGCAGTTGATCAGCTGGAGGGGTTTACACCGCAGACAGTCAACATTGACGTCGCAGCAGACACCCATGTGACAGCAGATTTTGCGATTGAAGATGTGGCTTTAGTCGATAACTACGTAGGCGGTGTACCGTATCCTGACGCAGAGATTGTACCTTACGACGAACTTTATCCGCCGGGGCCGGGCCGCGACATAATGGAACGAACGTGCCATGGGTGTCACACCGTAAATTTTTATTCGTATAACTTGCCGCGGGCATATTCGGGCGGGCGGGCGGACAAAGACAAGACCGCCTGGGGAGTTACGGTCGATCGTATGCACAAGGGACCCGCATTTGGTCGACCCGCAAAAGCATCCATATTCGATCCTGAGTTGTTGCCACCAGAAGATCGCGACATTCTCGTCGACTACCTGGCCGAAAATTTCGGTTACGAGTCCGAGCCGAGAGTGGTGAAGTTAGCCGTAGAACCTGAATTGGACGAGGCGGCTCTCGCCAAAGCTATGTTTGTTGAGTACAACTATCATGAACCTGAAGGCAAGTACGATGTCTGGGGTTGGCCGCACCAGGTCGATTTCGATCCCGAGGGCAATGTCTGGCTTGCATACACCGCTTGTTGCATCGTCAAGTTTGATCCACGCACCGGTGCGCAGACTGTATTTGAAGACCACGGCGGCGGTCACGGAATAGTGGTGGACCCAACAGATGGGTCAGTCTGGTACTCAGGTGATGTTGTGCGACATCTGGATCCGAAAACAGGTCTCGTTGATCACTGGAAGATTGGCGAAGATCGATATCTGGGTAGCAATACACAAATCTTCGATTCGAAAGGTAATCTTTGGCTGTCGCTACTGGTAGCCGGCGGTCTTGGAAAATGGGACAGGGAAACAAACGCGCTGGTTTATTGGGAAGTACCGGTAAAACGTAGTCGGCCCTACGGCATCATTGTCGACCATAAGGACAAAGTGTGGTTTGCGGATTATCACAATGGTGGTGTTACCCGGTTTGATCCAGACACAGAGGAATTCGAACACTTCAATCTGGTTAAGGAAAAAACGACCAGTACAATTCGGCGCCTGGGAGTTGATTCCAAAGGTCTGATTTGGGCCGCAACCTGGGGCAGTCGTGCGTTCGCGGACTCTTCGCTCTACAGCCTGGATCCGGAAACTGGTGAGACCACTAAACACCATCTGGGGCTCCCATACGGTGCTGCCTACAATGCAGAGGCGGATAGCCAGGACAACATCTGGGTGGCGCCGGACAATTACCTGACAAAGTATGATCAAGTTGCGGACGCATTCACTCACTATCCGATGCCAGTTCGCTCTGACAGTCTAAAGACGACTATCACTCGAGACGATGCCGTCTGGTTTATCTACCGCAATGCTGGCAAATACGGCGGCTACGGCGGCGTTGCGGCGGTGCTGTATCCGGATATGGATAATATTCCAACTCTCGCCGCCTACCATTCGGACGAAAGTGCCGGGAACCACTTGGCCCAATATAGCGGGATATCGGCACCGCCCGCTTTAGGGCAGGAACGTATGTCACCCGAAGGCGCCCAAAATGCCGATGAATATCTGGTTTGGGCCAAGGCGAACGGTCTCGTCGACGACGAATAACCCGGTTGCCGGAATGCTTAAATAATGAAATTCAGCGGAGAAAATGCACGAAATTTCGTGGCCGGTATCGTTATGCTTTTGGTCGCAGCATGTGGTGAGCGTGCCTCAGAGAATACGCCCGAAATCGAAAAAAAAGCCGTTGCTGCCGTTGAGAATCCGCAGATGATTCTGGGCAAACGAGTGTTCGCCAGCTGTGCATCCTGCCATAACATAAATGCTGGTGGTGCCAGCACCATCGGACCGAATCTGGCAGGTGTACTTGGCTCGACGGCAGGCAGCAAGACCGACTTCCAATACTCGGAAGCACTCAGCGCCGCGCGGGTGATTTGGACCGAAGAGTCGCTCGATAGCTACATCGAAAGCCCTGCAACCTTCCTTCCGGGAGGGAGCATGGGTTTTGTTGGTGTCGCGGACGAAAACGATCGAAAAGCTGTACTGGCCTATTTAATTGCCAAGACAAATAGCGAGGGTACAGATCTGTCGGTACCGTCTGATCAAGGAGAAGATGTTGCTATCTGGGAGTAAAGCGGTGCGCGGCGCATGAAGACAGGTGGACAATTATCCGCGTTACAGGTTGGAGTTGCCTGGCAACGCTTTAATGGCTTGATGGACGAAACCGCACATACCTTTGTGCGCACGTCGTTTTCATCCGTTGTTCGAGACAACTGGGATCTGGCGGTCAGCCTGATGGACGTGCATGGGCGTCAGTTTGCTCAGTCAGCACGCAGTGTTCCGTCGTTCATTGGCACAATGCCGAAGACACTACAGGTGATGTTGCAACGGTATCCGGCGCAGTCCCTCGAAGCCGGCGACGTTCTGATTTCCAATGATGGTTACCACGGCACCGGTCACCTGAACGACATCACCATGGTCCGCCCCGTATTTCGGGGCAGCGAACTCATCGCCTATATCGGCAGTGTATTTCACAGCGTGGATATTGGTGGTGCTCCTTCGGTTAATGCACGCGACTCCTATGAAGAGGGACTGACGATTCCCGTGTCCAAGATTCTCAAGAAGGGTGTCGAGAATGAGGATGTTATTGCGTTCCTGACAGAAAACCTGCGTGCTCCAGAGGAGACCCTTGGGGATATACGGGCACAGTTCGCGGCTTACGAGCTGGGAATAACCCGGCTCTTGAAAATACTTAAGGATGAAAATATTGAGGATCTCACCGTACTGGTAGAGGACATACTCGATCGCTCGGAAGTTGCCATGCGGCGTGAGATTGAAGCTGTCCCAGACGGTTCTTACAGTGACAAAATTCTGATTGACGGCTTTGAAGAATCGCTCACAATTTGCTGTGAAGTGAAGATTTCGGGCAGCAATCTTTCGGTCGACTTTGCAGGCACATCGCCGCAAATAAACAGGCCGATAAATTCTGTACTCAATTACACCTTGGCCTATTCAGCTTACGCAGTTAAGTGTGCCTTCGATCCGGTGACGCCTAATAATGACGGTTCATTTCGGCCCATTAGCATCACGGCTCCTGAAGGAAGCTTGCTTAATCCGCGACGTCCGGCACCGATATGGGCCCGACATCTTGTTGGACACTACCTTCCCCCCGTCATATTCAGTGCATTGGCCAAGTTGATGCCCGAAAGAGTTATCGCCGATTGCGGGTCTCCCGTCTGGAATGTCTATTTCGCGGGCGAGCTAAGCACGGGAAAACGATTCGTCAAGATGTTTTTCATGAACGGTGGCCACGGTGCCAGGCCGCATCAGGACGGTCCCGCATGCCTGAGTTTTCCGAGCAACATTGCCACAGTTCCCATTGAACAATTCGAGAACAGTGTGCCGATTCTGATTACCGAAAAGGTACTCATACCCGATTCAGGTGGAGCTGGACGATATCGTGGTGGCCCTGCACAAAGAATATCCTTCAGGTCGACCTCAGATAAACCAATCACAATGACAATTCGACATGAGCGCGTAATACATCCTCCACGGGGATTGCTGGGCGGTATGCCGGGGTCGCCCGGGCGTGAGTATGTGAACGGCGAGCGTATACCCGCAAAAATTCGCATGGACCTGCAACCGAACGATCTTGTGACTTTCGATACGCCGGGGGGCGGTGGTATGGGTCCACCAACAGAGCGTGACCCGGAAATGCTCAAGGCAGACCTGTTGAGCGGGCTCGTAACGCCGGAAGCAGCCGACGCAGAATACGGAATGAGCGACCTGGGAGCACAAAAACGTGGCTGATCAATACCGCCTAGGCGTCGACATTGGCGGTACATTTACTGATCTGGTTATGATCAATACGACCAGCGGCCGACTCTTCAACGAAAAAGTCCTCACCACTCCGGATGACCCGTCACAATGCGTCCTCCAAGGCGTTAGAAAAATACTTGAATCAAACGGTGTCGACGCGATCGATGTGCAGCAAATTATTCATGGCACGACACTGGTTGCCAACGCGATTATCGAACGGCGAGGTGCGGCTGTCGCCCTGATAACGACCCAGGGATTCCGTGATATCCAGGAAATAGGAACCGAATTACGCTACGACACCTACGACCTTTTTATAGAGACACCAGAGCCGCTGGTACCGCGACACTGGCGCTACGAGGTCCCGGAACGTATGGGTCCAAATGGAGATATTATTACGCCACTGGACGAGGATACCGTTGCCGCCGTGGCACACATAATAGCCGCGACCGAGGTAACGGCTGTCGCGATATCGCTGCTCCATGGTTTTCGAAATCCAATTCACGAGCAAAAAATCAGAGACATCGTGCTGCGCGAAGCACCGCACCTGATGGTGTGCATTTCAAGCGATGTAATGCCGGAAATTGGTGAATACGAACGTACATCAACAACGATTTGCAACGCGTATGTGTTACCGGTGTTCAAAAACTACCTGCGGCGCCTGACGGACGGTTTGCGGGACATGGGCATCGACAAAGATCTGTACATGATGTTGTCGGATGGTGGCACGGTGCACGAATCAACCGCGGCGGACTATCCGATTCGACTGGTTCAGTCGGGTCCTGCGGGCGGTGTCCAGGCGACTTCGGCCATCGGCGAACTTGTCGGCGAGCGCGACATGCTGTGCTTTGATATGGGCGGTACAACAGCGAAAGCGTGTCTTATCGACGATGGCCAACCACTTCGTACGACGGAGTTCGAGGTCGCGCGCGTATACCGATTCAAGAAAGGCAGCGGCCTGCCATTGCGTATTCCTGTTATTGAGATGATCGAAATTGGTGCCGGCGGTGGTTCGATCGCGAAAGTTGATCACCTCGGATTGATTCAGGTTGGACCTGAGAGCTCGGGTGCTGATCCGGGACCCGCTTGCTATGGGCGCAACGGAGAGCATGCGACAGTCACCGATGCAGACCTCGTGCTCGGCTATCTTGCAGCCGGCAATTTTCTTGGCGGCGATATGAAGCTCGACGTAAGGGCAGCAGAGGCGATATTGCAGAAAAACATTGCGGATCCTCTGGGAGTTTCCGTTATTGAGGCCGCATGGGCGATTCACGAAACGGTCAATGAAAATATGGCGCAAGCCGCGAACATTCATGCATTGGAAAAAGGCAAGCGCATTACCGATTACACAATGGTGCCTATCGGTGGAGCGGGGCCGGTTCATGCCTGTAATATCGGGCTGAAGCTGGCGTTGCCTCGCGTAATCTGTCCACCAGGCGCCGGTGTGGCCTCTGCGCTTGGTTTCCTGGTCTCACCGACGGCGTTCACGTTTGTTCAAGGTGGTGTTGTGGCGCTGTCATCGCTGGATACAGACGCGGTCGGCGAGATGCTTGACGATATGGAGCAAAAAGGCAGGGCATTGCTTTCGCGGGCGGGTACGCCCGGCGATCAAGTCCATGTCGAAATCCTTGTTGCGATGCGCTACGTCGGTCAGGGCTACGATGTTGAGGCGTTGTTGGACCGGTCGGTTCTGGACTCGGGTGACCAGGACGCAATGAGAGAAATATTCGAAAGCGCCTATCAGCGCCAGTACGGGCGCATCGAATCGACCATGCCGGTTGAGATCGTAGCCTGGCGGGTAGTGGTATCCGGAGACAAGCCGGTTATCGATCTTGTAGCGGCAAGACCCGCGACGGTAGTGGGTGATGCCAAGAAGGGTGATCGGGACATTTATTTTGGCCCGGAAACCGGTTTCGTTAATGCGTCAGTGTACGATCGTTACGGTCTTGTACCGGGTAACAGTTTCGAAGGTCCGGGTGTGTTTGAAGAGCGCGAGTCAACCACCGTTGTGCCACCCGGCGCTAAAGCCAGGATCGACGAGGCACTGAATCTCGTTGTCGACCTCCCGATAACAGAGTAATGAATGGCGATTTCGCCAGGTTCGCGATGCAAAGCAAGGAAATAACGGTAGCGAAATTACTGGTATCAGCATTCGCAGCGAATGGCGTCAAACGCATGTTCGGAATTCCAGGCGGCGGGAGCAGTCTCGATATCATTCAGGCAGCGGCCGATATTGGTATTGAGTTTGTATTAACCCGTTCGGAAAATTCTGCGGTGATGATGGCTGCGGCAACGGCGGAGCTTGGCGGCAAGCCGGGTGTGGCGCTGATGACAAAGGGTCCTGGAATAGCCAATGCGGCTAACGGTGTGGCATACGCCGCGTTGGATCGCGCTCCCGTTATTATCCTTACCGATGGTTTTACCTCGGAACAGCAAAAGTTTGTATCACACCAGGTATTTGATCAACAAGCTCTGTTAAGCCCGCTGGTGAAGAGGTTTACTCGACTAAACACGGAAACGGGTGCGAGCGAAATAACGGCGCTCATTGAACTTGCACTCACACCACCATTCGGGCCAATACAGATTGAGTTGACCGGCGACGTCGCAAGGTCTCAGGTTGCAACGAGTGACATTAAGTTTACGGTCGCGGTAGCGTCTCATGCGACTGACAAAGTCGGCGTAGCAGCTGCCGGCAATATGCTGAGCGATGCGGTGCGCCCCGTCGTTATTGTTGGGTTGGAAGCACGCAGTGAGGCAATCACAGAGCCGATCAAGGCGTTTGTCGAAGCACTACGGTGTCCCGTATTAACGACCTACAAAGCCAAAGGCGTCGTGGCAGACTCACATGTTCAATTCGTTGGTAACTTCACCGGTGGCGCCGCCGAGAGCGAATGTGTTTCAAAAGCCGACCTGATAATACTTTGTGGCGTTGATCCTGTTGAACTCGTACTACAAAAATGGAGGTACAGCGTACCCGTACTCGACATTGCGACACGGCATCACCAGCCGCACTACACGTCGATCGACAGCGGCCTCTACGGATCGATCGCCAATCATCTCGAGCTGTTGGTTCATCATTGTCGGCAATCCGCCTGGTCAGTCGGGGAAGTTGCAGCTCTTCGCGAGCAAATGCTGACGGCTTTGAATTACTCTGTCGAAGATGGCATAGGACCGCAACAAGTCATTACGATTGCCGAAAGGGAGACGCGAGCGCGTGGATTGAATCCCAGAATAACCGTCGATGCCGGTGCACATATGTTTTCGGCGTTGGCGTTTTGGCGATGCCATGAGCCGTTTGATGTTCTGATATCCAATGGCTTGGCGACAATGGCATTCGCACTGCCTGCCGCAATTGCAGCGTCATTGCACGAGCCGGATCGACTCGTGATCGCTGTTACAGGTGATGGCGGTCTCCTGATGTGCCTGGGTGAATTACTCACCGCCGTGCAGCAACAAGCAAGAATAATCGTTATCGTGATGAACGACGGTTCACTCTCGCTTATAGACATCAAACAGCAACAGCGTGAGATGAAGTCGCAAGGAGTACGCTGGAATCGGCCCGATTTTGCTCAGATGATGACGGGTTTCGGCGGGCGGGCGTTCCGGGTTAGTGATGTTGCGGACTTTCAAAACGCTCTTGATGCAGCCCTGCTGGAACAGGGGCCGGTGGTGATCGATGTACTTTTCGACCCACGCGGCTATCCACAACAGATGAAGGCCCTGCGTGGCTGATCAATAAACGTACAGGAGTAATACGATGAAGACCCCCGACTCGGCAGACGGATCATTCAACCTGCCCTCGGAAGTTGTCGAAATCTGTGATCTTGCGAAACGCATCGTTGAAAAAGAACTGATGCCTTTGGAGCCGGAATTTTTACCTCATCCAGGTCACGCTTTCGGAATTAAAGAAACGACCAATCTTCGCAGAGTTTTCGGCGAGGACGTCACCCAACGCCTAATCGACATAAGCAAAGATACGGGACTTTGGTACCTGATGGTTCCGGAGGAGTATGGTGGATCGGGATTGTCGATGCTGACTCAGGTCGCAATACTTGAGCAATTCAATTACACCGCAGTGCCATTTCCTTTCGCCAATGTCGCCAACATTCTTTACCAGTGCAAAGGTGATCAGGTTGAACGATTTTTGACGCCCGTGATCAAGGGTGATATGACAACATGCTTTGCACAGACAGAGCCGAACGCCGGGTCGGATCCGGGTGGCATGATGCAAACACGTGCTGTGAAGGACGGAGACCATTGGGTAATCAATGGCACCAAGATGTGGATATCGGGAGCTGCCGAATCGGACATGATCATGGTGCAAGCCGTAACGGACCCCGAGAAACGGCAGCGTGGCGGCATCACCATGTTCATGGTGGCTCGGGACAACCCCGGAATGCGCGTTGAAGAGCCAGGTATCAAGACCTGGCTCGGGCCGTACGCATCGCAGTACATTGTAAATTTCGAAGACTGCCGCGTACCCGCATCGGATGTTCTTGGAGATGTTGGCAACGGTTTTCGTTTGGGGCAGCGCTGGCTGACAATTCATGATCGTTTGCTTCGTGGTCCGTTCGCTTTGGGCAAGATGCGACGCGCTTTGGATATGTCAATCGAGTGGTCGAAGCAACGCGTGACGTTTGGCAAACCGATTTCAGAGCGTCAAGCAATACAGTGGCAACTTGTTGATATGTATGTTGATATTGAGGCTCTGCAGGCCTTGACTTACAAAATGGCGGCGCGCGCCGATGCCGGTGAAGACATCCGGACGGAGGCCGGCCTGATTAAGTTAACGTCAATGGTATGGGGTACCCGTACACTGGACAAAGCGATTCAAATTCACGGTGCAATGGGCGAGTCGCTCGAACTACCGCTAACGTTGTTTTACCGGTACTTGCGACACGGGCAGATTGGTGGCGGTGCCAATGAAATTCAACGAATGCTGATTGCCCGAAAGTTGCTCAGGGACTAAGGGCGAGTACTCTACAGAACGTCGTCAGTTACGCAGGTGAAAATAATATGAAGATGATTCGTGTTTGCAGTCTGACGTTATCGTTACTTGTTTTGATCGCCTGTGATGATGTGATTGACGGCGGCGCTGATGATGAATATCCAGCACGACCAATTACGATCATCGTTCCCTACGCTCCGGGTGGCGGTGGTGACACGTTTACTCGAGCGATTGCGGTACAGGCGCAGGAAATTCTTGGCACGAGAGTGCTTGTCGAAAACCGCATGGGTGGCGGCGCAACAATAGGTGTTGGGTCCGTCGCGCGTTCCAAACCGGATGGTTACACACTCGGTTTCGTGTCGAGTAGTCCGGTCGTTGTGGTACCGAATTTTTTTGATGTGCCATACGATCCCGGCACAGACTTGACCTACATTTCACGATTCATTGTTAGCCCATATCCAGTGCTCGTCAGAGGAGACTCGGCACACGATTCGTTTGCGGCGTTGTTGGACTATGCGAGAGCGAACCCAAGAAGATTGCGTTGGTCAACTGCCGGAATAAATGGAGCTCCGCATATAGCCACAGAGGCAGCGTTGAAACAAGAAGGCGTTACGGCGACGTTCGTGCCTATGCAAGGGTCGATGGAAGTATTGGCCGGACTATTGGGTGGCACGATAGACATGGGTGTCATGTCCGACTACGCAGGATCGCTGGCTGCCGGTGACGTCAAGTTGCTCGCAGAAATCGGACCGGAACCTATTGATGGCTTTCCGAACATTCCAACGTACCGGGAATTAGGCTATCCGCTCGCTCCCACCATATTCTTCGGTTTGGCGGGACCGGCTGAATTGCCGGATGATGTTATTCGAATTTGGGAGAAAACACTGCAAACGATTGTGGAATCTGACTCCTTCCAGGAAATCGCGCGGCGGTTAAATGGCAACGTGGCCTATCTGAATCATGAGGCCTTTGAGGCGCTGGTTCTTAGCGACATTGAAAGTACGCGCCAGGCACTGGAATCGCTCGGTATGCTGCAGGAGTGAGCGTACCAACTTGTCATCTAAACGGGGCCGTCCGATGAACGTGAGATCTCAGGAAATATTCACTATTGCTGTGCTCTTGATCGTAACGGCGATATTCGGTTTCGTACTCATCCCACTCGGTATTCGCGAAGGATTTGGGACCGACGGAGCTGGCTTATCACCCCGCTTCATGCCCGAATTAGCGACCCTTGGAATTGCGGTCGCGTTGGTTTTTGGTCTTTTGAGACATTTGTTCGTTGCCGAATCCAATGAACGAACAGAAACAGTCTCCGACAGTGAGGGTGGCCATCCGCTAAGAGCCGTCACGATCATCATAATTTGCCTGTTTTTTTCATTAATCGGGTTCCGCGTAGCTGGCTTCTATTTGGGTGGTGTCGCGATGGCGTTACTTCTAATGTTGCTCCTCGGCGAACGAAAATTCCTTAACGTCGTCGTCTTTCCGATACTGGTTCTGCTTGTCATATACGTCGTATTCGAGTTCGGGTTTCAAATACGGTTGCCGAAGTCCGGCCTGATACCGTCAGTACCGATCTGAGTCATGGAAGCCATCCTTGAAGGAATTTCCCTGTCGCTAAGCGTTAACGCGTTGTTTGCCATAGTAATTGGTGTAGTACTGGGGCAGGTGCTCGGCTCTATTCCGGGGCTGACAGCAGCGATGGCGGTTGCCCTGCTGATCCCTTTCAGCTTTTATTTCGACCCATGGGTTGGTATCCCGATGATGCTGGCCATGTTCAAAGGATCGTTATTCGGCAGTAGTATTCCTGCAATTTTACTACGTACTCCCGGGACGCCGGCAGCCGCTGCAACGGTTATCGACGGCTATCCACTTGCACAAGCTGGCAAGGGTGGTAAGGCGCTTCGGACTGTTCTATATGCGTCTGTATTCGGCGACGCGTTTTCGGATATTTGCCTGATATTCGGTTCCGGTGCATTAGCGGCGGTCGCGATCCGATTTGGTCCTTCGGAATATACAATTCTTGTGTTGTTCGCCTTGATGAGCCTGGTTTCGCTGAATCGCGGTAGCTCATGGCGTGGTGTCGTCGCAATTCTGGTTGGCGTCCTGTTGGGTTGTATTGGCCTCGATCCTATCAACGGCACGGCCAGACTGACGTTTGGTAATGCAGAGCTATTTGACGGCGTTGGGCTCATTCCAATGCTCATCGGTTTTCTTGCAATATCGGAAGTGTTTACGCAGCTGGAACAACCGCTAAAAAAACTAGGGCAACGGGCAATCGAGTTTTCAAAGAAGCCGGAAGACAATCGATTGTCGCGACAAGAGAAGCGGGATCTATTACCGACACTGTTGCGAGCGTCAATTATAGGTACAATTACCGGCGCCTTGCCCGGGCTCGGTTCGACCGTGGCGGCTTTTATCGCGTATAACGAGGCCAAGCGTACGGCCAAAAACCCGGAGGAGTTCGGCAAAGGATCGCTTCACGGCATTGCGGCTCCTGAGGCTGCTAACAATGCGGTTAGCGGAGCGAATCTTATACCACTTCTTGCATTTGGCATCCCGGGTGATGTTGCTGCCGCGTTGATCCTCGGGGCCCTATTGATCCAGGGGATCACTCCGGGGCCACTGGCATTCAGAGACAATCCAGTGCCGATCTATGCGATTTTCTCCGCCATGCTGCTGGCGAATGTTGTCAATTATATGGTCGGAATCGCTTACATCCCGTTGGCAAAAAAAATGGTCTCGGTTTCCAAACGACTTCTATTTCCCGCAGTCCTGGTTTTTGCGTCGGCGGGAGCCTACGCAATGCGAAGCTCTCTGTTTGATGTGCAGATGATGTTTGTGTTCGGGCTAATCGGTTGGCTAATGTCAAAACTTCGATTTCCGACCGTATTGTTACTGATAGGATTTATTCTAGCTCCAATACTCGAGAGATCCGCGCGTCAAACGCTCATTCTGGTCTCAGCTACGGACGGTTGGTTGGCATTCGTTCAGAGCAGGCCAGTATTGATGATTTTGCTTGGTGTGTTGGCGTTCTTGACCGTGCTGGTAATTCGACAACGTATTTCAATGCGGCGACACGCGGCTCCGACTGAAGCGCAAGACTTGAGCTAAAGCGTCAGGGATTCCACCACGGCCTTGGCTCGCCCCCATCCCTCACGGATAATGTCAAGGTCGTTGCCTAACTCCAGCATATCAACACCGAGCGGCAGGTATTTTT
>Ga0114950_10001359_pt1 | contig 18292 bp, 16 predicted proteins | sample N075metaG_FD_83503 | JGI IMG/M metagenome (GOLD analysis project Ga0114950, IMG submission 83503) | Deep subsurface microbial communities from Kermadec Trench to uncover new lineages of life (NeLLi) - N075 metaG | ecosystem: Environmental > Aquatic > Marine > Ocean trench > Sediment | place... | reverse complement strand
GCCAAGGAGCAGTCGATCGAGACCATCCTGGAGGCGTGCCGGCTCAAGGAGGAGGGGCGGGTACGCGCGGTGGTCGCCGTGGGATGTATGGTCCAGCGGTACAAGGACGAGCTCCGCTCCGAGATTCCCGAGGTCGACCTCTTTCTGGGCCTCTCAGAGATGGCCTCTCTGATACCGGAACTGCGCCGTAGGGGCTTTCTCCCAGATTCTCTGGAGGGTGTGCCGACGATGGAGCGGCCGCTTCGGATCCTCTCCACGGAGACGCCCCACACGTCCTTCCTCAAGATCAGCGAGGGCTGTGACCACACCTGTGCGTTCTGTGCCATCCCCAGCTTTCGTGGGCTGCACCGGTCGGCGCCGCTCCCCGAGTTGGTAGCAGAGGCCCAGGCGCTGGCGCGGCAGGGGGTGAAGGAGCTGAACATCATCTCCCAGGACACGACCTGGTATGGGCGGGATCTGCGGAGAAAGGACCGCTCGGCACCGCTTCTCCCGGATTTGCTGCGGGCCCTGATCGCCGAGACGGACGTGGAGTGGTTTCGCCTGTTCTACATGTATCCTTCGGGCATCACCCGTGAGATCGTCGAGTTGATGGCGGGTGAGGATGTGCTCCTGCCCTATCTCGATATGCCGCTCCAGCACGGAAGCGACAGAATTCTCGAAGCGATGCGTAGACCAGAACGGCAGGGGGTCATACGGGAGCGTGTTGCCTGGATCCGGGAAGCGGTCCCTGACGTGACGCTCCGGACCACGGTGATCGTAGGATTTCCGGGGGAGTCGGAGGACGATTTCCGTTCGATGCTTGACCTCCTCGAGGAGCTTACCTTCGACCGGGTGGGCGCGTTCACGTACTCGGTGGAGGATGGCACTCCGGCGGCAGACATGCCCGACCAGATCCCGGATTCCCTGAAGCGGGAGCGGCTCGAGGAGCTCATGGACGTTCAGCGCATGATCTCTTCCGAACGTAACGAGGCGCTGATCGGCCGCCGATTCCGAGCCCTGGTGGATGAAGTTCTGGACGACCCAGGCCCGCTAGGACCGACGGCGGCCGGCCGACCGGTCGGCGTCGCTCGGACGGTCGGCCAGGCCATCGAAGTAGACGGCGTCACCCACGTTCATCCCTTCGATGGGCTCGCTCCCGGACAGTTCGTGACGGTGGAAATCGAAGACGCGGAGGAGTACGACCTGATCGCGCGGGTGGTGGAGATCGAGTGACGGATCGAACAAAGGGGTGGTGGGGTCGGGCTCAGGCTGTGATGCCGGGAGGCGTGAACTCTCCTGTACGCTCGTTCCGTTCGGTGGGGGGTGAGCCCTTCTTCGTGGACCGTGGGGAGGGCGCCTACCTGTACGACACCGAGGGTCGCCGCTACGCGGACTACGTATTGAGTTGGGGTCCGCTCATCCTTGGCCATGCCCATCCCGTGGTCACGGAGGCGCTCGAGCGACAGCTCGGCCGGGGCACGTCGTATGGTGCTCCAACGGAGGCCGAGGTGGAACTGGCGGAGCGTATTGTGCGTCTGGTGCCGACCGTAGAGATGGTCCGGCTCGTCAACAGTGGGACGGAGGCGACCATGACCGCACTCCGGCTGGCTCGGGCGGTCACCGGCCGGCCCCTGGTGTTGAAGTTCACAGGCTGCTACCACGGGCATGCGGACGCCTTTCTCGTCGCGGCCGGAAGTGGCGTGGCCACGCTCGGTCTCCCGGACTCTCCCGGTGTCTCCGAATCGGTAGCGGCCGAGACTTTGGTGCTTCCGTTCAACGACCTCGCTGCGGTCGAGGCGCTGTTCAGCGCGAGGGGGGATGACATCTCCAGCGTGTTCGTCGAGCCCGTGGTCGGCAACTCGGGGTTGATTCCACCGGTGGACGGATTCCTGGAGGGGCTGCGTACCATAACCGAACGGCACGGCACGTTGTTGGTCTTCGATGAGGTCATGACCGGGTTCCGGGTTGCGTTGGGGGGCGCACAGGAGCGATACGGGATCGAGCCTGATCTCACGACGCTGGGCAAGGTCATAGGAGGTGGGCTGCCTGTAGGGGCCTTCGGTGGCCGCCGGGACCTCTTGGAGGAGATCGCGCCCGCGGGGCCCGTGTACCACGCCGGCACCCTGTCCGGGAATCCACTTGCGACGGCTGCCGGAAACGCTCAGCTCTGCTACCTCGAAGAGGAGGACCCCTTCAGCGACTTGGCCCACACTGCCGAGCGACTGTCGTGTGGTGTCGTGTCGGCGCTGACGGAAGCGGGGATCCCGGCCACCGGATGTTCGGTCGGATCGATGTGGGGTGTGTTTTTCAGCCAGGAGTCCGTCCATTCCTTCGAGGAGGCTCAGCGTGCGGACCTCGACACCTTTCGGGCGTTCCATCGGGCGTGCCTGGATCGCGGTGTGTTTCTTGCGCCATCTCCTTTCGAGGCCGGGTTCGTATCCACGGCGCATACACCAGGCGTCATCGACGAGACGCTAGAAGCGGTGCAGGCGGCGGCCCTCGAGGTCGCCGCACTCTAGGTCGCGAGCCGAACTCAGGGTCGCGGACGGAGTTTCGACACGGAGGTGAGGTGCGGATGATGAGGTGTGTGGATGTGATGAGGATGGTGATTGCAGCAACGGTGGCTGGTGTGGTCGTGACCTGGGCGCAGCCCCACCAAGCGCGGGCGCAGAACCTGGCCGACTACGATTATGAGAATCTCTCGTTCCGGGGTATCTCCTTCGACGTTGGGTATCTTTACGCGGACAACGTCGAGGACACTCGGACCCTGGGAGTGCGATTCGATCTGGGGTTCCTCGGGCCCGGCTTCAGGCTCATGCCAGGGGTGACGTACTGGGAATCCACGCTGGCCGACACCGAGGTGGATCAGTTCGAGACTCGACTCGGCACGCTCACAACGGATCAGGGAGGAACGGTTCCGCCAGGCGGTTTCGATCTCGGCGTCATCAACCGGAGCGACGTCGTGGTGAGCATGGACGGCCATTACGTTTGGGCGGTGCCGCTGAACCTGTTCTTCTTAGCGGGAGTCGGGGTGTCCGCGCACTTCCTCAACGGCTCCGGTCCCGGGATCGACGAAACCTTCGTCGAGGACCTACTCGACTCGGTAGCCGCAGGCTTCAACCTCCATGCAGGTTTGGAATACCCGATTACCGATCGTGTGCGTATCTATGGAGGATCCAAGGTCGAAATTCTCGGCGATCTCAACTATGTCGAGTTTCGGGGGGGGCTGGCATTCATCTGGGGCGGGTTGGAACAGGGGGAGGACCGGTGACGTCCGCGTTGGAACGTGAGGTAGTGCGGGTCGGCATCCTGGGCGTTGGAGCGATCACGCAAGTCGTACATCTCCCCATTCTTTCGGAGCGCCCCGATGTCGATGTTATTGCCGTCTCCGATCCGGATCGCCTGAAGGCGGAGACGCTCGGGGCGCGGTTCGAAGTGCCCCGCGTTCTGTCGAACGAGGAGATCCTGGGCGACGACCAGATCCAGGCGGCAGTGATCTGTACTCCGAATCATCTCCACGAGTCGCTGGCGGTCGAGGCCTTGGAGCGTGGCAAGCACGTCCTGGTAGAAAAACCTTTGGCGATGAGTGCGGATGGCGTCCGGAGGGTACTGGATGCGGCGGCCGCCTCGGGGCGGCATCTCGCCGTCGGGATGCATCATCGATTCCGACCGGATGTGGGGGCCCTTACAGCTTTCGTTGCCGGGGGCGAGTTGGGCGACATCTATGCGGTGCGGGCCAACTCCCTCACGCAGAAGATGCCCGCCGTGCGGTCCACGTGGCGGCAAAAACCGGAAGAGGCAGGAGGGGGCGCGCTCATGGACTTGGGCGTCCCGACCCTGGATCTCGCGCTCTGGCTCGTGGACTATCCTCGGATCACCCGGGTGACATCAGTCTTCCGGACTGGGGAAGCCGACGTCGAGGAGGCGGCCACCGTGTTCGCCGTGTCCGAGTCCGGCATCGCGTTCAGCGTCGAGGTGAGCTGGAACCTTTTTGCCGAGGCGGACCGGCACCGTGCCCGGGTGATGGGCACCGAGGGTTCAGGCTCCCTGCCGCCACTGAACATCAACAAACAATTGGGGGGACGGCCCATGGACGTGACGCCGCGCCAGCCCAAGGCTCGGGGTGGCGAGAACCGATTCCAAAACGCCTATCGCCGCCTTCTGGATCAGTTCGTGCGGGCGGTTCTTGGTGAAAGCGACATCCCCGCCCCCGTCGAACAGGTCCACCTGATGGAGGTCATCGCGGCGGCGTATCGATCAGCGAGGGAGGGCCGGGAGATCCATCTTGGCGAGGGCTGAGTTGCTGTGTCCGCCGTGGACCCGATGTCCAACACCCGCCTTCTTATTGGCCCTCGTTGTCGGTGCGGCGGGGGCGGGTCCGGGTCCACTCTGGGCCCAAGGTGGCGGGCAGACCCGTGGGGCGCAGACCGGCGGAGCACCGCCCACTGTCGAGTCGGATGCCCCACCCGGCTCCCACCTCCAGGTCTCACTGATGACCATCGGCCCCGGCGACTTGTACTGGGAACGCTTCAGCCACAATGAGCTCGTCATTCGAGATGATCGGGCTCAAACGGAGGTCGCGTACAACTGGGGGATGTTCGACTTCAACGAGGAGGGCTTCTGGCCCCGGCTGGCGCGGGGCCGCATGCAGTACTACATGCAGGGCTTCACGGCCTCGGCTTGGCTCGGCTTGTACCGTGCGGCAAACCGCGATGTGTGGCTCCAGACGGTGAATCTCACGCCCGCAGAGCGCCTCGAGCTTCAAGCGCTGCTGACCGAGATAGACACCGACGCCAACCGCTACTATGACTACGACTACTATCGGGACAACTGCTCCACGCGGGTGCGCGACGTACTGGATCGTGTCCTCGGCGGACAGATCCGGGTGGCGACGGCAGGCACAGACACGGGGACGACGTATCGTTGGCACACCGCTCGCTTGCTTCAGCCCGTCCCGCTCGCCTACGCCGGAATCCAGTTCGTGGTCGGGAATCGCGGTGACGAGACCATCTCCGCCTGGGAGGAGATGTTTCTCCCGTTACGGCTCAAGGACCATCTGGAGGGTGTCCGGATCGTGGACGGGGAGGGAGAGCCTGGTCCCCTCCTCGGTGAGGCGGTGCAGGTTTTCGACGCCGTACGTGACCCCGTGCCGCTTGCTGCCCCCGACTTCCTGTTCCCGTTGCTTCTGTTGGGCACCGCCCTCGGCGCGTTTTTCGCCGGCCTGGGTTGGGTGGCCGGTGAAGGTAAGCGGTGGGGCCGCTGGGCCCTCGCTCTGTCGGGAGCCACATTCAGTACCGCAGTGGGCTTGCTCGGCACTGCGTTGCTGCTGTCGTGGCTCTTCACCGACCACGTATTCTGGGCAATGAACGAGAACGTGTTCCAGGCGAACCCCGTCTCACTCGTACTGGCAGTTGTGCTCCTTCGGGAGGCGCTGAGCCGGAACGAGCTCCGAGCCGGAGTCTGGGCCGGTATGCGCGTCGATGTTTTGGCCAAGGTGGTGGGCGGCGTAGCGATCGCCGGATTGTTCGTTCAGGTGTTCCCGGGGTTCGATCAGGTTAATGGTGAGGTTCTGGCGGTGCTGCTTCCGGCTCACGTGGGACTTGCATCGGGTGTGGTTCGGGCGTGGCGGCCCTCCATGGCGTGATTCCGGAGCGCGGCCACCGGCTACTCCCGGCGGTATCGGCCCTCTTGGCGGTCATCGCCTTTCCTCCGTTCCATCTTCTGATCCCGTCGTTCGTCGCGCTCGTCCCGCTGGCCGTCTGGGTGGTCGACCAGAATGAGGGGCGGGATGCCTCCGGACGTGTTTTCCGGGGCGGTGTGTGGTTTGGCGTGCTCTACTTCGGGCTACTCCTGTACTGGATGCCTCTGGCCCTGGCGGCCTTCACCTGGTGGGCCGTCCCCGCCTACCTGACCGTGGTCATGGTGTTGGCGCTTGGTGCTGGGTGCTTCACCTGGTCGCTCCATCGTCTGACACATCGCGGTGGAATCCCTCTTTGGTTGGCGCTTCCGTTGACCTGGACGGCACTCGAGTGGGCGCGCGCCCACGCGCCGGCAGGCCTGGCCTTTCCGTGGTTGGGGCTCGGAACGTCCCTCACCGGCTACCCTGAACTCGTGGGTGCGGCTGAGCTGGTTGGTGCACGCGGGATCACGCTCTGGCTCGCCCTGCTCAATGGGTTGATCGCCGAAGGTGTACGAGCCGTCCGGGCACGGGATGGGGCTCAAATGGCGGTGCGTTGGGCGGCGGCGTTCGCCCTCGTGTTGGCTGTGCCCGCGGCGTGGGGTTACTGGCGAGCCAGCACCCTTCCCGTCCGGGCTGTCGGCGAGGTCGCCGTCGTGCAACCCAACATAGCGGCTCAGTTCAGGCTGGACGGGGACAGGAGCAACGACAGCACCCTGGCCTCCTTGGCGCGCCTCCTTCCCGAGGGCGCTGGGCTCTCGGCGGGCCTCTCCGAGCGGGACGGGCTCTCCCCGGGCCTCGTCGGAGGCACCGAATTTTCCCCGGACCTCGTGGTCTGGCCGGAGATGACGTTCTTCGGATCGATCGAATCCGATCGTGGCCTACGGGAGCGGGTCCTGGCGGCCGCGGAGGAGTGGGCAGCCCCTGTCGTCTTCGGCGGCATTGGCGAGACCGTGACAACAGAGGGTAGTCCGATCCCGCTGAATTCGGCTTTCCTGACGGGACGGGATGGCCGGCTCACGGATTTTCGGTACGACAAACACCGGCTCGTGCCGTTGGTCGAGCGCCTTCCGTTCCGACCTGGAGGGTGGAGGGAGGCGGGCGCCGGCGTCGATTCCTACGGGAGAGGGGTGGACTGGCCTCTCGGAAGCATGGGGGCGGGCGCCCGTTTTGGCGTTCTCATCTGTAACGAATCCATCTATGCCAGCCATGCCCGTCGCCTGCGGCTGCTGGGGGCCGACTTCTTCTTGAACCTCACCAACGACGGGTGGTTTGGTAGGGAAGCGTGGTACACCAGGACGGCCGCCCTCTGGCAGCACCCGGCGCACCTGGTCATGAGGGCGATCGAGCAACGGGTCGGGATCGCGAGGGCCGCCAACACGGGCTTCTCGCTCTTTGTGGACCCACTCGGCCGTGTCTACGGCCGGACCGAGCTGTTTCAGGCGGCCGTCCGTAGCGAGACGATCTACACGAGTGACCACCTGACCTGGTATACGCGTACCGGGGACGTGGCCGGATGGACGGCTCTGCTCCTAACGCTCGGGCTTTTGGTGATCCCACTTCCTTGGCGTCCGGCTTGAACTCGCCTCCGGCAATTTTTATATTTCCCGCGGCTGAAGAGTGGGCTCCAGAGTTCTGCATCGATCAGAAGTCGCGGCCCACTGTTCGTTGATTTTGGAGAGGGTCATGAAAAAGGGCATCCACCCCGACTATATGCAGGCCACGGTCACCTGCGCTTGCGGGAATAGGTTTGAGACGATGGCCACGCAGCCGGACGTTCACACGGACATCTGCTCCGTGTGCCATCCGTTCTATACGGGTAAACAGCGCCTGGTAGACACGGCCGGACGCGTTGAGCGTTTCAAGAAGATGTACGACAAAGTCAGTTCGTAGGTCGGGCCGAGGCCCGGCTCGCCCGTGAGTAACCCCGGAGGGGCGGATCCGCGGCTTCTCGAACGCCTCCGCGAAGTACAGCAGCGTTTCCAGGGCGTGAACGAGTCGTTGGCCAGCCCGGACGTCGTCCAGAACGTCGATCGCCTCAGAATCCTTGGGCAGGAGCGCGCTGAACTCGAGCCTGTGGTCCGAGCAGCTGATGAGCTCCTCGGCCTCGTGGAAGAGTACGAGGGGGCGTTGGAGCTGCTCAAAGAGGCCTCGGACCAAGAGTTCCGCGATATGGCTGGAGAAGAGGTCGCGTCTCTGGAATCTCGCATCCAGCTGGTGGGGGCCGAAGCTCGCCTCCTCCTCATTCCCAGGGATCCCCTAGACGATCGTGCCGCCGTAGTGGAAATCCGGGCGGGAACAGGTGGAGACGAGGCGGGACTGTTCGCGAACGATCTTTTCCGCATGTATCAGCGAGTGGCCGAACGAGAGGGCTGGACCGTCGAGTTGATGAACCTCTCCGAGGGAATTCCCGGGTCCCTCAAGGAGGTCATCTTCACGGTGCGGGGCAAAGGTGTGTACGGACGTCTCCGTTACGAGTCGGGAGTCCACCGGGTCCAGCGTGTGCCAGAGACGGAGAGCCAGGGCAGAATCCATACCTCCGCGGCGACGGTGGCGGTCTTGCCCGAGGCGGAGGAGGTGGATTTGGCGATCGATCCCAAGGACCTACGTTACGATGTGTTCCGCTCCTCCGGTCCGGGTGGTCAGTCGGTGAACACGACCGATTCAGCCGTGCGTATCACCCATATTCCGACCGGACTCGTGGTGTCATGCCAGGACGAGAAGTCTCAACACAAGAACAAAGCCAAGGCCCTCAAGGTGCTCCGAAGCCGTCTGCTGGATCAGAAGATCGCGGAGCAGGAGGCGGAGCGCTCCCGTCAACGGAGGGCGCAGGTCGGAACGGGTGACCGCTCCGCGAAAATCCGGACCTACAACTTCCCTCAGAGCCGGGTCACCGACCACCGGATCAAGCTTACGGTCCACAACCTCGACCAGGTGTTGGATGGAGACCTGAACGAAGTGATCGAGGCCCTCCGGCTGGCGGGTCAGGAGGAACGGCTCCAGGGCGACGCTGAATGAGCGGCGTCGGAAGGCTAGCGGAGTTGGCAAGGGAGTTCGAGGGCGGCGATTTGAAGACGGGGAAGTCGTGGACGATCCTTCACATGATCCTTTGGAGTTCGGAGTACCTTACGGAGAAGGGAGTGGAGGCGGGTCGCCTGGATGCGGAGTGGCTGCTCTCGACGGCGTTGGGTGTCGACCGACTCCAACTCTACCTGCAGTATGACCGCCCTTTGAGCCCCGAGGAGCGGGAGGCCTTCAAGCCGCTTCTCCGTCGCCGCGCCAGGCGCGAGCCGCTACAGTACATCATCGGTCGCGCCGCCTTTCGGCAACTCGAGTTGAAGACGGATCCCCGGGTCCTGATCCCCCGTCCCGAGACGGAAGTGCTGGTCCAAGAGGTATTGGATTGGGCGTCGGCTGGGGCAGGAAGTGTCGGACCGGTATGGGATGGGGGTGCCGGAAGGGTGTGGGATATGGGGACCGGGACGGGTGCCGTGGCGCTTTCGCTCGCCGCGGAGGGAGCGTGGACCAAGGTCGTTGCTACAGACGTCTCGCCCGAAGCCCTTTCCGTGGCGGCGCACAATGCGGAACGCCACGACTTGAGCGGACTCGTCGAGTTCCGGGAGGGCTCGCTGTTCGAGCCGTTGGAGCAGGGGGAACAATTCAACGTCATCGTGTCGAATCCACCGTATATAGCGGAGAGCGAAAAGGGAGAGCTCCAGCCCGAGGTTCGCGATTGGGAGCCTCCAGAGGCCCTATTCGCAGGGGAGGACGGCTTGGACGTGATTCGGCAGCTGGTCGCCGGAGCACCGGAGCACCTGGTGTCCGGCGGCTTGCTGGCGCTCGAATGTGGCCTCGGTCAGGCCGAACGTGTTGCCGCCGATGTGAATGCGACCGGTGCGTTCGCCGCAATCCGGATCCGCCCGGACCTGACCGGGCGCCCGCGGGTCGTGATGGCCGAGCGAGGGGCCGTGTGAGCAAGAAGGCGGCCCACTGTACTCCTTCAACAGCCTTCAAGTGAGTGGATCGGACGCGCACAGAACCATGAAACTACAGGAATGTTGATGACGCGAGTGACGGAGATGGCGAAGGATCTGGGGAAGGCTCTTGCCCAGACCGAAGAATACCAGGCGTTCAAGCGGACGGTCTCGGGTACCGCCGATGATCGGGAGCTGGCCGAGTTGCGGACGGAGTTGGAGGGTCTCGAAGGCCAGATAGAAGCAGCGTTGCGCGGAGGGAATGAGCCCACCGAGGAGTTGAAAGACGGCTATGAAGCGGCTGTGGGACGCCTTCAGGCGAGCTCCACATACCAGCGCCTGGTTTCGGCACAGGCGAACTTCGACAAGGTTCTCTTCAAGGTGAACCAGACGATCCAGGAGGGGATCAGTGAGGGCGCCGAGAGCCGGATCATCATGCCGTAGGGAGTGCCCGTATCATCATGCCGTAGGGAGTGCCCGTATCATCATACTGTGGGAAGTGATTGGTGCTTAAATCATGAGTTGGAACCTGAATGATCTTCAAGGCCGGGTATACCCGATCATCGATCCCGTCACCCGTTGGCTGGTGCGGCGAGGGGTACATCCGAATCTCATTACTACGAGTGGGTTCGCCGTTACCGTTCTGGCTGGTTTCATGTATGGCATCGACCATGTCCGCACCGCCGGGTTCTTCGTTCTTTTGGGTGGAGCCCACGATATCTTCGACGGTCGAGTGGCCCGGCTCAGTGGTCTTCAGTCCAAGTTTGGCGCCTTTTATGATTCCGTGCTCGACCGGATGAGCGAGGTCGTGATCTACATCGGGCTCATTTCGCTTTACAACCAGTATGAGATGTCGCTTCTGAACATCGGCATGATCTATATGATCGTCCTGGCCATGGCGGGCTCGCTCATTATCAGCTACTCCCGTGCAAGAGCGGAAACGCTCGGACTGGACTGCTCGGTTGGCCTCATGCAAAGAGCGGAGCGGATCGTCCTTCTCGGGGTGGGATCCCTGATCTTCGGCCTGAGCTGGGATGGCCTCGTGCTCAGCGGCATCATCGTGATTTTTGCCATCCTCACGAACACCACCGCGATTCACCGAATCATTTGGGTCCACCAGCAAGCCGCGGGTGTACCTCTCGACGAGTAACACCATGGCACCCCGGGTGCCTTTGAATGATCGACCAAGGAGATACGACTGTGAAAGAACGTCCTAAGATTCGCCCGGCAGAGGGACGACTGGGTGTGCTTCTGCCCGGCATGGGCGCCGTGGCCACCACGACGATTGCGGGGGTCCTGCTCGCGCGGAGGGGGTTGGCTACGCCCATCGGGAGTCTCACGCAGATGAACACGATTCGTCTGGGTCAGCGTACCGAGAACCGCACGCCGCTCATCAAGGACTTCATCGCCCTAACGGAGCTGGACGACATCGTCTTCGGCGGCTGGGATCCGATCCTTGACAACGCCTACGAGAGTGCCGTGAACGCCGGTGTGCTGAGCGCGAAACACCTCGATCCGATCAAAGACGAACTGTCGGCCATCGCCCCCATGCCGGCTGCATTCGACACGGAGTACGTGACGCGCCTGGACGGTCCGAACAAGAAAACCGGAGCCAACAAGCGGGAAATCGCGGAGGCGCTCCGCGAGGATATCCGGAACTTCAAGGCGGAGCACGGTTGCGACCGCCTGGTCATGGTCTGGTGCGGATCGACGGAGATCTTCCTCCGAGCGGGACCGGCCCATGAGACCGTAGAGTCCTTTGAGAGCGCCATGGAGAAGAATGATCAGTCGATCGCACCGAGCATGCTGTACGCATACGCGGCATTGATGGAGGGCGTCCCGTACGCCAACGGAGCACCCAATCTCTCGGCTGACTTCCCCGCGTTCGAAGACTACGCTAAGGAGAACGGCCTTCCCATCGTCGGGAAGGACTTCAAGACCGGCCAGACACTCATGAAGACCATCCTGGCCCCCGGGTTCAAGGCTCGCATGTTGGGCATCCACGGTTGGTTCAGCACGAACATCCTCGGAAACCGTGACGGAGCCGTGCTGGATGATCCGGCTAGCTTCAAGACCAAGGAGGAGTCGAAGCTGGGGGTGCTCGATAACATTCTACAGCCGGAGCTCTACCCGGAGCTGTATGGGGACCTCTATCACAAAGTCCGGATCGACTACTATCCGCCACGCGGAGACGACAAGGAGGGTTGGGACAACATCGACATCTTCGGGTGGCTGGGATACAAGATGCAGATCAAGGTCAATTTCTTGTGCAAAGACTCGATCCTTGCCGCCCCGATCGTGCTCGATTTGGCCCTGTTCATGGACCTTGCGGGACGCGCCGGCTTGGGGGGGATCCAAGAGTGGCTTTCGTTTTACTTCAAGAGCCCACAGTGCGCTCCGGGTCTCTATCCGGAGCATGATCTCTTCATCCAGAACTGGAAGCTCAAGAACACGCTCCGGTGGCTCGCGGGGGAGGAACAGATCACACACTTGGGCCGCGAATATTACGAGTAGAGGAAATGCCCACTTCAACGGTTTTCTAAGAAGTGACGGAACGACCGGAAGGGGAGTCGAACCGGGGACGGTTCGTGGTGCTGGAGGGTGTCGAAGGCGCCGGCAAAAGCACCCAAGCCCGGATGTTGGGGGAATGGATGGAAGCTTGCGGAATCCCTTTCACGCTGACTCGAGAGCCCGGCGGCACCGAGGTCGGAGAGGCGATCCGGAACGTGGTGCAGGACCGGCCTGAACTATCGGTTCCGCCGGAGACCGAACTCCTGCTCTATCTGGCCGCACGAACAGCGTTCGTAAAGGAAGTGGCGCTTCCGGTCCTCGAACGGGGCGAGCTCCTGATCGCGGACCGTTTTTCGTTGTCGACTTACGCCTATCAAGGGTACGGCCGGGGACTCGACCTCGACGAGGTTCGCAGGATGGACCGATTCGCCTCTGGCGGACTGGCGCCCGATATCTATCTGGTGCTCGATTTGCCGGTAGAGGAGGGCCGAGCCCGGCAGAAGGCGGCCGGAAAGCGAGAGGATCGCCTCGAGAGTTCCGGCGAAGGGTTTCTCGAAGCGGTCGCGAGGGGCTATCGTGAACTCGCACGTACGGACGAAAGCGTCCGGCTCGTAGACGCGCGCGGAGCGCCGCTCGAAGTCCACGCGAGAGTGCGTGAAGTCTTGCGCCGAGAGTTGCCGGAAACTTTCGTTATCTGTAAGGATTAGTTCTCTTGGATAAGTAGGCCGAATGGGTCGACGGACGAAGAAACGGATTGAACGATGGCCGAACACGATAACATGAGCCCCCACGTGAGCCCCCGCTCGGCTTGGGGACCGCTGGTCGTGCTTGTGGTCACCCTCGTCACGGGCGGTTGGTTTCTCCAACGCGGAGTCGCTCAGGAGGCCAACGTCTATCTCCAGGCGAGGCTATTCCAGGAAGTTCTGGACCACGTCACGGAGCAGTACGTCGATCCGGTCGACCGGTCCGGGCTCATCGGGTCGGCTATCGAGGGTGTTCTCGAACAGCTGAATGACCCCCATACGTCCTTTATCGACGCCCAAACGTGGGATGGATTCCGGTTTCGGAGCGGGGCGGACGCCGACTACGGAGGTATCGGTCTCGAGATTCTGAAACGCGACGGGTGGGTGACCGTGATCACGCCGATCCCCGGGGGACCGGCGGTGCGGGCGGGGATACGGGCAGGTGACCGGGTCATAGAGGTGGAAGGCGCGTCGGCCCGGGATTGGGAGACCGACCAAGCAGCGAATCTACTGAGGGGGACTCCCGGTACGGACGTATCTCTACTCATCGATCGCCCGGGGGTGGACGAGCCGATTCCGTTCACGTTGACCCGCGCAGTGATCGAACTTCTTTCCGTTCCCTTTACAACGATGGTGGACGAAGGTGTCGGGTACATCCCGCTCCAGGTTTTCAGTGAAACCTCCGGGCGTGAGGTGCGCAGTGCGATCGAACGTCTCCAGGAGGAAGGGCTGACGTCCCTGATTTTGGATCTACGGGGCAACCCCGGGGGGCTGCTAGAGGAAGGTGTTGGTGTGGCGGACCTTTTCCTCGCCAACGGGTCCGCCATCCTGGAGACCCGTGGGCGCGCCGCCGGACAGAACCAGAAATTCGGGGCGGTGAATCCTGAGATGGTCCCCGGGCTTCCGGTGGTCATCCTCGTGAACGAGAGCAGCGCCAGTGCTTCCGAGATCGTCGCCGGCGCGCTCCAGGATCACGACCGCGCCCTCGTGATGGGAAACCGGACTTATGGGAAAGGCTCGGTACAGACGCTTTTCCGACTCAGCGGCGGGAACATCCTCAGGCTTACGACGGCACGCTGGTACACTCCCGTGGGACGCTCCATTCAGATCGTCCACGATGAGGTGGCGGAGAACGGTCCTTCCCGGAGCTTGGCGTTGGGACTGCGCGGGCAGCCGGTGCCCAAGGATGTTTCGGAAGAGTTGCCGACCGTTGAGTCCATGGGTGGACGTACGATATATGGCGGGGGCGGCATCACGCCCGATCTCGTCGTTCTGCCCGACACGTTGTCGGCGCGTGAGCAAGCGGCGGTCCAGCGCCTTTTCCGCTCGGCGGGCGTATTCGCCACTGCTTCCTTCGACCACGCCGTCTCCTACGTACAGAATCACCCCGATCTGGAGCCGGGGTTCGCTCTTAGTGCGGCGGATCGAGATCGATTCTATCGGACTCTCATCGATGAACACGAGGTGGCGCTAGAGGAATCGGACTTCGCGACCGCGGTACGTTTTGTCACGTACCAGCTCGAGCGCCAGATCGCTCTGCAGGCGTGGGGTGAAGAGGGCGCGTTTCTTCACACCCGAGCGGACGACAGACAGCTCAACGATGCGATCGAGATCTTGAGGCGAGCGGAAACACCTGAGGCCCTTTTCAGTTTGGCCCGCGCCGCGGGACCGATCGAGACCGCGACGGGTGTGGGTGGATCCGCTTCCGGCGGCTCGGGCCTCAACTGACCCAAAGAAACCTTCGGCTGCCCTTGCGCATCCGGTAGTGTAGAGGGATCCAGGCCGCCTCCCTCGGGTTCCCCGCATCACTCAAAGGCAGCCTTCCAGCGGAGATCCGCCCGGTGATGTTCGTCGATCGTGTTGTTATCAATGTGTACGGAGGAGCGGGGGGAGCGGGCTCCGAGGCGTATCGGAGGGAAAAGGGCGTGCCGCGCGGCGGCCCCGCCGGGGGCGACGGCGGAAACGGAGGAAGTGTGGTCATGGTCGCCGACGCGCAGCTCTCGACCCTCCTGGACCTCCGCTACCGGCAGCATCACCGGGCGGAGCGCGGCCTTCATGGCTCGGGGAAGAACAAGACCGGTAGGAGCGGGGACGATCTGATCGTTCCCGTGCCGCCGGGTACGGTGCTCAAGGACGCCGACACGGAGGTCGTTCTCGGAGAATTACTCTCGCCCGGGGACCGTATGGTTGTCGCCCAAGGGGGGCGGGGTGGACGGGGGAACGTGCACTTCGCGACATCCACGAATCAGACACCGATCTGGTGGGAGCCCGGGCGGCCCGGCGAGGAGCGGCGAGTGGAAGTGGAGCTCAAGTTGATCGCCGACGTAGGGCTCGTTGGGGAGCCCAATGCTGGCAAGTCGACCTTTCTGGCGGCCGTGTCGAAGGCGCGGCCGAAGGTGGCGGATTACCCGTTCACGACGTTGGCTCCGAACCTAGGGATCGTGGAGCTGCCCGATTTCCGCACCTTCGCGGTGGCGGACATCCCGGGCATCGTGGAGGGCGCCCATGAGGGAAGGGGGCTGGGTCTCCAGTTTCTGCGGCACATCGAGCGGACCCGCACGCTGGCCCTGATGGTTCCGGTCGACGCGCCGGACCCTGAGCGGGTCTATCGGGAGTTGCGGGAAGAGCTCTCCTCCTACTCGGACGAACTGGGAGCGAGGCCGCACTGTGTGGTTCTGACCAAGGCCGATCTTCTCGGGCCTCAGGACGATCCTCCGGTGTTGGACGCTGCGGAGGCCTGGGGGGTCTTCACCGTATCCTCAGTGGCGCGGACGGGGCTCCCCGACCTCCTGGAGGCCCTGTGGCTGAGGATTCGCGAGGTCATCGACGCAGAAGCCGCAGCCACGGGAGACGAGGATTGGGATACTCCCTGGGTGTGAGCTCGTCGGAGCGGGCTCGTGAGATCGAGGCGGTCCTACGGCTCGGCTGCGTGCCTGGAGTGGGTACGCGGGCGCTTTGGCGGATCCTCACGCGATTCGGATCCGGCCGGCGAGCGCTGGATGCCAGCCCGGGCAGACTCGACGCGGTGGCGGGAACGGCGTGCCGCGACGCGCTGGCATCACCGGGGCTCGACCGTCGGGTGTGCGATGCCCTGGACCGGTGTCGCACGCCCGAAATTGAGATCCTGCTGTGGTCGGATGAGGTGTACCCGGCGAGGCTTGGCCATCTCGTCGACCCACCGCCCGTGTTGTTCACGCGGGGGCGCATCGAGTTGCTCTCGAGGCCTGCGGTGACCATCGTCGGTTCTCGCCGCTCCACGGCGTACGGACGCCGAAGTGCGGAGGCACTGGGGGCTCAGATGGCGCTTCGGGGGATCACCGTCGTGAGTGGTCTGGCACTCGGCATCGACGGTGCGTCGCACCGGGGTACACTGGAAGCGGGCGGAGACACGATTGCGGTGCTCGGCTCAGGCGTCGATCTGATCCAGCCGGCCTCCCATCGTCGCCTCGGCGAGCGGGTTGCACGTGAGGGGCTTCTCCTTTCGGAGTTTCTCCCCGGAGAGCCGGCTCGGGCTCATCACTTTCCCCGGAGGAATAGAATTCTGGCCGCATTGGGTGGTGCGGTCGTGGTGGTCGAAGCGGCCGAGAAGAGTGGCGCCTTGATAACGGTAGAACATGCCCTCGATTTGGGGCTGGATGTGTATGCGGTCCCGGGGAACCTCGACGCCCCTCAGAGTCGGGGATGTAACCTGTTGATCCGCCAAGGAGCACAGGTGATTACCTCGCCTGAGGAATTCGGCCGGGACCTCGGCTTGGTATGCGGATCCTCGCGGGAGTTCCGGGCCTGTGGGGTGTCGGAGGGTGCCCGGTCTTCTCCGGCGGCGCGGAATGAAGTGCCGACAGGTCTCGACGACGAGGCACGTCGCGTTTGGCTGGCCTTGAGCGAGCGGTCGATCGGAATCGATGATGTCGCGTGCGGCGCGAAACTGCAGTCGGCCCCGGTCCTTGCGGCGCTCACGATCCTCCAGGTCGCGGGGCTCGTCGTGCAGGAGTCGGGGATGCGATTTCGCCGGGCGTCCTGATGAAACCGTCGGCGCTGGCTGCAGTGCGGGTCCTCGATCCTCCCCCGGCGCCCAGTGCCATCCGATCCGTTTACGTGCATGCGCCGTTCTGTGCCCGCCGGTGCTTCTACTGTGACTTCGCCGTGAAGGTGGCGTGGGCGGATTGTGATGCGTGGCTGAGCGCCTTGGGAGCGGAGGTCCGAGCCCTGGAGAGGGAGGGGGTGTTTCTCCTGGACGATACGCTCGATACGCTTTACGTCGGCGGGGGGACACCTTCGCTTCTCGGCACGCCGGCGATGGAGGGACTGCTGAAGGTAGTTGGGGAGGAGCGCCTGCGGCGCTCCGACCTCGAGTGGACCGCCGAGGCGAACCCGGAGAGTTTTACGAGGGATGTGGCTATCGGTTGGCGGTCCGCGGGCGTCAACCGAATCAGCCTTGGGATCCAGAGCTTTCACGCGCCGTCGCTGCGGTGGATGGGGCGGTTGCACGGAGCAGACGGAGCCCGGTCGGCGGTCCGGATCGGAAGGGCGGCGGGCTTCACCAATCTCAGCGTCGATCTCATCTTTGGACTCCCGGACCATTTGGAGCGGGATTGGGAACGCGACCTGGACCACACACTTTCCCTCGATCCCGATCATGTGAGTCTGTACGGCCTGAGCGCCGAGCCTGCCACGCCCCTGGGTCGCGCGGTGGCGGAAGGTCGTGAGACCCTGCCCTCCGAGGGACGGTATGAGCAGGAGTACCTTCTGGCCGTGGATCGACTGGCGGAAGCCGGATACGAGGCGTACGAGGTGTCCAACTTCGCTCGGCCAGGATTCGAGTCGCGGCACAACTCGGTCTACTGGTCAGGAGAACCGTATGTGGGGTTGGGGAACGGAGCACACAGCTACCGGCACCCGGTCCGAAGATGGAACCTTCGAGACTGGGACGCCTACCGAGCCAGAGTCGAAGGCTCTGACGCGGACTCCTACCGGGCTGGAGCCGAGGGCCCCGGCCTGCCCTTGGACGACGAGGAGGAACTCGACGTGGGCAAAGTCCGGCTCGAGCGTATTTGGCTGGGACTGAGAACGAGGCGGGGGATCTCTTTGCAGGATCTACCGGCGTCAGCCAGGGACCGGGCGCGCTGTTGGGAGGAGAATGCTCTGGCCGTGGCAGAAGGAAACGTCGTGCGACTGACACCAAGGGGATGGCTGGTCATGGACCGCCTGATCATCGAACTTGAAGCGGATTTTGAAGGATGATCGCTACTGACGCCGTTTCTCGATATTTTTAACTATGAATCCAGATAATCTCCAACCCATCGGTCAGGATCTCTCGGAGCGCGAGCGACAGGTGCTCGAGGCCGTGGTCCGTACGTACGTGGATTCTGCGGAGCCAGCCGGGAGTCGAACGTTGGCAAAGAGGTTCG
>Ga0114950_10001357_pt1 | contig 18321 bp, 17 predicted proteins | sample N075metaG_FD_83503 | JGI IMG/M metagenome (GOLD analysis project Ga0114950, IMG submission 83503) | Deep subsurface microbial communities from Kermadec Trench to uncover new lineages of life (NeLLi) - N075 metaG | ecosystem: Environmental > Aquatic > Marine > Ocean trench > Sediment | place... | reverse complement strand
TGGGGGGGGGTGCGGGGGGGGGGGGGGGGGGGGGGGGGGGGAAGCTATCTTAGTCCGGTGCGCCGGGCGAGCCGAACGCAGGTGTTGTCATGCCTAATCGGTTTTGAACTCGCCGATATCGGGCTTCGATCCCCAGACGCAGAACGATTCGGCGGTAAACGGGAACTGGCGCGGCCGCCACCTCTCGTCGACCATGCGAACGCCCGACGAATATTCGTAGGTCATGCCGTCGGGGCCATCGTAGTAGAGGAACATGGCGCCCGAAGTGGCGTGCCGACCGGGGCCGAAAGTAATGCGAATTTGGCGGTCGCGGAAGAAATAGTAAGACCGCATGATGTCGTCGATGGTCGCAGTCTGGAAATTTATGTGCTGAACGCCGGCATGATCGGTCGGGAACAGCGCGATCCGGTGGTGCACCTGGTCGAACGACATCAACGGCGCCGGGCCGATGCGGTCGTTGACGCGGATGTTGAAGTGGCGGGTCCAGAACGCTTCGTCGCGCGCCGCGTCCGTCGTCTTCAGGCCCACATGGCTGAACCCGGTGATGCCGGCATCGCGCGCGGGGAAGTAGCGGTCGCCGGAATGGAACGGGCGCACCACTAGGTCGATGGAATTTCCCGTCGGGTCGTGGAAGTTGATAAAGCCCATGCAGCGTCGCGTCGCGGCGTCCTCGTCGCTGCCGCGCCGGGGTTGCAGTCCGGCGGTTTGCAAGATGGTTTCGGCGGCGTCGAGCGCGTCGAAGCTGCGCAGCTCGAACCCCAGCGTCTGATCGGCCACATCGCCTTCGAAATAGCAGATATTATGATCGCGGTCGTCGCCACGCACATAGGCCGCGCCATTTTCACGGCCGACCAGCTCGAGCCCCATCGTTTCGGTGGCGAATCGTACCGCGCCGTCCAGATCGGCGGTGCCGAGCCGGCAATAGCGAATATCGACGATTTCGATCATCTAGATCCGCCGCGCTTACCGGGCCTCAATCCGCCGCTTCGTCGGCGCCCAGGATGCTGAGATCGGGACGCGATCCCCAGGCGCAGAACGAGGCGTCCTCGATCGGAAACTGGCGTGGCTTCCAGGTGTCGTCGACCATGCGCACGCCGCACGAATATTCGTAGATCATGTCGTCGGGTCCGTAATAGTACAGGAACCGCGCGCCGGAAAGCGCGTGACGGCCCGGCCCGGCCTGAATGCGCACCTGCCGGTCCTGCATGAAATAGTTCGACTTCATCACGTCGTCGGTTTCCGCCACCTGGAAATTAATGTGCTGTATGCCGGGGCGGTCCGAGGGGAACAGGGCGTAGCGGTGATGCACCTCGTCGAAGGTCATCAGCGCCGACCAACCGATCCAATCGCTGGTCCTGAAGTTGAACACTTGCGACCAGAACTTTTCGGCCTCACGCGGATCGGTCACCCGCAGCCCGATATGGCTGAACTCGGTGATGCCGGCGTCGCGCGACGGGAAGTAGCGCCGCCCGGCGGCGAACGGGCGCACCGTCAGGTCGATGGAGTTGCCGCTGATGTCCTTGAAATTTATGTAGCCCATGCAGCGCCGCGCGGCGGCGTCCTCGTCGCTGCCGCGATGGACCGTCAGGCCAAGCTCTTTCAGGCTGCTCTCCGCCGCGTCCAACTCGTCGAACGTATCGAGCTCGAGCCCGAGTGTGTGATCGGTGGGATCGCCCTGGAAATAGACGATGTTGTGGTCCCGGTCGTCGCCGCGCAGATAGGCAAACCCGTTTTCCCGCCGGACCAGTTCGAGGCCGATGATTTCGGTCGAGAAAGTCACCGCTTCCTCGAGGTCCGCCGTACCCAGGCGGCAGTAGCGAAATCCGGTGACGTTGATCATGCTTTTCTCCAGGCTTGGCCGTCGCGAGGCCTATAGTAGCGCAAAAATGTCGTTTGAACCGCCGGTTAAATCAGGCCGTTTAGAGGCCCTCTGTTACGGTATTATAATACCCCAAATCGATATAACGCGACGGATCGGTGAGATCTTTCCGCGGCTGGCCGAACTTGCTGCGCAGCGCCAAAATGGCCGCCACGCCGGCCTCGTCGATGACATCGCTGCCGGCCAGTCCGAGAACGGGGTCGAGCACGATCTTCATCGCCGCTTCGGCGCCGGCCCTGTCCATGCCCTGCATATTGCGCTGCAGGATGTCGGTCGCGGCATCGGCGTTGGCCGGGTCGATAATCCAGTCGATGGCGCGCAATTCGGCGCGGATAAAGCCTTCGAGCGCTTGGCGATTGGCTTCGGCCCAACCGCGGCAGGCCCCCATGACGCCGATCTGGCACGCCGGCAGGGCGTCCAGGCTGTAATCGATGACGCGCAGGCCGGCGGCCTCGCCGAATTCGGTAAAGGGCGGATTGAGCAGCGCCCCGGCATGCTCGCCGGCGACCAGCGATTCCAAGCGCGCTTTGGTGGCGCCGACCGGGATGAGTTCGTAGTCGTCGTCGCCGACGCCGTTTATTTCGAGCATTTCCTGCAGCATGAAGGCGAAGCCAGTCGACAAGGCGTCGACGGCCAGCGTCGCCCCTTTGAGGTCGCTGTAGGAGGTTATGTTGTCTTGCACGACCAGACCCAGATTGACCTGGGTCGCCCCCATGAAGGCGAACAGATCGGGCTCGCGCGATAGTTCGGCGACCCCCTGGCCCTCCTGATAGGCGACGATATTATCGATGGCGGTGCCGGCGATCTCGAAATTACCGTCAATCAGATTGGTGATCTGGAACACCGAATTCGGGGTCGGCGTGATCTCGACATCAAGGCCTTCGGCCTCGAACAGGCCGCGCTCCATGGCCACGTGATGGGGCAGTACGCCGGTGCTGGGAAATTCGATTACGCGGATGGTGGTGGACATTGGTGCTTCCTCTTGGGGGTGCTTCCTCTTAAGCGGGCGTTCAATCGCTGATAGCAGGTTACAAGGTGCGGCAACCGGTCGGTCGCGGTCAAGTGAACGGTGCTATCCTTCTACCCGCAGCCTGCCGGGGGTATTCTAGAACAATGATAAGTCTCTTTCCGCGCGTCCTGTTCGCCATGGTCTTCGCTGTTGCGGTTGCGATCTCCGCACCGGCCAGCGCGCAAACCGTGCAATCTCAAAAACATGCGTTCCGGCCCGTTATCGTTGCCAACGGCCTCGACCATCCCTGGTCGCTGGCCTTCCTGCCCGACGGGCGGATGCTGGTGACCGAGCGCCCCGGCCGGCTTCGGTTAATCGTCGATGGACGCTTGCAAGCAGAGCCGGTTTCCGGTGTGCCCGCGGTGGCCGCCAAGGGGCAGGGCGGATTGCTCGATATCGTGCTGCATCCCGACTATGCCGATAATGGCTGGCTCTACTTATCCTTTGCCGCGCCCAGCCTGCGCGGCGCCCATACCGCAGTGGCTCGGGCGCGCCTTGAGGACAACCGTCTGGTCGATCTGAAAATCATCTTTAAGGCCAACAATATTGCGCGCGGCGGGGTGCATTTTGGTTCGCGCCTGACGTTCGGTGGCGACGGCAAGCTGTACATCACGGTCGGTGAGCGCGGCGACAGCGATAAGGCGCAGGAGCTGGCCAGCCACAATGGCGTCACCGTTCGCCTCAACGACGATGGCACGGTGCCCCGCGACAATCCGTTTGTGAATACCGCTGGTGCGATGCCGGAAATCTATTCCTATGGCCACCGCAATCCCCAGGGAATGGCGCGTCATCCCGGCACCGGCGCGATCTGGCTGCACGAGCACGGACCGAAAGGGGGCGACGAAATCAATATCGTCCGGGCCGGCGTCAATTACGGCTGGCCGGTAATTACCTTTGGGCGCAGCTACGCCGGATTTTCCATCGGCGAGGGCTCGGAAAAGTCCGGATTGGCGCAACCGATTCTACACTGGACCCCATCGATCGCGCCGTCGGGCATGGCGTTTTATACCGGCGACAAGTTCCCGGCGTGGCGTGGTAATTTATTCGTCGGCTCGCTGAAATTCCGCCACCTGGTCCGCCTCGAACTCGACGGCGCGCGCGTGGTCGCCCAGGAGCGTCTGTTGGAGAACGCCTTTGGCCGCATCCGCGACGTTCGCCAGGGGCCGGACGGCCTGTTGTATCTGCTCACCGATGAAGCCGACGGCGCGATCATCCGTCTCGAACCGGTGGCGAACTAGAGTGCCGCCGCACGGCATCGAAGGCGTTGCGCACGGCCACGTAGGCATCCTCGCAAGACAACGGGCCGGCCGATCATTGTTCGAGGTCAAAAGGGAATGCTAGTAAGTCGTGTACACCCTTTTGAGACGGCAAGGTCCAGGGGGACCGGTAGAGAGAACCCATGAAGTTCGGAATGCAGTTTTTCCCCTGTGTGGGGCCCGACATCAAGCCCGCCGACCAGTATTTCGACGAGTGCCTGGCGCTGGTGGCGCTGGCCGACGAGCTCGACTATTCGCACGTGCGCATCGTCGAGCATTATTTCCATCCCTATGGCGGCTATAGCCCCAATCCGATCGTCTTTCTGTCGGCGGCCTCCCAGCGCACCAAAAAGGCGCGCCTGATCACCGGGGCGATCCTGCCGATCTTCAATAATCCACTGAAGCTGGCCGGCGAGATCGGCATGCTCGACGCCATATCCGGCGGCCGGCTCGAGGTCGGGTTCGCGCGCGCCTTCCTGCCCCACGAATTCTCCCGCTTCGGCATTTTGCTCGACGAAAGCAAGGCGCGGTTCGCCGAGGGCATGGCGCAAATCCAGGGTCTGCTGGAGACCGAGGACTACGCCTCGGATGGCGCGTTCCACAGTTTCCCGGCGACGACGTCGTATCCCCGGCCGACGCAAACGCCCCACCCGCCCTTCTGGATCGCCGCCTTCGCGACGCCGGAATCTTTCGTCAACGCCGGCAAGGCCGGCCATTCGGTGATGGCGATCCCATTGGCCGGAGGCAGAATGGCCGAGCTTATCGGCCTCTACCGCGAGGCGTGGAAATCAGCCGGGCATGCGGGCGAGGGGCGCGTCATGCTGGCCTTCCATTTGTTCTGCTGGCCCAATGCCAACGAAGCGGTCGGCCACGCCCGCGATCGCATAAACAAGTATCTCGGCTCGCTGGTCGATGCCGCGTCCGACTGGGTCGGCGGCGCGTCGTCGCAAGACTATCCCGGCTACGACAAGCTGATCGCCGAGCTGGCGAAAGAGACCTTTGAAAGCCAGGTCGAAAAGGGCGCGGCGTGGGTTGGTACCCCGGAACAGATTTGCGACCAGATCAGCGACTACCAGAATCTCGTCGGCGATTTCGAGATCGCCTCGCTGCAGGTCAATTTCCACGATTTGCCGCTGGCGCTGGCGCAGATATCGATCAGCCTGTTCGCCGCCGAGGTGATGCCTAAGTTCAAGGACGCTGGATAAGGCTGAATTGCCGCACCGCTTGACCTTCCAGTTACTGGAAGGATTACCTATATACCGGTAATAGAAAGGCGCGCGATGGCGTGCGCCCAAAACCAGGCGATGACGCTATGAATATCAGTCAAGCGGCGGAACAGTCCGGCCTGCCGCCGAAAACCATCCGCTATTACGAGGAAATCGGCCTCGTCGATCCGGCGCGCCGCCAGGACAATGGCTATCGCGACTATGGCTCGCGCGACGTGCATATGCTGCGGTTTCTCCACCGCGCCCGCGATTTGGGTTTCAGCGTCGCCGACTGTCGGATGCTGCTGTCGTTGTATACCGATGGCGACCGTCACAGCGCCGATGTGAAAGCTATCGCGCTCAACAGGATAGCCGAGATCGACCGCAAGATCGCCGAGCTCGGCGACATGCGCAACATACTGGCGACCCTGGCCGACAAATGCCACGGAGACGAGCGGCCCGATTGCCCGATCATCGACGAATTCGCGGCGGGAGATAAATGATGACACGACTTCCCTTGATCGCCCTGTTGTCTGTGCTGGCGTTGCCGGCGGCGGCGACGGCAGGAGAGCATTCAGGTCCGACAGAGGTGGCACTGGGCGAGATGGTTTACGCCGAAAACTGCGCCGCCTGTCATGGCGTCAACCTGGAGGGTCAACCCAATTGGCGCCAGCGCAACGCGGCGGGCCGGCTGCCGGCGCCGCCGCATAATGCGCGCGGCCATACCTGGCACCATGACGACGCGACGCTGTTCGGCATCACTAAGCTGGGCACGGCTGAATTTACCGGTCTGGATATCGTATCCGACATGCCGGCATTCGAGGACGTGTTGAGCGACGCCGAAATTCGGGCGGTACTTGCCTACATCAAAAGCCGGTGGCCACTGCGGATTCGCCAGCGAAGCGATTCGATCAACCGCCGCGCCGGCGATCGCTAGACCGAAGGATAAAACAATGTCCCAAATCGAGGTAACGGAAACGGTGAAAGATCCGGTCTGCAACATGGATGTCGATCCGGCCACCACACCGCACCACCACGAACATGACGGCGAGAGCTATCATTTTTGCGGCAAGGGATGCCGCACGAAGTTCGCCGCAGACCCCGAACATTATCTCAGCGGTGCGCACCGCGAAGCCGCGGCGAACGCGCCGGCGGACGCCGAGTTTACCTGCCCCATGCATCCGGAAATCGTCCAGGTGGGGCAAGGTAGTTGCCCGATCTGCGGCATGGCGCTGGAGCCCATGCTGGTGACGGCGAAAGCCGAACCCAACCTCGAACTGATCGACTTCACCCGCCGGTTCTGGGTCGGAGTTGTCTTCGCCTTGCCCTTACTGATCATGGCGATGGGCGAGATGGTGCCGGGTTTTTCGCTCCACGCCTGGCTGCCGGGCGCGACGTTGGGTTGGACTCAACTTGTCCTGGCGACTCCGGCTGTCCTGTGGTGCGGCTGGCCGTTCTTCCAGCGCGGCTGGGAATCGATTTTGACGTGGAACCTCAACATGTTCACGTTGATCGCCATCGGCACCGGCGCGGCGTTCCTCTACAGCTCGGTCGCCGTGATCGCGCCCGATTTATTTCCCGACCGCTTCCGCGACGCCGCTGGCCGGGTGGAAATCTATTTCGAAGCCGCCGCCGTCATTATCGTGCTGGTGCTGCTGGGTCAGGTGTTGGAGTTGCGCGCGCGCGAGCGCACCGGCGGCGCCTTGCGGGCCCTGCTCGATCTGGCGCCGAAGACAGCTTGGCGCGTGCGCGACGATGGCAGCGACGAGGAAATCACCCTCGACCTGGTCGCCATCGGCGACCGGCTGCGGGTACGCCCCGGCGATGCGGTGCCGGTCGATGGCGAGGTCCTGGAAGGTCACAGCGCCATCGACGAATCCATGGTGACCGGCGAATCGATCCCGGTCGAGAAGTCCGCCGGCGAGCGCGTTATCGGCGGCACCCTGAACGGCACCGGCGGGTTCGTCATGCGGGCCGAGCGGGTCGGCGCCGAGACCATGCTGTCGCAGATCGTCCAACTGGTGGCGCAGGCGCAACGCAGTCGTGCGCCGATCCAACGTCTCGCCGACCTGGTGGCGGGCTATTTCGTGCCGGTGGTCATCGTCGTGGCTGTGGTGGCTTTCGTCGTGTGGGCGGTCTGGGGGCCGCCGCCGTCCATGGCGTTCGCCATCGTCGCCGCCGTGTCGGTGCTGATCATTGCGTGCCCGTGCGCGCTCGGCCTGGCGACGCCGATCTCGATCATGGTGGCCACCGGGCGCGGCGCGCAGGTCGGCGTTCTGGTGCGCGATGCCGAGGCGTTGGAGACCTTGGCCAAGGTCGATCTGCTGATTGTCGACAAGACCGGCACCCTGACCGAAGGCCGGTCAAAGCTCACATCGGTGATGGCGGTCGAGGATGTTTCCGAAGACGCGTTGCTTGGCCTTGCCGCTGGGCTCGAACGCGGCAGCGAGCATCCGCTGGCCGCTGCCATCGTCGCCGGCGCCGAAGCGCGCGGAGTCGCCTCCGCCAAAGTCGCCAATTTTCAGTCGATCACCGGCAAGGGCGTCACCGGGGAAGCGGACGGCGTGCGGATAGCCCTGGGTAACGCGGCGCTGCTCGAAGAGTTAGGCGTCGCGGCCGGCGACTGGTCCACGCGCGCCGAGGCGCAACGCCGCGATGGCGAAACCGTCATGTTCATCGTTCGCGGCGCGGCGGTGGCGGGTCTGGTCGGCGTTGCCGACCCGGTCAAGGAAACGACGCAAGCCGCTCTCACAGCACTGCGCCGCGACGGGATTGAGATCGTCATGGTCACCGGCGACAACCGCACCACCGCCGAAGCCATCGCCGGCCGGCTCGGCATCGACAAGATCGAGGCCGACGTGCTGCCGGAGGACAAGAACGCCATCGTCACGCGCTACCGCGAGGCGGGCCGCAAGGTGGCGATGGCCGGCGACGGCGTCAACGACGCCCCGGCGCTGGCTGCCGCCGATGTGGGCATCGCCATGGGCACCGGCACCGATGTCGCCATGGAGAGTTCCGGCATCACCCTGATCAAGGGCGATCTGATGGGGTTGGTGCGCGCCCGCCATCTCAGCAAAGCGACCCTGCGCAATATCCGCCAGAACCTGTTTTTCGCTTTCATCTACAACGCCCTGGGTGTGCCGCTGGCGGCTGGAGTGCTGTTCCCGGTGTTCGGTCTGCTGCTCAACCCGATGATCGCGGCGGCGGCCATGAGCCTGAGCTCGGTATCGGTCATCACCAACGCGCTGCGCCTGCGGAATGTAAGGTTGTAGCGCCGAAAACCCTCCCCCACTAGGAGAGGGGCTACTCCAGCGCGTTGGCCTTGCGCAGGCCGGCGATCATCGAGGAGCCCATGAGGAAGGCGCGTTTGCGCGCTGGATCGTCGGCGATACTGCGCATCTCGTCGAGGCTCCGGCGGCGTATGTCGGGGTCTTTCTCGTTGAGCAGCTTGGTGTTGCGGGTGGTCTGCTCGCGCACGTCCTCCAGCGCCACATAGCGCCGCTGGCGGGTATAGCGGTCGAGGATCTCCTCGCCGGTCTCGCCGCGCCAGAGCTGACCCAGTTTTTCGGCCAGATTCATGGCGTCGTGGACGCCGGAATTCATGCCCATGCCGCCCATGGGGCTGTTGATGTGGGCGGAATCGCCGGCCAGCAGGATTCGCCCCTTGCGGAAATCGTCGGCGACGCGCTGGTGGATGTTCCAGATACTGCGCTGCAGTTTGACCGTTGCGCCGGACTGGCCGAGAAAGTTCGCCATGCGCGCTTCGGCGATTTCGTCGCTGAGCGCGGTTGCGTCGTCTTCGCCCTCGCGCGAGGGAAACGAGACGCGCCAGTAATCGGGCAGGTGCAGCAGCACGCACCATTCGTCCGGGTCGGAGATATAGGATACGCCTGCGACATCGGGCAGTGCGGCGGCGATATCGAAGGTGGTGCCGTACTGGACGATCTTCTGTTCCCAGGTGAAGCCGCCGAAGCCGATATCCAGCGAGCGGCGAACGTTCGAGCGCGCCCCGTCGGCGGCGATCACATAGCGCCCGGCGAGGGTCTCCTCGCCGCCGGGTGTCGATACCCGTACCGAAGCGGTGTCGGCGTCCTGTTGCGCGTCGAGCACCTCGTGGGAAAAGCGCTGATCCACATGGGGCGCGTCGGCCAACATGCGGTGGAGAACCCGGTTCAGATCCATCTGTTCGTATTGAACGCGGAACGGGTAGTCGGTCTCGCTAGCCAGCACGCTCAAATCGAATTCGGCGATAATGCCGTCGGTGCGGTCGCGGAACTGCCAGATCGGCGTGATGCGCCCGCCCTCCATGACCGGATCGACGACGCCCAATTCGCGCAGATATTCCAATGTCGGCGGGTGGAATGTCGTGGCGCGCCGGTGGTCCTCGGGTCCCGGCGCGGCTTCGAGCAAGAGGACGGGAATATCCTGGCGCGCCAAGGCCAGCGCGGCGATCATACCGGTCGGCCCGGCGCCGGCGATGATGACTCGATTTTGCGCGGTGTCGGCCATGGTTCGGCTCTAGACCGGCGCGCTGGGGCGCTTGCCCTCATAGGCATTCTGCAGCATCTCACGCACCGGCCCGAATTCCAGCGGCCGCGGATTGTAGGCGGTAAATTCGATGGCCTGTTTGGCCGCCGCGTCGAGGTCGCCTTCCCGCATGCCGATCGATTTGAGGTCGCTCGGGGCGCCGATCGATTGCCCCAGATCGAAAATCGCCGCCGCCGGATCGTCGGTGCCCAGCGCGCGCGCCAACGCGGCCATGGCCTGGGGTGCGGCTGGCGCGTTGAACGCCGTAACCTGGGGCAGGATCACGCTGTTGGCGTCGCCGTGGGCCAGGCCGTAAGTGCCGCCGAGCACGTGGCAGGTGCGGTGGTGCAGGGCGATGCCGACCAGACTGACGACCGTCCCGGCGAGATAGGCGCCGTATAGCGCGCCGCCGCGCGCATCCAGATCGTCCGCATCGGCGATGCAGCCGGGTAACCCCTCGGCCAGCGCCCGGGCGGCTTCTTCGGCGAGCAGGGCGGCGACCGGATTGGGCTGCGGCGGATACAGCGCTTCGACGCAATGGGCCAGACCGTTCATGCCGCTGGTCGCGGTCATGTGGGGCGACAGCCCGGTCGTCAATGCGGCGTCGTAGATAATGGTCCGCGCCTGCGCGCGTTGGTCCTGATGGCGCTTCTTCTCGCCCGCGATGACAATGCCGTAGTTCGGCGTCATTTCAGCGCCGGAATAGGTCGTCGGGATGGCGATCGCCGGCCTGCCGGTTTCGACGGCAATGGCCTTACCGGTGTCGACGCTCGATCCGCCGCCGAAGGTGATCAGGCAATCGGCATCGAGGGCGCGGAATTTATCGACCGCCGCCTCGACGACCGCCAGCGGCACGTGGGTCTCAACGCCGTCGAAGATACCGGTGCAGACCTCGCCCAGGGATGCGGCCAGCGGTTGCACCCTGCCGGCGGCGCCCGTCGTGCAGACGATCATCGCCCGCTTTGCGCCCAGTGCGGCAATCTCTTCGGGCAGTTGCGCGGCGGTGCCGGCCCCGAACACGATGCGGCTCCGCAAGGGATTGACGGTGAAGTTCATCATACCTCCTCAGGACCTGCTAACCGTCGCCTTCAGGGGCGGGTATTGCGCCAGAATGCCGGCGGTTTCGGCCATTTCCTCGGCATCGTTGAATGTCGGCACGCCGGCCGCCTCCATGGTCGCGAACCATTCGCGCTGATGTTCCAGCGTGCCCATCATGGAGTGGAACAGCGGCAGTTTTGCATCCTTGGCGAGCCGCGCCAGCTCGTCGATGATCGGGCTGGCGTCGACCATGAACGGCACCACATGGATCGTCAGAATGGCGTCGAATTGCTGGCTGCCATGGCGCAGCGCCGCTTCGAAGGCTGGCCCGAAACGGTCCTCGCGGGCGTCGGCCAGCATGTCGACGGGGTTGGCGACGGCGGCTTCGAGCGGCAGCAGGGCGGTCAACTCGTCGGCGTAGGCGTTGGGCAGCGGCGGCATTTCCATGCCCTCGCCGATGATCCGGTCGGTGGTGATGACGCCGGGCCCGCCGGAATTGGAGAACAGCAGCACCCGCCCGCCGATGCCGTTGGGGTGGAAGCCGAAGCCCTTGGCGGCGAGCATCAGACGGCGCAGGCTGTTGACGCGGACGACGCCGCAGTCGCGCATGAAAGAGTCGGCCTCGGCGTCCGCCATGGCGATGCCGCCGGTATGGTAGCGCACCGCGCTGCCGCCCGGACCGGTCGTGCCGCCGACCATGGCGACCACCGGCTTCCTGGCCGCGACCGCGCGCGCCACCTCGCGAAACCGGCCGGTATCGGCGATCGATTCGATATAGAGCAGAACGCAGGTGCAGGAATCCTGCTCGCCCAGATAGGCCAGATAGTCGGTGACTTCGAGATGCGCCGCGTTGCCTACCGAGACGATTGTGCTGACGGGCAGGTTGCGCGCGTTAGCGGTGGCGATGACCTCCTCGGTGATGGCGCCCGATTGCGAGACCACGGCGATGCCGCCGCCCGGCGGCAGGGCGCGCAGGAAGGTGGCGGCGAACGGCGCGCTGCCGGTCATATGAATGCAGCCAGCGCAATTGGGGCCGAACACGGTAATGCCCGCGGCCTCGGTCTTGCGCAGCAATTCGCGTTCGCGCGCTTCGCCTTCGGGTCCGGCCTCGCGAAAGCCGCCGGGCAGGATCATCAGGTTCTTGTGGCCGCTCGCCGCCGCCTCGTCGACGACATCGAGGATCAGGTCGGGACGCACCACGACCACCGCAAGATCGGCCGGTTCGTCGAGTTCGCGCAAAGACGTTTGCGCCGGCAACCCGAGAATATCGCCACCACGCGGATTCACTGGAATGACTTTTCCCGGATATTTCGAGGCGATCAGATTGCGCAGCACAGCGCCGCCGGAACTAGTCAGGCGCTCGCTGGCGCCGACCACGGCGACGCTGGTGGGTTGAAAAAACGGGCGGCAGTCGCGTGGCTGGCTCATCTTGTTTAGGTCCCGGCGATGCGTTCAGAACACATAGAACGTAGCGCCGCGTACGCATAACGGCCAGTGGCCGGCGGCAAAAAGACGAAACTTGGCGGCGAATGGTTTGCCGTTGGTGGTGTTAGCGGCCGTGCTGGCGGCGGCTTCGACGGCGGCGTGGTAGCACGCCATCGTCGCCGCGCCCGCCGCGGCGCGGGTCAGGCCCTGATCGGCGATGCCGCCGCCGGTCGCCGCCAACGCTGCGGCGCCATGCACCCTATCGGAGACCTGCTCGCTGATACTGGTCAGCGCTTCCAGCATGGTCAGTTTGCCGAAACGCTCCTCGGCCTGGACGAGCAGGGCGGCGCGCCGTTTTTCTTCGGCGTCCCACCACTCGGTTTCCCAGTCGGTCGCCTTGATGCAGGTCTCGGCGGCTTCCCACGAGGTAATCTCGGAGAGTGCAACGTTGGCAAATCCAAGGGGGTTCAGGTAATCGGCCGCGTCGGTGCGTTCCGCCACGGTCAGCGGGTCGCCGACCATGGAAAACCAGGAAGCGGTGCGCAACCGATCGGGAAAATCGGCCAGCGCTTCCAGTGGGTCAGGCACCTAAACGTTCCCGCGGTCCTCGCGCCACAGGCCCAGATGGCGCTGCACCGGCCGGTCGGAGAAGCTGAACAGAACCGCGTCTTCGTGGGCGGTGTGGCGCTGCGGCACCCAGCAGGGCACGACGAACGTATCGCGTTTCTTCCATTCGAAGGTCTCGTCGCCGATCTGCGATGTGCCGCTTCCCTCGACGACGCTGTAGACCGTGGCGTCGGTGCATTTATAGGTCGAGGTGGCGAATTCCTTGGGCAGAAGCTGCATGAAGGTGCCGATGGTCGGCATCGCCGATTGGCCGTTGTCCGGGTTGACGTAGCGCAGCTTGAGGCCGTGGCAGGGGTCCCATTCTTCGGATTTGCGCATCAGTTCCAGCGCCTCGCGCGTGCGCACATAGGGATAGTTGAACACCGGCGAGGTGGGGTTCGACGGCTCGTAGTCGACTGGCGCCATACCCGAACCATAGCGCGCCATCGAGTCGCCCAGCGGTTTGCCGACCGGATGCACCTTGTCGGGATACGGTTCGGCGAAAGTGGTATCCAGGGTTTCGACCAGGGGCACGTCGAGCCCGTCCATCCACACCATCGGGATGTCGGATTCGTTGCCATGGTCGTGCCAGGTCCAGGATGGCGTGATGACGAAGTCGCCCTCTTCCATGATGGTTTTTTCGCCATCGACGGCGGTATAGGCGCCCGAACCCTCGACGATGAAACGCAGCGCCGCCTGGGTGTGGCGGTGCGCCGGGGCGATTTCGCCCGGCATGATCAGTTGCAGCCCGGCGAACAGCGAGGTGGTGACACGATAGCGCCCGCGCATACCCGGGTTTTCGAGGATCAGCACGCGGCGCTCGGCCTCTTCGGCGGTGATCAAATCGGCCGATTTCATCAGCGTGTCGCGGATCGTGTCGTAATGCCAGATATAGGGCTGGCAATCGCTATGGGGCGTTTTTTTGGCGAAGGTGTGCAGCACCTCCCACAGTGGCGCCAGGTTCTTCGGGTCGCAATCCTCGTTGTAGTACGACGCCAGGTCGGGCCGAATATCTGCGGTAATCATATCGTTATCTCCGTCGGTCCGGGTCGCGGGGTGGCTTAGGCTGCCGCTTCGCCGAGATCGGGCAGTGTCAGGCCCAGTTCCGCCACTACAACCTGCGCGCGGCCCACATAGGCGGCGAGCATATCTTCGTTGGTGCGCTGCTTGATACCCCATTTCCGGAAGATTTCGTTGTTCTTCGATTTAGGCCTGCCGAAGAACTTCGGCAACATCGGGTAGTAGCGGTTTATCGCATCCTGCACGGCGGCGCGGCCCTCTTCGGTCTCGCACAATTCGGTGCAGAAATCCTTTCCAAACTGTGCGTGGAAGCGCTCTTCCGGCATGGTCATGCGCGACAGATTGCGCAAGGGCAGGAAAGTGCACTGGGCCAGATCCTCAACCTGGAGAATTTCAGCCAGATCGGCGAGCAGCTTGATGACGCAGAATTCTTCCCAGGTTTTGAGGGGGAACTCGAAGATCGACAACGGTTTCTTGTCGTCGCTGGCCATCATCCGCTCAGGCGCGACGCCGATTTCCTCGCCCAGTTCCTTGAACCGCACATGGTGGCCGTATTCCTCCATGGCGACCCGGCAGGTCAGCCATTTCGAATAGGGCGTCGGCGCCAGCGCGATCGCCGGCTCGTCGAACACTTGCGCACCGTACAGCTCGTTGACCGCGTGGCTGATGACGATCTTCTCGACCGCGATGCGGAATTCTTCCGGCGCGTCCATCAACTCGCGGGCCGTCTCGACTTGATCTCCGGGTTGAATGGACATTGCAGAATCCTCTCTGGCTAGACTTTTGGTTCGGTGTTGAAGGCTTCTAAATCGGTGGTCAGGTCGGTGTAGAGCGGCGCGAAGGTTTCGCCCGCCGCCGCGCTCAACGCCGCGACGTCCCAGTCGGCGTCGTCGCGCGCCAGGGTGGCGATGGGACGCGGCTGGGAAAACAGAAACACCTCGCGCCCGCGCACGCCGAATAATTGGCCGGTGACTGCCTGGCTTTCCGGTGCGCACAGCCACGCCACAACCCTCGCCACATGGTCGGGCGATACTTTCAGGGCGCGTTCCTTATAGGCCGCCTGCTCGTCGTTGGCCGGCACGATGGTATCCGTGACCCGGGTCGCGGCGAACGGCGCTACCGCGTTGCAGGTGATGCCGGAGCGGCCCAGGTCCATGGCGGTGGTGCGCATCAGGCCGAGCATGCCCGACTTGGCGCTGGCGTAGGACGATTGGCCGAAATTGCCGTAGAGGCCCGCCGATGACGTGATGTTGACGATGCGGCCCCATTGGTAGGGCTCGCCGCCGCGATTATCCTTGGCCTGCTGGCGCATTAGCGGCGTTGCCGCGTTGGTCAGATACCAGGCGCCGGCCAGGTTGGTTTTCAGTACCGCGTCGAAATCGGAGGGGTCGCTTTTGAAAATAAAACCGTCGCGCAGGATGGCGGCATTGTTGACCAGAATATCGAGGCCGCCGAACGCCTCGTTGGCCAGCGCTACCGCCGCCTGAGCGGCGCCGGCATCGGCGATGGATTCGGCAAACGCAACCGCGCCGCCGCCAAGCTCCGCCGCCACCGCCGCGGCAACCGCGGGGTCGGGGTCGTCGCCGTTGATGGCGCCGCCGGTGTCGGCGATCACCACCTTGGCGCCCTGCGCTGCGAGCGTGCGGGCAATCGCCAGTCCGATGCCGCGCGCGCCGCCGCTGACCAGGGCGACGCGGCCTTCGAGACGGCCGGAATCTACGCTGTCGTTCATGGGACGGCCTCCAGTTTGGCTTTATCGGCTTCGGTGTAGAACGCGTCGGCGTGGCAATCCTCGTCGGCCGCGCCGCGTTCGCGCACCCGTTCGACGCATGTCTCGACCATTATCGGCGGGCCGGCAAGATATATTTTACACCCGTCGAGGCCGGGGGCTGTGGCGAAATCGGCGGCCACCACGTCGGCGAGATAGCCGGTGCGGTGCGCTGTCGACCCGCCGGGCTCCGACAGCACCGGGGTGAACGACAGATTAGGGTGGCGCGCCGCGAGATCGCTGAAATGATCCTCCAGATAGAGGTCGGGCGCGTCGCGGACGCCGAAATACATATGGATCGGCTGCCCGGCGCCGTGCGCCAGCGCCGTTTCGACGATCGATTTGATCGGCGCCAGTCCGGAACCGCCGGCCAGGGCGACAATCGGGCCGGTATGCGTGGCGCGGTAGTAGGCAATACCGTGCGGACCCTCCACCTGGACGCTGTCGCCAACCTTCAACGCGCTGTTGGCGTGGGCGCTGACCGCGCCGCCGGGGATCTCGCGGATATGGAATTCGAGCCCCGCGTCGCCGGGCCGGTTGGCCATGGAATAATCGCGCGCCGGCAGGCCGGCGAACGTAACCTCGGCGAATTGTCCGGCGGTGAAGTCGAATGGGCCGCCGGCTTCTATCGACAGGCGCACGCGCACGATGTCGTGGGTCATGCGGTCGAGCCCGCGCACTGTGCAGGTAAGCTTGCGTAACGGGTGCGCCACCACCTCGTCCTGTTCGAGCCAGGCGACCTCGCAATCGCTCCACGGCACCGAGCGGCAGGCGAGGATCAGGCCGGAATTCTTCTCGGCATCGGTCAGCGCGAACTCGGAATAGGGCGACATTTCGACCTCGCCGGAATACAGCCGCGATTTGCAGGCGCCGCAGTTTCCCGATTGGCAGCCATGGGGATACGGCAAGCCGGCATTCAGCGCGGTCTGTAGAATTGTATCGCCGGTCTCGACGTCGAGTGGCGCGTCGAACTGCCGGACGGCTACGGCAAAGCCCATATATGCGTCGCTCTCCAGGGTGAAGGAAACATAGTTTGTATCACCAACAATTGTCCATACAAGTTAATATTACGTGATGATAGCGCGATCTGGGCCCGGTTACGCTCCCCCAGTTACGCTCAGTTAAGCAAATTCGGCAGAACCAGCGTGATAAATGGAAACGAGATCAGGACCACGACGCGTATAATATCCGAGATGAAGAACGGAATGATGCCCTTGAAGGTTTCGATCATCGGCACGTCGCGCGCCATCGAATTGATGATGAACACGTTCAAGCCCACCGGCGGCGTAATCAACCCCATCTCGACGACGATCAGCGTAATGATGCCGAACCACAGCTTGGTCTCTTCCGGACCCATGCCGAAATCGAGCCCGGCGATGATCGGCCAGAAGATGGGAACGGTGAGGAAGATCATCGACAACGAGTCCATGACGGTGCCCAGGAAAATGTAGAGGACCACCATCCCCAACAGGATGGTGTAGGCGGGCAGGCCGGAATTGCCGAAGAAATCGGCGGCGGCAATCGGCAGTTGGGAAAATCCCAGAAAGGCGTTGAAGATCGCCGCGCCGAGCAGGATCAGAAAAATCATCGCCGTGAATTGGGCGGTGCCGAGAAGAGCGTCGATAAAGCCGCGCAACCGCATGCCGCCGCGCGTCACCGCGATCAAAAAAGTGCCCATGGCGCCGACGCCAGCGCCCTCGGTGGGGGTAAAAAATCCGGCATAGATGCCGCCCATCACCAGCAAAAATATCGCTAGGACCGGCCAGATTTCGAGCAGCGCGCTCCATTTCTGCGCCCGGGTCGCCCGCTCGCCGGCGGGTCCGGCTTCTGGATTGATGCGCACGACGATGGCGATGGCGGCGATATAGCCCAGGGCGGCGAGAATGCCGGGAATTAACGCCGCCTGGAACAGGGTCGCCACATTGGCTTCGACCATGACCGCGTAAATAATCAGCACAATCGAGGGCGGTATCAAAATACCCAGGGTGCCGCCGGCGGCCAGGGTGCCGGTGGCCAGCGCCCCGGAATAATTGAACCGGCGCAATTCCGGCAGCGCTACCTGGCCCATGGTTGCCGCGGTGGCCAGCGACGAGCCGCTGATGGCGCCGAAGCCGGCGCAACCTCCGATCGAGGCCATGGCGATGCCGCCGCGGAAATGACCGAGCCAGGTATAGGCGGCGCGGAACAGCGCCTGGCTCAACCCCGCCTTGGCGGCGAACTGCCCCATCAGCAGAAACAGCGGCACCACGGACAGCGTATCGGTGGAAAACTGCCAATAGGTTTCGGTCTTGAGGTAGCTCAGCAGGGCCTTGTCGCCGGCGATCGATACGTATCCGACCGTGCCGACGGTGAGCATGGCGACGCCGATCGGGATCCGCAACGCCAACAGGACGAACAGTACGGCAAAGCCGAAGAGGCCGGTTTCCAGTCCGCTCATGTCAACAACCGCCGCCTATTTCCCGAAATACCGGCGGGTCCGAAACTCGGCGGCGCTGCGCGCGATTGTGTAGGCGATGACGATGACGAGAAATCCCAGCATTGCGATCGAAACCGGAAACGTCGTCCAGCGCGGAAAGTTTATGGTCATC
>Ga0114950_10001356_pt1 | contig 18324 bp, 16 predicted proteins | sample N075metaG_FD_83503 | JGI IMG/M metagenome (GOLD analysis project Ga0114950, IMG submission 83503) | Deep subsurface microbial communities from Kermadec Trench to uncover new lineages of life (NeLLi) - N075 metaG | ecosystem: Environmental > Aquatic > Marine > Ocean trench > Sediment | place... | reverse complement strand
CTCGTCTCGATGAGTTAGAATTGCGAGTCGATTGCGGATGGTTCAGAAGAGCATGCGGCACCGCTTTGTCTATATTGCCGGATCCTCGGGGCTGCCCGGATGTGGCCCGAGGGCGGATGAACTGAGACAGGAACAACTATGGCCTATCCCCGGGACCTTCGTGACGAAGACGCAGTAGAAACCAGAGAGTGGTTGGACTCGCTAGAGTACATCCTGGAGAACGGCGGCGTGCAGCGCGCCAACTTCCTTCTCGAACGATTGTCAGCGCGGATGACGCGCACCGGCGCCCGCTTGCCCTACACCATCACGACCCCGTATCGAAATACCATCCCCCCGGATCGGGAAGCCGTCATGCCGGGCGACCTGTTCATGGAGCGCCGCATCCGTTCACTGATTCGCTGGAACGCCCTGGCCATGGTGGTGCGTGCCAACAAGCGCCCGGGGGATCTGGGCGGACACATTTCCAGCTTTGCCTCCTCGGCGACGTTGTACGATGTTAGCTTCAACTATTTCTTTCGAGGCCCGACCGATGATCATGCGGGCGATCTCATTTACTTCCAGGGCCATGCGGCCCCCGGCATCTATGCGCGGTCTTTTTTGGAAGGTCGGTTGAGCGAATCCCAGCTGGACAACTTCCGTCGTGAGGTCGCAGGCGAGGGCCTGTCTTCGTACCCACACCCGTGGTTGATGCCCGATTACTGGCAGTTCCCAACCGTCTCCATGGGTCTTGGTCCCATTCAGGCCATCTACCAGGCGCACATCATGAAGTACCTGGACAGCCGTGGCCTGGTTCCCATGAGTGACCGCAAGGTGTGGGCGTTCGTGGGCGATGGCGAGTGCGACGAGCCCGAGTCGCTGGGCGCGTTGTCCAAGGCCGGCACGGAAAAGCTCGACAACCTCATCTTTGTGGTGAACTGCAATCTGCAGCGTCTGGATGGGCCGGTCCGAGGCAACGGCAAAATCATCCAGGAACTCGAAGGCAATTTTCGCGGTGCGGGTTGGAACGTGATCAAGGTCGTCTGGGGTCGTCTGTGGGATCCCTTGTTTGCAGCTGACTCCGCGGGAATCATGCAGCAACGCATGAACGAGGTGGTGGACGGCGAGTATCAGAATTACAAGGCCAAGGGCGGGGCGTACACCCGTGAACATTTTTTTGGCGCGTACCCCGAGCTGCGCGCAATGGTGGAGCGACTCTCAGACGACGACATCATGCGATTGAATCGAGGTGGTCATGATCCGTTCAAGGTCTATGCCGCCTACCACGCAGCCGTACGCCATAAGGGCGAACCCACGGTCATCCTGGCAAAGACGGTGAAAGGATACGGTATGGGGGATGCGGGCGAGGCCGAGAACGACTCGCATCAGGTGAAGAAGCTCAACTTGGAGGAACTGAAGCATTTTCGCGATCGGTTCGACATCCCGCTATCCGACAAAGAGCTGGAAAACGTTCCTTTTTACCGGCCCTCGAAAGACACGCCCGAGATGGTCTACCTGCTGCGCAAGCGCTCGGAGCTGGGAGGCCCCATGCCGCAGCGCACGGTCTCAAACGAGCGGCTCGAAGTGCCCGGGATCGATAGCTTCGCGCAACAGCTGGCGGGTACCGGTGAGCGGTCCAATTCCACCACCATGGCGTTTGTTCGCATCCTGGCCACCCTCGTGCGGGACAAGAATATTGGTGATCGCGTTGTGCCCATTGTTCCAGACGAAGCGCGAACGTTTGGCATGGAGGGTATGTTTCGCCAGCTCGGTATCTACTCCTCTGCCGGGCAGCTATACGAACCCGAGGATTCCGGCGAGATCGCGGCCTATCGAGAATCCAAAGATGGCCAGGTGCTGGAGGAGGGGATCAACGAGCCGGGCGCCTTTTCTGCATGGCTTTCCGCAGCCACGTCTTACAGCACCAATCGATTCACCTTGATTCCGTTTTACATCTTCTACTCGATGTTCGGCTTTCAGCGGGTGGGCGATCTGGCTTGGGCGGCGGGCGACATGCAGGCCCGGGGATTTCTGATTGGCGGGACCGCGGGCAGAACTACGTTGAACGGTGAGGGGCTTCAACACCAGGATGGCCATAGCCACCTGCTCGCATCCACGGTTCCCAATTGTGTTACCTACGATCCCTGTTACGCCTACGAGCTGGCGGTGATTGTTCAGGACGGGCTGCGACGCATGATCGCAGAAAAGCAGAACGTTTTTTTCTACATCACGGTGATGAACGAAAGTTATGAGCAGCCACCGATGCCCGATGGGGTAAAAGAAGGTATTTTGCGCGGCATTTACCGGCTGAAAACCGTAGGCAGCGATGACGCCAAGCACGTGCGCTTACTTGGTAGCGGGACCATCCTGCGTGAGGTTGAGGCGGCGGCCGAAACACTGCATACCGCCTATGGGGTCAGCTCTGAGGTGTACAGCGTTACCAGCTACAACGAGTTGGCTCGCCAGGGCCAGGATGTAGCGCGATGGAACCTGCTACACCCCGAGGAATCGCCCATGGTCAGCTATGCTGCCGCGCAACTCGCCGGCGAAGCGCCGATTGTCGCCTCCAGCGATTACATGAAGTCGCTAAGTGAGCAGCTCCGTCCGTTCATTGCCGCGCCCTACCATGTTCTGGGGACCGATGGTTTTGGACGCAGCGATACCCGTGAGGCGTTGCGACACCATTTCGAGGTTGATCGCCGCTTCGTGATCCTGGCGGCGCTCAAGAGCCTCGCCGATGCGCAGAAGATTCCGGTGGAGGACGTACGCAAGGCACGTGATGATCTTGGCATAGATCCCGAGAAAGCCAATCCGCGCGAAGCCTGAGGCGAGGAACGATACGGTGGCCCAGGAGATCCGGATACCCGACATGGGTGACATCGACGAGGTCGAAGTCATCGAGATCTGTGTTGCGCCCGGTGCTGAGGTTGGCCCGAACGATCCGTTGATCGTCATCGAGTCGGAAAAGGCGTCCATGGAGGTGCCCGCTGGGGTGGGTGGAATCGTAGAAGTCATCAGCGTAGCGGTGGGTGATACGGTTGCCCAGGGGCACCTCATCGCACGTATCGATGCGGGTAACGGTGCCCGGGTTGTTGTCTCGCCTCCTGAGCTGGAGCCCGATACGCCTGCGGACGAAGCGCCGACGACTGAGCCGACCCCGGCCACACCCCCAGCTCCAACGCAGGAGCCGCGTACGCTCGAGGTTCGGGCGCCCGATCTCGGTGATGCGCAGGGCGTTGTCGTCATCGAGGTGGCCGTCATGGACGGGCAGGCCGTGACCGCGGATGATCTCGTGGTGGTGGTGGAATCGGACAAAGCGTCCATGGAGATTCCCGCGGGCCACGATGGCATGGTCATGGAAGTTCATGTCAGGCAGGGCAGCGAAGTCACCGAAGGCACGCTGCTCGTGACGCTGCAGGCAGGCGTAGGGACGACGGCGAAACACAAGCCCGCGGCCGAAGTAAAACCGCCCCTGGTAGAAGTACAAAAAACCACTGACCAAGCACCGCCCACAGCGTCGAAAGGCCATCGGCCTGCTGAAGCCGGCGCTGGCAGTCGCGTATACGCGGGACCTGCTGTGCGGCGTCTAGCGCGCGAGCTCGGTGCAGATCTGACAGCCGTGACCGCAACCGGCAACCGCGGCCGCATCGTCAAGGACGACGTGAAAACATTTGTCAAAACCCGAATGACGCGTGGACCCAGCGCCGCCGCAGGCATCCCGCTGGTGCCGGAAGTCGACTTCAGCAAGTTTGGCCCGGTGCGGACCCAACCCCTGTCGCGAATACGTGCCGTTGGCGCGAGCAACCTGCACCGCAGCTGGCTGAACATTCCCCACGTCACACAGCACGACGAAGCCGATTTGACGGAGCTTGAAACGTTTCGGAGCACGTTGAAGCCAGAAGCTTCGCGGCGCGGCGTGAGGATTACCCCGCTGGCGTTCATCATCAAAGCCTGCTGCTACGCCCTGAAGGAATTCCCGACGTTCAACGCATCGCTGGACGGCGAGGCTAAGAACTTCATCCTGAAGGACTATTATCACATCGGATTCGCGGTCGACACGGACCAGGGCCTGGTGGTGCCGGTGATCAAGGACGCCGACGAGATGGGTATCTGGGAGCTGTCTGCCCAGATCACCGAGCTCGCCGAGAAAGCCCGCGCACAGAAGCTGGAAATGCGCGATATGCAGGGTGCGAGCTTCACTGTTTCGAGCCTGGGCGCCATCGGCGGGACTGCGTTCACGCCCATCATCAATGCGCCGGAAGTGGCCATACTTGGGGTAGCACGGCTAACCACGAAACCTGTGTGGGATGGCGAAAAATTCGTTCCCCGGCAGCTGCTGCCGCTGTCGCTCAGCTACGACCATCGCGCCATCAACGGTGCTGAAGCCGGGCGCTTCGTCAGCCACTTGAGCGAGCTACTCGCCGATATCCGCCGGCTCTCCTTGTGAGCCGCGCTCTCCTTGTGAGCCGCGCTCTCCTTGTGAGCCGCGCCACTGGGGTTCGTCACCAGAATCGGCGTTGCAGGTTCGTGCCATAACAAAAAACAGATCGCTCAGCCGATTTGCGTAGCGGGCAGCCCCTGCGGCGTCCTCCTCCAGCTCCCATAGGCAGCGTTCCGCCCGGCGGCAGGTGGCTCGGCAAACGTGGGCCAGCGCGGCGGCACGGGTGCCGCCGGGAATGACGAACTCGGTCAGCGCCGGCAGCTGCTCGTTGAGTCGAGCCACCTCGGTCTCCACCCATTGTGGGTCGGGGCAGGGCGTGGCGCCCAGGGTCGCGAGATTGGCGCCGATGTCGAACAGCTCCTGCTGAATTTGCCGGCATGGCTCAGTCAGCGCACTGGATTCGTGGAGCTCGGTGAGTAGCAGGCCGAGATAGCTGTTCAGCTCATCCACCGCGCCGATGGCGTGCATGCGCGGATGGGTTTTAGCCACCCGACTGCCATCGGCCAGCGAGGTGGTTCCACGATCGCCGGTTTTTGTGGTGACCCGGGTGATGCGTTTCTTTGCTCGGGCCATGCTGCCCCTATAGAAATTGATATAAATTTGCGCCTAGCGCTTTGGAGTGCGAGCGGCACTCGAAGGTTCGAATCGTTCTACGGTGATGAGTCCGGTGTCAAACGAGTGGGTAAGGCCCTGATAGGCGTGCCGCATGAAATGCTTCGGGTGAGGAAAGCCGGTGCCCGAATCTGCCGCTGAGATACTGACCCCGACCACGACGGGAATATAGCCTTCTGAGGTTTTGAAGGAATGCATATACAGGTTGTCGAAGATTCGCCGAAAGCTCTGAGACGTACAGTTTTCGATGTCAGGCTGCAGCGTGATCACGGCGAACATGTCCTTCTCTGGCCGTGTTACCACATCCAGTGGGCGCACCAACTGGCGCACCTTGGCACCGATTCCCGACATCAGCTCGTCGACGATCGATTGATCGTATTGCTCCTCAATGACGCCAAGATTGTTGATACCCACGAGAAGCAGACATGCGGCGCCGCCCCGTGTCTCGGCTTGTTTCAGGGTGTCGGAAATTCGATCGATAGCAAACTTCAGGTTGCCAAGCCCGGTAACCGGGTCTACGAGGTCTGTAGTCTGCAACTCGTGGATCTTTTTTCTCAACAGTCGATTGGTGCGTAGCAGTTCGTTCTGCCGTGCGGCGATTCGCTGGGCCGCGACCACGCGCGGTAGCAGCTGAGCGCGCAGGTTAGCCTTGTTGAGAAAGTCGTCCACGCCTTCGTCGAAAGCTTCGCTCATCGCCTCGAAGTCGTCCCGCGCGGTGAGCAGCATCACGTAGGTAAAATGTTCGCTAGCTTCATCGAGCTTCTTGACCCGCCGGGTCAGCTCCAGGCCGTCCATGGATGGCATGAGCCAATCGGCCATGAGAATTTGAGCGGGGCGCTTTTCCAGCGAACGTAAAGCCTGCAGAGGATTGTTGGTGAATCGCACGTTGCTGAATCCACCGCTGCGTAGCGCTTTGGCGATGATGGCGCTGGAAAACTTGGCGTCGTCAACCACCAGGATTGGAATGTCTTCGTATGACATGTAGTTTAGCGGTTGGCTCGGGGCTGCAGAGGCAACCTTGATATGCGAGGTGTCAGGCTTTGTCAAGAAACGCTCGGTTTGTGGAACATATTGAATTTTAACATGGTGACTTAGTTCACTCTTCGTGCTTATTACCGGTAATTGGAAGCGCTTTGCGTAATTTTGTAAGGGGAAAGTTATGCCTTCTTTTGACGTAGTGTCTGAAGTCGATATCCAGGAAGTCCGCAACGCCGTGGATCAAGCAACACGGGAACTCGGTATTCGCTTCGACTTCAAGCGTGTGGATTCGGGTTTCGAGCTGGCCGATGCTCGGATCCTGATGTTTGCCGAGGAGGAGTTCCAGCTAGGCCAGATGCTGGACATACTTCGCGACAAGCTCACCCGGCGCGGGGTGGACGTACGAGTTCTGGATCCGGGCTCTGTGGAGGCCTCGGGTAAGCAGAAACGACAATACTTCCGGTTGAAGCAAGGCATCGACAAGGACACCGCCAAACGCCTCGTAAAGCTGATAAAAGACACCAAGCTCAAGGTTCAGTCGCAGATCCAGGGTGACCAGATCCGGGTTACGGGCAAGAAACGTGACGATCTGCAAAGCGTCATGGCCGGGCTCAAGGAAGCCAATCTAGGCATCCCGCTCAGCTTCAACAACTTCCGCGACTGACATTGGGCGACAAAACTTGAAACTCACCGAAGTCCTCAATCGGCGCATGATCACATGCGCCTTCACGGGATTTGCTTCGGGCCTGCCGCTGTTTGTGCTCGTGCAGCTCGTCCAGGCGTGGTTGCGCGATGAAGGCGTGGGCCTCACCGAGATCGGACTCTTCGCGCTTGCACAGCTTCCGTACACGTGGAAGTTTATCTGGTCGCCATTGGCGGAGCGCTATCCTTTGCCGTTTCTCGGTCGCCGCCGGGGCTGGATGCTGGTCACTCAGGTTGCGCTTGTGCTGGGCTTTGGCGCCTTCGGCTATTTCGATCCCGTGTTGAACATCGAATGGGTATTTGCCGTTGCGTTGCTGGTCGCGTTTTTCAGTGCCAGCCAGGACATTGTAATCGACGCGTACCGGCGAGAACTCCTGCTCACCGAAGAGGAGCTTGCGCTGGGCAACTCCGTCCATGTGCAGGTTTATCGCATTGCTGGATTCGTTCCCGGATCCCTGGGGTTGATACTCGCAGACTATCTTCCGTGGAGCGTTGTGTACTGGATCATGGCGAGCTTCATGATGGTCGGGGTCATCACGACCCTGGTGATTCGTGAAGCGCTGCTCGAGCCGGTCATTCCAGCGAGCTTAAAGGCAGCCATTGTCGAGCCGTTTCGCGAGTATTTCTCCAGACGCGGCTGGGGCTATGCGGTGACGGTTTTATTGTTTCTGTTCGCTTACAAGTTTGGTGACAGCATGGCGACGGCGCTGTCCACGTCGTTTTACCTAGATCTTGGCTTCAGCAAAACGGAAATCGGTCTCGTTGCTAAGAATGCGGGCTTCTGGCCGGCGCTGATCGGCGGTCTTCTTGGCGGCTTGCTGATCGTCAAGATTGGAATCAATCGCGGGCTTTGGCTGTTTGGCGTGGTTCAGCTTGTTACGATACTGGGATTCGCCTATCTGGCTCAGGTTGGCAATGACCTGATGGTGCTGGCAGGCGTGATTGCAGCGGAGTATCTCGGCGTTGGGCTCGGTACTGCGGCGTTCGTCGCCTTTATCGCTCGCGAGACCTCGCCGCTGCTCGCCGCCACTCAGTTCGCTCTGTTCAGCGCAGTGGCCGCGTTGCCGCGCACCCTCACGGCGGCCGCGACGGGATGGCTCGTGGAGATGGTGGGCTGGACCGAGTTTTTCTATCTGTGTGCGTTGTTAGCGGTGCCGGGAATGCTGCTGCTCGTGTGGGTTGCGCCGTTCACGGCTCCCATCGATACGCCCGAGCAATCCGCTCCCCAATGAACTCGACCTTCTCAGCCTCCAGGCGCTGGCGCTGCAGATTGAAGCCGCCGGCGCATGTTCCGACTTGCACCGAGATCCGCAGGCCGGCGTTCACGACTCGGTGCCAGGGCAGCCGGGTATTTTTTGGTAGATTGCGCAGAGCGTGGCCCACATATCTCGCGTGGCCCGGCAGGCCGGCGAGGGCTGCAATCTGGCCGTAGGTTGCCACCTTGCCCATGGGAATCATCGCCACCACCTGCCAGATCCTTTCTTGAGGGGAAGGCTGGGAGGACGGTTGACTTAGCTGCTGGTCGTCCCCAGATTGGCTGGATGCAAAATTACGACGCGCGGCCATGGGACCCTGGTTCTTAGTCTTTTTTCTCACGCCCATTGTGGAAATGTACCTGCTGATCGAGGTCGGTGGCTATATCGGCACCCTGCAGACCATTGCGCTGGTCATGTTGACCGCCGTGATTGGCATCGCCCTACTGCGCCGGCAGGGGCTTGTGACCCTGACCCGTGGTATCGGACGTCTGCAACGCGGCGAGGTGCCGGCCCAGGAGATGGCTGAAGGAATTCTGCTGGCCGTGGCAGGGGCCTTGCTGATCACCCCCGGATTCGTGACCGACGCGGTGGGGTTCGGGTTTCTGCTGCCGTCGAACAGAGCGCTGGTTGCGCGCTGGATGCTGACCCGGGTAACGCTGCTGAGCGCGGAGTTCGATCCGCACCATCAAGGCACGAGATTCGGTGACCAGGCCGACGCAAAAGCCAGGATCTTCGAAGGAGAGTTTCAGCGGTCCGAGGAGAACGACAAGCCGCCTGCAGATTAGCTGCGGATTTTTTGGCATTTTACCAAGAGTTACCAAGAGTTTTCCAAGAGGGTCTTGAATATCGGCGATCCGCCATTATCATATGCGGCCCTTGGATTAGCACTCTCTGTGTGAGAGTGCTAACGGGAACCCCACAACGGGATTTTAACTGGGAGAAATACAGGCGATGAACATTCGACCACTACACGATCGCGTTGTCGTGCGCCGATTGGACGAGGAATCCATGACCGCTGGCGGCATCGTGTTGCCCGATTCTGCGGCTGAAAAGCCATCACAGGGTGAAGTCCTGGCGATTGGTACAGGAAAGATACTGGACAATGGTGAGGTACGTCCTCTGGACGTGAGCGTAGGCGACAGGGTCATTTTCGGCCAATACGGCGGTAGCACAGTGAAAATCGACGGTGAGGAACTTTTGATCCTCAACGAAAGCGAGATTTTCGGTGTTCTAGAAGGTTAATCAGCGAGATTAATGAGGAAAAATCGATGAGCGCTAAAGAGGTACAGTTTGGTGATGATGCGCGTGGCCGCATGCTGGAAGGGGTGAACGTCCTTTGCAACGCTGTGAAGGTCACTCTGGGCCCTAAGGGCCGCAATGTAATTCTGGACAAATCGTTCGGCTCGCCCACGGTAACAAAAGATGGTGTATCCGTGGCCAAAGAGATCGAGCTCAAGGACAAGTTCGAGAACATGGGTGCCCAGATGGTGAAGGAAGTCGCCAGCCAGACGTCGGACGAAGCCGGAGACGGCACGACCACGGCGACGGTTCTGGCCCACTCCATATTGACCGAGGGCCTGAAATCCGTTGCGGCGGGGATGAACCCCATGGATCTCAAACGGGGAATCGACAAGGCCGTGATTGTGGCAGTTGCAGAAATCGAAAGGTTGTCCACGCCGTGTGAGGACACCAAGTCCATTGCGCAGGTAGGGACCATCTCGGCGAACAACGACGAAGCGGTTGGCGACATTATTGCCAAGGCCATGGACAAGGTCGGCAAAGAAGGTGTGATCACCGTCGAGGAAGGCAGCGGTCTGGACAATGAGCTGGACGTTGTGGAAGGCATGCAGTTCGACCGCGGTTATCTGTCTCCGTATTTCATCAACAATCAGGACACCATGGCCGCCGAACTCGAGGAGCCCTACATCCTGCTCTGCGACAAGAAGATCTCCAACATCCGCGACATGTTGCCGATTCTGGAGAGCGTAGCCAAATCTGGAAAGTCGCTGATGGTCATCGCCGAGGATATCGAAGGCGAGGCGCTGGCGACTCTGGTTGTGAACAACATGCGCGGTATCGTCAAGGTCGCGGCGGCCAAGGCGCCCGGTTTTGGTGATCGCCGCAAAGCCATGCTGCAGGACATTGCGATCCTCACCGGTGGCACGGTTATCTCCGAAGAGGTGGGCCTGACCCTGGAAGGGGCGAGCCTCGAAGATTTGGGTAACGCCAAGCGGATTTCCGCCACCAAGGAAAACACCACGATCGTTGATGGGGCGGGCGAAAAAAGTGACATCGAAGGACGGATCAAGCAGATCCGCACCGAGATCGACGATACTAGCTCCGATTACGACCGCGAAAAACTCCAGGAGCGGCTGGCCAAGCTCGCCGGTGGCGTGGCCGTGATCAAGGTCGGTGCTCCCACCGAAGTGGAGATGAAATCGAAGAAAGCGCGCGTCGAAGACGCCTTTAACTCGACTCGTGCAGCTGTCGAGGAAGGTGTTGTTCCCGGTGGCGGCGTTATTTTTATCCGCGTGCTTGATGCGCTCGAAGACCTTCAAGGCGATAACGAAGATCAGAATGTCGGTATCGCCATTGCCCGCCGGGCCTTGACCGCGCCGCTACGCCAGATTGCTGTCAATTCCGGCGACGAAGGTGCAGTTGTGCTCGAAAAGGTCAGGGGTATGAAAGGTAACGACGGCTACAACGCTCAGACAAGCGAGTTCGGCGACATGATGAAATGGGGGATTCTGGATCCGGCGAAAGTCGCCCGCTGCGCTTTGCAGGCGGCGGCTTCCATTGCTGGTCTGATGATCACCACTGAAGCCATGGTCGCGGAAGCGCCCGAAGAGACCCACGCGGGTGGGGGAATGGGGGGCGGCATGCCCGACATGGGCGGCATGGGCGGCATGATGTAGGACGTCGTCGATGTACGAGTGGCGCGAATGCTTGGCGTTCGCGCCCGCTCCTGCAGCCGACTGGAAAAGCCCCTGCTTGCGAGGGGCTTTTTTTACCGATAGCGTTTCATCCGCGGCCCGAGAGCCGACCTCCACCCCGCCGCGGGATGATTTATCGGGGGCAATTCGCTATATTTCAAGGCGTAAAGTGATAAATCTATAGATTGGGGGGACAAAGATGAACGAAAATCTGGCCGTTCTTGACTTTCTTGCTCGCTGGGGTCACATCCTGTTCGGCGTTTGCTGGATTGGCCTGCTGTACTACTTTAATTTCGTACAGACGGAGTATTTTAAGGAAGCCGACGCGGATGCTCGCTCGGACGCCATCTCTAAGCTGGTTCCGCGTGCCCTGTGGTGGTTTCGTTGGTCAGCGATGTTCACGTTCCTCACCGGGTTGGTCATGCTCGGGTTCCGCGGCGCTAACGTCAGTCTTGATATCACCCTGGGCGCGGTGATGGGTACGCTGATGTTCCTCAACGTTTGGTTGATCATCTGGCCTAACCAGAAAATAGTCATTGCGTCCAATGCACAGGTGAAAGGTGGCGGTGAAGCGCTGCCGGCCGCCGCCGGCGCCGCGCCGAAGGCTACGCTCGCCTCGCGAACCAACACGCTGTTTTCGATCCCCATGCTGTTTTTCATGGCCTCCAGCGTGCACCTCAGCTCGGCCAAAGGCATTGGTCACGGGATGATCGGCGACTCGGGCATGATCGCGCTCGGAGTCGCGCTGGCCATTATCGTGGCATTGGAGCTCAACGCCATCTTCGGCAAGCAAGGGCCCATGACGACGGTACGCGGTGTTGTCATTTCCGGTCTGGTTTTAACCGCTGTCCTATGGGTGGTGGTGGCGATGCTGTAGGCTCTCGAGCTTCCAGATTTCTCTCGGGTCGTTCTTAGATCAAGAGTGAGAGAGCCTGCTTTGCAGGCTCTTTTTTTGCTTATAATTCGCGCCCTCGAGCTCGGATGCGCGCGCCGATCACTTGGAAGAACCAGCATGGCAGACAAGCCCCAGGCCAAATCCATTTCTACCAGCCCGGATGACGCCAGCAGTTATCGCCGCGGCGCCAAGGGGCAGCGGCGGCGTGCCCCGACATCCCAGGGCCCGCGGCTCATCGGTATGAACCTCATCCTTGCGGTTCTCGTAGCGGGCCTCATGGTGGCGGGCTGGTTCATCGCCAACCAGCATCAGCTGCTGGTCGAGGGGCAACAGGCGCTGGCCTTGACCGAAGACCGGCTAGCGGTACTGGAAGACCGGCTGCGAGTGACCGACGAGGCATTGACCGTATCCGGCCAGGATACCCAGGAAAAGATCGGATTCTGGGAGTCGGAGATCCGCAAGTTGTGGGCGATTACCAACGAGCGCAATCGCAAGTGGATAAAGGACAACGAAGCGAATCTGCGTAAGGTGCGCAAATCTGTGGACGTATTGCAGGTCACCAGCCGCGATCTTTCCAGCTCGGTCGGTCGTTACGACAAGGCATTTTCCCAGCAATCGATGATCATTGATCAGTTGGCCAGCGTCGATTTGCAGCTGCAAGGGATGGTCAATGCCCAACGCGATCTGGTCGACAAGGTCAATGCCTCCCAGCAGACGGTTGCCGGCTTGCGGTCAGGGCTGGCCAATCGGGTCGAGGACAATGAGCAGGCAGTGGCCGCCATCGACGCCTATCGGCTTCAGCTCAATACCCGTATTGCCGCCATAGAACGTCGACTGAACAACCTGGCTTCCTCTCAACTATCTGATTTTTAATAGGTTTATCACACTATCTTTGTGATGCGCGTCCGGTCAATGGTGTGCGGTTGCCGGCATACTTTGGCGCGTCTAATCAGATCGAAGTTGAAGTGGTTCCATGAATCCAGCCAACGGCGCGCCAACGCTGGTTATAGTTGGTGGGAAGGCCCAAGCCGCCCCCACGTCACGGGTCCAGAAGGCTTTGCGCAATGTTGCGCAGGAGCGCGACTGGCCTGTGCGGGTTGTGGATGCGGCCTGTGACGAGGAGATAGACGAAACCGTTGCACTGGTGCTGCTGGTGGGTGCGGGCGCCCATAGCGCGCGCAGACAATTTCCGCATGCGCTGATCGTATCGGAGGACGACGCTTCGGAAGCGGATCTGGTGATGCCGGGCACCGCGAACCAAAGCGTTCTACAACAGCTCGTCAGTCACGCAGGCGTGCACTGGCGACGCAATCTCAAGGTGATGGAGCTGTTTAGAGAGGTTTCTGTGCAGCGCCAGCGCATGGGCCAGCTGTCGGATATCGCGCTTTCCTTATCTACACAGAGGGATTTTGGCGAACTGCTCGAGACGATTCTGTTCGAGGCTCGCCGGTTGGTGGGCTGTGACGCCGGATCGCTGTACCTGATCGATACGGTCGATGGTTCCCCATCCCTGGCGTTCAAGTTAGCCCAGAACGATTCAGTGGCCGTTCCATTCATCGAGCAGCGGCTTGCGCTCACCCCTGAATCGCTGGCCGGCTACGTTGCGCTCTCCGGGGAGGCGTTGGACATCCCCGACGCGTACGCGATCCCCGAACAAGCGCCCTACCGATTCAACCGTTCGTTTGATGAGCAGATGAACTACCACACCCAATCGATACTGGTTTTGCCCATGCGCGATCATCGGGATCAGATCGTCGGCGTGCTGCAATTCATCAACCGTCTCGATCCGACGCGCAGCGAACCGATTCCTTTCGGAGCGGAGATGGGAGAGTTGTTGCGCGCCATTGCCAGCCAGGCGGCGGTATCGATTCAGAAAAATCTGTTGATCCGCGATGTGAACGGGCTGTTCGAAAGCTTCGTGCAGGCATCCGTGAAGGCCATTGAGCAACGCGATCCAAGCACCAGCGGTCACTCGTTTCGAGTGGCGGAGTCCACCGTTGCGCTGCTTGAAGTGTTACCGAAATCCAATCTGCCGCGGTTCCGCAACCTCACGCTCGACGCCGAGCATATCAAGGAGGTGCGCTACGCTGCATTGCTGCACGACTTCGGCAAGGTTGGTGTTCGAGAAAATGTCCTGGTCAAGGCTAACAAATTGCCAGACGAACGGCTCGAGATCGTTCGTTATCGGCTCGAGCTGCACAAAGAGCGCTTGCGCCGAAAGGCAGTGGAGAAGGAGTTAGAACTTCTGCATGACGGCGCCATAGATCTCGAAGTTGCCCGGCGGCGCGTGTACCGCGAGCTCGACCTCGAGCTGGGCACGCTGGATGCCTACTTTCAATGCATCGTGAAGGCTAACGCTCCCGACGTGCTCGACGATGCTGGGTACGAGGAACTACGCGAGATCCACGAATATGCCTATCGGGAATTCGACGGCACGATCAGCGGCTTGCTTACCGAAATGGAAGTGCGCGCCTTGTCCGTACGTCGAGGCAACCTCACGCCCGAAGAGCGCCTCGAAATTGAGTCGCATGTGACGCACACGCGGGAGTTTCTGTCGGTGCTGCCGTGGCCTCCGGAGCTGGCACGAGTTCCGGAAATTGCCGGCGCTCACCACGAACGGCTCGACGGCAGCGGTTATCCTGATGGCTTGGCTGGTGAGCAGATTCCGTTGGCGAGCCGGGTAATGACCGTGTGTGATATCTATGATGCGTTGACGGCGATGGACCGTCCCTACAGGCTCGCCGTATCGACACAAGCGGCATTGAATATCCTCGAAGAAGAAGTGCGCCTGGGTTTGCTCGACCCGGATATGGTTCAGATCTTCATCGAAGCCCGGATCTATGAGCAGGTGTGGGCGGGCCCTCAGGCCTCGCGGCGAGCCGTCTGACGGCGACTACTGCCAGTTGGCCACGACGGGAATCTCAACCAGATAGTTTTCGAACGCAAGGATCACACCATCTTGGGTGATTCGCTCTACCGCCACACCGTCGATTTCGTCGCCCTCGAGCAGACGTTTGCCGTTGGCCACAACCGCGCGCAAGCTCGGATCGTCCGCGTAGATGTGGGTCGAAAAAACCAGGTCCGGGAAGCGCTTGTGCGCCGCCTTTGGCAGGTTCGCCAGAGGTGTAGGGATTCGCGCGGCACTCCGGACGGTGGGCGCGAATGCAGGCTCTACCAGGGGCTTGCGCAGCGGCTCATCCGGCGACGTCTGAAGGGGCTCCGGCAGCGGATCATTGACCGAAGCGGGGGTCCCAGGCAGGTGCGCAACGACCGTCACGCGGGGCGCGGTGAATTTGCTCGGGCCGAAAAGCCACACCAATACGGCCACGTTTGCCAGCAGCGCGGCCGCTACCAGGATTCCTGTCATACGCTGCCGTGATTGGTTGCGGTGCTGGTTCAAGGCCAGATTCGTCGCCGCAATCGGATCAAGCTCGGCCTCCGACTTTTTCAGCGCATCGAGAATGTAGGACATCGTCAGCCGTCGAGGTTGGGCGCGGGGAGGTTCAGGCGATCGGCCACCCGAATCCAGGTCGCCGGTCCAACGATGCCGTCGGTGAGCAACCCTTCGGCGTGTTGAAACTCGCGCACGGCGGACTCCAGATCCGAGTCAAAATCATTGGGGCTCAGACTTTCCAGCGGCGTGCTGACGAGGCCGGATAGCCGCTCTCTGAGCCATCCAACCGATGGGTGAGTGTCGCCGTTCGCAATGTTGCCATGGTAGTCGGGGGGCGTTTGCCATAATAAAACGTATTGTCCGTACCACACGTCGCGAAGCGCCCGGGGGGTGATGGTGAGAGTATCATCGCCCACATGCAGAATCAGGTCGTCGCCGTGCCTGCGGGTAAGTGCCGCGTAGTAGGGACCGGCCTGGCTATCCCACAGCTCCAGCACCACGGGCAGGTTCAGCCGTGTGATGTCGTTCCAGCTGCCTCGCAGGCCCAGACATTGCAAACCTGCGCTGGGTGCGAAGTTACAGGGAATGGTGCTGGCCGGAGCCGCGTCGTAGTCCGCGCCCCAGGCGGCAAATGCTGCGGTGTACGCGCGGCGCTGGGAGCTGAAGCTGCTCATAGGCGGGCGCCGAATCGGTGCAATGGGTTCGGACTCGACATCGGCTTCGGACTCGAGCTTGAGTTCGGACTCGACCTCGAGTTCGGACTCGAGCAGCGGCTCGGCGGTGAACATCGGTTGTTGATCGAGGCCCCCAGGCCTGTCGGTCGCCGCGACGGATGCCGCGAGAACGGCTTGAAGTTCGAGCTGGGAAGCATCCACCTGGCTCAAGGCTGGCTTGTGTGGCGCTGCGGGCGCGGGTTCGGCGGGCAAGCTATTGGGCGCGGGTTGGTAGAAGTACGCGAAGGCCATGCCGGCAGCCGATGCGGAGACCAGACCCGCGGCAAGCCACCGCCGGTGCCGGGGTCGTTTGCCCAGCACTTCGTTGGCGGCACGATTAACGACGCGTGCGGTAACCTGGATCTTGCCCTCGACGTAGGCTCCCAGCAGGGCCCGGTCGGCGACAATGTTGATCACTCGCGGTATGCCTTTGGAGATTCGAAACAGCCGAGCCAACGCGTACCTGGAAAACAGCCTTGGATTGCCGCCGGCCCGCGCCAACCGATGGACGATGTAGGCGTAGCAATCCTCTCTCGTCAAACTTCCCAGGTGATATCGCGCCGTGATACGTTGCGCCAGCTGGCGCAGCTCGGTGCGTTCCAGCAACACGCCAAGCTCGGGTTGACCGAGCAGAATGATGCGTAGCAGCTTACGGTCGTCGGTTTCCAGATTGGTCAGCAGTCGAATCTGCTCGAGCACGGCAGGAGACAGATTCTGCGCTTCGTCGATGATCAGCACGGTGCTGCGCCCGCTCATGTGGGTACGCAACAGGTGTTTGTTCAGCGCATCTATATATTGCTTGACCGTCGGATCGCCCGTTTCGGGGTACGCCACCCCCAGTTCGTCGCAAACGGTCTCGAGCAGTTCCTTGACCGTCAGGCGTGGATTCAACACGAAGGCGACATCGAGGTCGGAGGGCGTCTGCTTGATCAGGTTGCGTAGCAGGGTGGTCTTCCCCGTACCCACCTCGCCGGTTATGAGGACGAATCCGCCGTGCGAAAATCCGTACATCAGATGTGCCAGAGCTTCTGCGTGGCCGTCGCTGAGATACAGAAAATTGGGGTCCGGCGCGATGGAAAATGGCGGCTGGTTGAGTTGAAAATGAGCCTGGTACATCAGGTGACGGTTTCCGGCCGGGCGAGGCGTTGGTCTTTCTCTCGCCACAGCTCTTCGATCCATGGTGCGAGGATCTTGCGTTGCTCGCTATCGCTGTCGTTGCGCGCGTCGCTCGGAATTGTCCGGCACTGGATCAGCATATTCACTTCGGGTGATAGCCCCTGCATGAATTCCCAGAAGGTCGGTATTCCCTGCGGGTAGCTGATGGTGATGTCGACCAGCTTGTGCAGGTGATTGTTCAACCCGCTCATCACATACGACAGGCCACCGATCTTCGGGTTCAACAGGTGCTCGAAGCGGGCCCTCTGCGTGGCGCGCTTGGCAGCGGTAAACCGCGTACCCTCCAGAAAGTTGAGCACGGTCGTCGGATGGCTGCGGAAGCGCTCACAGGCGTCCAGGGTGGCTTTACGGTCTGATTTGAGCAGTTTGGGGTTCTTCGCGAGCTGGGCTTTGCTCATGCGCCGGACGTAAGGAAACCCGAGTATCCACATTGCTTGACCGAGGAACGGGATCCACAAAAGCTGATGTTTGGTGAAGAACTTTATGGGCGGGATGTGGCCGAATAAATTGGTCTGCAGCAGCAGGATGTCGGTCCAGCTCTGGTGGTTGCTGATCACCACGTACCAACGCTCTCTGCTCAGGTCGTCCGCACCTTCCCAGGTGATGTGGACATTGGACAGGCGCAGTACTCTGAAGATCAGTCGATTGGTCGCCACCCAACTGTCAATGACCCAGTGGTCGAACTTGCGGCTGAGATAGTCGCGTACCGAGGCGGAACCGACGAGCCGGATCGGGCCCAAGATCAGCAGCGGTATACAAACGATCACGGTGCTCACCATCACCAGGGTCGTCGACAGGATTCCTTTCAAGAGCGCCATGAAACTCTCATAGCATAGGTCTGATACTTGCGCCACCAATGATCTGGTTGAGTGAATGGATGAGCATCCACTGATGAGCTGGAAATGGTTGTAAGCCGCCGCCCCGGGCCAAGGCGGGCCCTGCGCAGAATGGCCGCTGTTCTGGGGGGGCTCTGGCTCGTGGTGATTGGCGGCTGTGAGGCTGTCGGGTACTACTCCCAAGCGATCTTTGGCCAGGTTGGTGTGCTGAACAAGCGTCAGCCTGTCTCTGCGATCGTGGCAGAGTTGGAGCAGATTGAAGATCCTGACCCGCAAAGCGTGGGATTGCTGGCCGGGCTAAAGGCCAGCCAGAAAATCCTCACCTTCGCTGAGGCCGAGCTTGGGATGCACGCGGGCAAGCGCTATCGCACGTATGTTGAGCTTGGCAAGCCTCACGTCGTGTGGAACGTGT
>Ga0114950_10001353_pt1 | contig 18343 bp, 12 predicted proteins | sample N075metaG_FD_83503 | JGI IMG/M metagenome (GOLD analysis project Ga0114950, IMG submission 83503) | Deep subsurface microbial communities from Kermadec Trench to uncover new lineages of life (NeLLi) - N075 metaG | ecosystem: Environmental > Aquatic > Marine > Ocean trench > Sediment | place... | reverse complement strand
TCTTTCCCTGCGCCACCAGGTCGCGCACCTCGACCCAGGTCAGTTCTTCAAGATGAACCTTGTCGCTAAGTGGCGCCGAAATCGGGCGCCCTATTTGGTAGCCAAGACCCAAGATCAAACTGATTAAAATTGCGAAGAGAAACTTGGCAAGACGCGTCATGATTCTTGCCCCAATCCCCAGCCCTGAATTCGGTGATAGGCCTTTACAAAGGGCAATGTATAGATCTGCCAAACACCATGATATTCGCTGGCTTCGTCACCGGCCAACCCAAACTCGATCTCTTGATAGCGCTCGGGCACGCAAAGCGATCCAGCGGACCAATCCCAAAAGGCGAAAATGAATCCGAAGTTACGATCGTAATATTTCGGTTCTGTGCCATGGTGAATCTGATGATGAGCGGGGCTTATGAATAATTTTCCCCAAATGCCCCGATAAGGCAGCCATATATGTGTATGCCGAAGATTGTAGCCCAAGAAATAGAAGAAAAAGAGAATGATGTTTAGACCGTCGACACCAATCTGGCCGGGTGTTTCGGCATATATAAATGAAAACACGCCGAATACGGCCCCTGCCATCAGTCCGCCAACCGATCCCGTAAATAGATCGTCGACCGGGTGCACACGATAAACCGTGATGGGCGTTAAAACTTCGGCCGAATGATGAACCTTATGAAACTCCCATAGAAGCGGTACCCGGTGCTGCAATAAATGGGTTGAGAATATGGCTAAGTCCATGGCCAGAATGGCCGCGATGGTCATCAATATCGTCGCCAACCAACCGGATTGAATCAAGAGACCCTCCGGTTGATCGAAGACGGTTACCAACGTGCTCTCGATCGCTTGAGAGGAAAACTCGCTGCCCAAGATGACGGGCGCAATGAAGAAAAAATACGCAATTCGATTGATTATAAAGAATTTGTAATCGGTTATTGCGGACGCATGCTTATATATTCTCTTGGGAAAGCAGAACTCAAAAATACTCTTTGGGTTATCTGCAACACGCGTTTTATAATTGAGATAATAGACAATGAGGGCGATGAGCAGGGCGCTTGCAAGATAGAGCCAGTAGATTCGCTGATCCGGCTGAGCCCCATATAAAAACGGCGATAAGACGCCCGAAAGTATGTCTTGCCACGTCATGCCATCACCTAGAGCGCCGTGCGCAAAAGTGTGTGCGGTTTTGCGCGTAAACGGCGCGACCAAACAAAAACTTAGAGCGCATTCAGGAAAAGCATGCCCCGGCAAAGGCCGGGGTGGACTCGGTTTTCCTGGAAACACTCTAGGTCGGCGGGCTTAATATTTGACTTAGAATTAATATTAATCAGACGTTAATGCGGTCGCTCAATACGCAACCTTTCCGTCAAACCCTATCGTCATCCGGTCTTTCCGTGTCTTTTTGATCATTGATTTTGAATAAATTGGCGCGTCGTATTTAGAGCACGTTCACAAAAGATAGAATCGCTAACGTGCTCTAAGTCCTTGTTTGGTCGCGCATTCGGACGGAAAACCGGTACCCACTTTTCCTGAATGCGCTCTAGGTGATGTACAAAGCCAGCGTTTCGGCAACCAGTGCCGGCTTTTGTTCGCCCTTGATTTCAACGGTGACTTCCGATGCGATCAGATACTGGCCCGGGCTGCGCTCAGTCACGTTGAGAATTTTAACTTTCGTTCTTATCTCGCTATTGACTTTTACAGGCTGCAAAAACCGTAATTTGTTGAGACCATAATTGATCACCATGATCATGTTTTCTAACTTTAGGGACGTCTCTTTCATAAGGTGAACCGTCAGAGACAATGTCAAATAGCCATGGGCAATGGTCGAACCAAAGGGCGTTTCCGTTTCGGCGCGCTCCGGGTCGACGTGAATGAATTGGTGATCCAACGTGGCATCAGCGAATTGATTGATACGATCCTGATCAATTTTCAACCAATCCGAAACGCCAAGTTCCTTCCCGACATAGTCGACTAACTGATCTTTTGAAACCACATTTGCCATGGCATATGCATCCTTATGGGTTGACTATTGCGTTAGGCTCCACGGCCGTAATGTTAGAGCATTTTCGAGCGAAGTGGACACCGGTTCGCGTTAAGAAAATGCGACCAAACAAGGACTGAGAGTATTTTCGAGCGAAGTGGACACCGGTTCGCGGTAAGAAAATGCGACCAAACAAGAACTTAGAGCGTTTCCACGATTCCGTTAAGTTCGGAAACGCTCTAGCTGTTTTTGTACTTTGCCAATTCAGCGCGCGCCACTTGACGGCGATGAACCGCGTCCGGCCCATCGGCCAAACGTAGCGTCCGAACCTGCCGGTACATGTCCGCCAATGGAAAATCCTGAGACAGGCCTGCACCGCCATGCATCTGTATCGCTTCATCGATGACACGGATGGCAACGTTCGGCGCTACGACTTTAATTTGGGATATGTAGGTTTGCGCCTGGCGCACACCGGCCGTGTCCATCATATGGGCCGCCTTGAGGCACAACAGCCGTGCCATTTCGATATCCATGCGGCTATTGGCGATGATGTCATAATTCGCGCCCAACCGCGCCAGCGGCTGGCCGAACGCCGTCCGCGATAGGGATCGCTGGCACATCAATTCCAAAGCCCGTTCCGCCTGACCAAGAGCGCGCATAGCATGATGAATACGTCCCGGCCCAAGACGCCCTTGGGCAATCTCAAAACCGCGACCCCGGCCTAGAATCATATTCTCCTGCGGCACCCGAACATCGGTGAATCGAATGTGCATATGGCCATGGGGCGCACTGTCGTGACCAAACACATGCATGGCGCGCAACACCTCGACACCGGGCGTATCCATAGGCACCAAGATTTGTGAATGTTGTTGGTGCCTCGGTCCATCAGGATCGGTTTTGACCATGACGATCATGATCTTGCAGCGCGGGTCACCGGCACCGGAAATATAGTGCTTTTCCCCATTCAGCACCCATCGATCGCCGTCAAGAATAGCCGGCATGGCAATATTGGTCGCATCGGAGGAGGCCACGTCCGGCTCCGTCATGGCATAGGCCGAGCGAATTTGACCGGCCAGCAAGGGTTCGAGCCATTGGCTTTTTTGCTCGTCCGATCCGTAGCGAACCAGGACCTCCATATTGCCGGTGTCGGGCGCGCTACAGTTGAACGCTTCAGCCGCCAGGACCGACCAGCCCATCTCTTCAGCCAAGTAAGCATAGTCGACCGTGGTCAATCCACGGCCCCGATCGCTGTCGGTTAGCCAGAAGTTCCACAATCCCTGTTGCCGCGCCTGGTCCTTCAAGTCGTCCAGAATTTTGGTCATAACGGGGGTATGTTGCCACCGATCCGACGCCTTTTCCGTCTCCGCCAGAAATTCCTGTTCAACGGGCAGCACCCGCGTGTGAATAAAATTGCGAACCTCATCGATCAACGGTTTGACCCGTTCGCTTGGTCCTAGGTCCATAAACCCAACATCCTTTCTCAGTTCAGCCGGCGATCGCTGTATGACGGGCAATCAATAGCCGTTCAAACGAGCCAATCTGTCCGCATGAAAGTTCGGATCGCCAAATGTTTGGCGCGCCACCTCAGCCCGTTTAATGAAGAAGCCCATATTAAATTCATCCGTCATGCCCATGCCGCCGTGCATCTGAATCGCCTCATTGACCGCAACCCGTGTCGTCTCCCCCGTCTTTGCCTTAGCTAAACTGGCCAATGCAGGCAGTAGAGTCGATTTTTCGTCGATCCCCTGCAATGCCTTGAGAACAACGGATTTGCACAACTCAATATCACAAAAAAGCGTTGCCGCCCGATGCTGCAATGCCTGAAAAGAGCCAATCGGCACGCCGAACTGCTTTCGCTCCCGAAGATATTGAACGGTTTGCTCAAAAACTTCCTGCGCTATGCCAAGCATTTCCGCAGCAAGACAAATGCGTCCCACGTCGAGGACATACTCCAGATCGTCAAATGCCTGATCGGGCGGACCCAAAACCTGTTCCGCCCCAATCGCCACATTCGCGAATTCTACACGCGCTGCATTTCGGCTATCGACCATAATCGATCGCCGGATGGCGACATTGGTCGTGCCGGCATCGATCACAAAGAAAGTAAGTCCGCTTGGCTGCCCTCTCCTGCCCGATGTGCGCGCGGGCACAATAAGTTTATCGGCAACATGTCCGTCAATGACAAAAGACTTATTTCCGTTCAACACATACCCACCGTTTTTCCTGTGGGCTTCAAGAGCAATATCCGCAGGATTGTGGTGGGCGCTTTCGTCAATTGCCAATGCGACAATGAGCCGGCCACTTGCGATGGCCGGAAGTAAATCATTCTTTTGCCGTTCGTTGCCCAAACGGGCCAGAGCCGTGACGCTTAAAATCGCCGTGGAAAATAACGGTGACGCCGTCAATGTGCGGCCCATTTCCTCCAAAATGAGCCCGGCGCCCACATAGCCATAGCCGAGACCGCCATATTCCTCCGGAACGACAATCCCGGCCCATCCCATCTCGGTCATGTCTTGCCACAATTCCCGTGAAAAGCCGACCTCATCCTTGGTATCGCGCAAGCGTCGAAGCTCACCAATAGGCGCCTTGTCGGCAAGAAATCCCTTTGCCGATTCCCGGATCAATTGTTGTTCTTCGGTTAGAATAAGCGCCATTGGAATGTTAAAGCCTTTCTCGCCCACACAATATGCCAGGGCTAACTGGGTAACCCCAAGATTCTTTTGGCAATGATGTTGAGCTGGATTTCCGACGTACCGCCTTCGATAGACCGTCCCTTACTTCGCAGCCAACTGCGCGCAATTTCGCCGTCATCGAATTCCTCTCCTTCCCAGCCAAGCGCTTCCATTCCCATAATGGACATCAGCAGCTCGTGGCGGCGCTTTTCGAGTTCGGTGCCGTAATATTTGAGAAGTGAAGAAACCGCGCCGATTCCCTGTCGGCTTTCAGACTCGTCTTTGGCCCGCTCCATGGTTAGGAGGAAAGACCAGGCATCAATATCTTGCCAAGCCAGTTGGGTTCGGAGGTTTGAATGGCGCAGCCGGCCATGTTCCAGTCCAATCTCTTCAATGGCGATCGCGCTGAGTTTCTTGCTCCCAGCCTGTGCTATCCCGAGGCCGCCGATCATCTCTCTTTCATGGGTCAGGAGAAATTTGGCAATGCCCCAACCCAGATTGATCTCACCCACAAGATTTTCCTTCGGCACTTGAACGTTCTCAAAAAATATCTCGCAGAACGGCGAATAACCGCTGATCAATTTAATAGGCTTGGTCGACACACCGGCGCTTGCCAAATCGAACAGAACAAAGCTGATTCCGTTGTGCTTAGGCGCTTTAGGATCGGTGCGGACCAAGCAAAAAATCCAATCCGACTTATCCGCATAGGACGTCCATATTTTCGATCCGTTGACCAAAAAGTGGTCGCCTTTATCCTCGGCGCGTGTCTGAAGGCTCGCAAGATCCGATCCGGCGTTAGGCTCGCTATAGCCTTGACACCAACGAATTTCGCCGCGGGCAATCTTGGTCAAATGCTCTTTCTTTTGCGCTTCATTGCCATAGCGAAGAAGGGCGGGCCCAAGCATCCAAATGCCGAAGCTCTGCAATGGGGTCCGCGCCTTAATACGCCGCATCTCTTGTTGGAGGACTTTGGCTTCTTCTTTGCCGAGTCCGCCGCCACCATATTCTTTCGACCAAGCCGGCACCGTCCATCCACGGGCGGCCATACGTTCGAACCAATCACGCTGATCGTCGGACTTGAAGGAGGCTTGACGCCCACCCCAATAAATATCTGAATCGTCTTCGATGGGTTTGCGCATGGATTGAGGACAATTTTCCGCCAACCATTGGCGCACTTCATGCCCAAAGTCTTCGAGCCCTGCCACCATGGTCTCCCTTCCTAAATGGTCGCCCCACCGTCCATGACCAGTGTTTCCCCCGTGGTAAAGGCAGCCGCATCAGAGACAAGATAAATAACGCCGCCAACCATATCGATAGGTTGCCCCAGCCGAGAAATGGGAAACGTCTTGAGCAGTGCCTCGAGCTTTTGCTTGTCGGATGTCAGCGCCGCGCTCAATTTCGTTTCGATCAGGCCGGGCAGGATCGCATTGACCCGAATATTGTCCTTGCCGTATTCGCGGGCAAAAGCCTTCGTCATATTCACCATGGCTGCCTTGGTGATCGAGTAAATGCCTTGATAGGGGCCGGGATGCAATGCGTTAATCGAGGCGACGTTCAGGATCGTGCCGCCGCCACTTTGTTTCATTCGGTGAACCGCTTTGGCACTCATGAAAAATGGCCCGCGCAAATTGACTTCAACGGTCTTATCGAATGCCGCCACCTCCGTGTCGGCAATGGGCCCAAAGTAAGGGCTCGCCGCCGCACAATTAATCAGGATATCCAATCTCCCGAAGTCCCGGTCGATAGTGTCGAATAGATTGTCAATATCTTCCATAGTGCCGGCATGGCATTTCAAAGCCGTCGCTTGCCCCCCGTCGGCGCGTATCCCTTGAGCCACCTGCTCGCAGGCCTCCAGCTTGCGGCTGGTCACGATGACGTGGGCGCCGAAAGCGGCCAACCCCTCCGCGATGGCTTGGCCAATTCCACGGCTCGCCCCACTGACCAGGGCAATTTTGCCGGTTAAGTCAAACAGTTCATTTCGCAGCATATGAAGAGCTTCCATTCCATGGTGGGTACACTTTATGTATGAACGGGCAAGCGACAGAGTCCGTGACGTCAATCTCGCTCGGGCCGGCAAATAGAGTGTTTCCAGGCGTGAAGACCGTCCTTGCCAAGGTCAATCGATCCGGTGGATCGATTGAAGGGATGAACGGACCCGGTTTTCCTGAATGCGCTCTAATCCCATCGCGCCCGTCTTCGTTACAAAAAGCCCTGGATTTCCGGGTCTTTTTACTTTCTTATCGGTCATAACCCCCGCTTGGTCTAACGTGGGCCTGTGTCCACTTCGCGCGAAAATGCTCTAATTGGACCGGGGATGCAAAGCAAATATCATGGGCCTCGGTTGGAGGGCACAAATCGAGCCATTCTTGCCGTCCGCGGTGCAGGAAAGTAGATAACAACACGGGTGGGTATTGTTACATGACCGACATCATGTCTCTCCTTGAGGCACACGCCGAGCGGTTTGGTGACAAGCCGGCGCTGTGCAATGGCCCCACGGGCAATACCGAGTCGATTTCCTATCGGCAATTATGGCACGATGTTCAGCGCCTAGCCGGTCACCTTATGGATCAAGGTGTGGTACCGGGAGATAGAGTGGCCATCCTTTCCGAGTCGCGCGCCGAATGGGGCGTCTGTTTTTTCGCCATACTCCACGCCGGCGCCATCGTTGTGCCCATGGACGCGAAGATGAGTCAAACCGAGTTCGAGTCCATCATTCGCGATTCCTCGCCAAAGGCGCTTTTCATTTCAAAGGACTTTCTCGACATTGCCGCCCCGCTTCGATCGAACGACTCGTCTATAGAACACGTCTTTGTTATGGACAAAGACTATCACGGAAACGACTTTCCCTCGATCCATCAAATCCAATCGACCACGCCCCTGCCCGATAGGACACCGGAACCCGATAAACTAGCCGTCATTTTTTACACTTCCGGCACCATGGGAAGCTCAAAGGGTGTCATGATTACCTTCGGCAATTTAAACTTCCAAATGGACAGTTTGGGCGACATTGTCGCCTTTACCCACAAAGATCGCTTTCTATCCATCTTGCCGCTCAGTCATGTATTGGAACTCACGGGCGGCCTTCTTTATCTCTTGAGCCTTGGCACCACCATCATATATGCGCGCACGATCCTTCCTCAGGAGCTTTTAAAATTGATGCAGGAACGCAAGGTGACCGCCATGGTCGCGGTGCCGATGTTCTTTCAAGTGCTAAAGAACAAAATCGAAAGCGAAATGCGAAGCAAAGGCAAACTGGCGCAGGTTTGGTTCGATACATCCATAAAACTGGCTCAATCAATTCAATCCGAAAAAATACGCCGGCTTATGTTTGTACCGATATTGCGCAAGTTTGGCGGCAAATTGCGTATCATTTTATCGGGTGGCGCGCCGCTGGATCCTCAAGTGGAACAATTCTTCAATCTGATCGGCATTAATTTGCTTCAGGGATACGGTTTGACCGAGACAAGCCCCACCATCTCGGTCAATGTTCCCCATGCTCAACGGGGTGGTTCCGTCGGCAAGCCGCTTAAAGGGGTGGAAGTGCGTATCGATGCCAAAGATGGTGAGCTGGAAGGAGAAATTCTCACGCGGGGGCCTCACGTAATGAAGGGCTATTACAAACTCGACAATTTGACGAAAACGACGGTGGACGAAGAAGGCTGGCTGCGGACGGGCGATTTGGGGCATCTCGATGAGGACGGCTATCTCTATATCACGGGTCGTGCCAAGAACTTGATTGTGTTGAGTAACGGTCTGAAAGTGCAGCCTGAAGAGGTTGAAGAAGTCTTGTTGCGCGCCTCGACCATCCAAGAAGTCTGCGTCTGTGCGCCTGCGCAGAATACCGCCCGCGCCCAGCGAACGTCTGAGATTTGTGCCGTCGTAACACCGACGGAATCACTTCTCGAATTGGCCGAATTCAATTTGGAGAAACTAAGATTAGCCGTTGAAACGGAAATCGCCCAGCTTGCGCAAAGCCTGGCACCGCACAAGCGGCCCAAGCGCGTTCTCATTTATGACGGCGAGTTGCCTAAAACCACGACGAAAAAAGTCAAACGACTTATCATACATGAATGGCTGGATAACGGAGAAACCAACAAGAACAATTCCGATGCCACCGAGGCCGTTGCCGGCGATCGCGAGCCCGCACCTGCCAAAACACAAACGACAAATCCTGATTTGGCCGATGGATGACGGCGAACACCGCAATCAATAAGATCTCATCACAAGAAACTCAGACTCCTTGAGAAAAGTGCAACCCGGGGCTATGCCGATTCCATGCTTGTAGATTTCGAAACCTGCACCGACCAGGCCACTTTTGAGGCCGATGTCTGTATCATCGGCGCCGGTGCGGCCGGCATTACCCTGTCACGCGATTTGATTGGGGCCGGATTCCGGGTGTGTCTACTGGAAAGCGGCGGTCTTGATTTTGAGTCTTCAACACAGGATTTGGCGCAGGGCCAATCGATTGGCTTTCCTTATTATCAACCCGGCGATTCACGACTGCGCTTTTTCGGCGGGACAACGTCCATTTGGGGCGGCCGATGTGCTCAGCTCAATGAATGTGATTTCGAACGACGGCCATGGGTCCCCCATAGTGGCTGGCCCTATGGCAAAGACACGCTGGCCCCTTATTACCGACGCGCCCAGCACGAATTGGAACTGGAAGAGTTCGAGGGTGGCGAAGAGACGTGGGACTTACACGGCCTTCAAGCCCCACCTTTCGACCGGGATCTTTTGCGCACATCGTTTTGGCAGTTTGACTTGGTGGCGGACCGATTTGCCCATCGCCGGTGCCGCGATCTTATGGATTCTCCCAACGTCACCATTCTGCTGCACGCCAATGTGATCGATATTCAAGCCAATGGGGACGGCACCGCCATAGATAAGCTCCACATTGCCAATCTACGGGGCGGACGGGGCGAGGCTCGGGCAAAGATTTACGTACTCGCCGCCGGTGGCCTGGAAAATCCGCGGCTGCTGTTAGCCTCGCGCAGCATCCAATCCACTGGTTTGGGAAATCAGAATGATCTTGTCGGCCGCTTTTTTATGGAACACCCGCACGCCCGTGGCGGTCACATTGTTTCGCAGCATTTCTGGCAACTCCTCAAGATGCTGCCCCGCTCCTATCAGTATAAAGGGCATCGCTATGCGGCCCTTGCCCGCGCTTCCGAAACTCTGCAGCAACGCGAAGGCATTCTCAACTCGTCCTTTACGATTTCGGTTCGTCAACCTCCCAACGAACAAATGGCGACATTAAAGAATGCTTATCTGACTCTTAAAGAAGAACTGGAGCCTAACCGGCTGGGCCGCGCACTGTGGCACATCAACAGACGATTTCTCCTGTGGGCACGCGAGGGCATTGGTCCGGCCCTCGGATGGTTTCGGTTGAAGACCAGTCGTGACGGCCTTTACACCGTGGTGCGTGGCGAACAAGCGCCCAATCCCGACAGCCGCGTGACACTCACATCGGAAAAAGATGCATTGGGCGTGCCTCGTCTCGCACTCGACTGGCGCTTCAGTGACATCGACAAGCATACGGTGCGCGTATTGATGTCGGCCTTAGATAAAGAAATTCGGCGTTTGGGGCTTGGACATGTCACACCAAGCCCGTGGCTCCAAGAGGAAGACGCCCCCTGGCAGATCGATCCTCTTATCAGCAATCACCCGATCGGCGGATTTCACCATATGGGCACGACGCGCATGTCGGCAAGCCCGAGCGAGGGTGTGGTTGACGCCGATTGCCGAGTACACGGCCTTGGAAATTTGTTCGTGGCGGGAAGTTCCGTCTTTCCCACAAGCGGGTGGGCCAATCCGACGCTGACCTTAATAGCGCTAACGCTTAAATTGGCGGATCATATCAAGGCCACGCACGAGCCTAGGGGGGTGAGGTGAGCGATCAAAAATGTATCGTTGCCCGGACACCATATCTGAACGGGTCCGGCAAATTGGCAACGACACCGTTGACAAATTTGGCTGACGAAACGGATTCGGTCGCGCTCGCCCCTTCTCTAAAAACGGTCGTGTTGACCAGGTCCGGATCAATATAGGCGGACTTTATCGTGTCATTGTCCAAAACATTATCGGCAAAGGCCAAAATATTCCAATGCTTGGATTTGAGACCGATTCTAATGTTGACTTCAAAGTAAGAGTCCAATTGCACGATATTATCGGCGGATAAAAATCTTTTGCCTTGATAGCGACCATCGCCTTCGACAAACCAATCGATGTCGCCCCATATGAACGGAGCGGTATAATTTGCCAATCCGACAAAAGCGTGCTTTGGCGCGCCTTCCAATTTATTTCCCGATCGGTCGACCAGACATTGATAGGTCACGGGAATTGTCGATAAGCCAACCACTTCATCGCAACCCGATGCCGCAATCGTATTGGGATTGCTCGTCAACCCGGAAAGATCGTCATATTCTGCATCGAGAAATGTGTAATAGCCGCTAAACGACCAATGTTCGTCGGGCTGCCATCTTACGTCCAGCTCAATACCAAAAACCGAGGCTTCGGCATCGTTGGTATAGACTTGGCTCAGCACACCCCCGATCACTTCGGTTGTGGTCGCCTGTTTCTCCGCAAAGTCTTGATAAAAAAGCGTGCCGTTCAAATTCAACGTGTTGTCGAACCAGCTTGTCTTGGCACCAAGTTCGTAGACATGCATTTTCTCGGTGCCAAATTCCGTTTCATCCGGCAAGCCGTTGCCATTGGGATCGAGCCCCACGGACCGAAGGCCCAATGTGCTGAAGCCGCCGGGTTTCTTGGCCAATGCATAAGACGCGTATATCAGCGTATGGTCGGACGGACGCCATTCCAACGCGACTTTTGGCGTTACGAAGTCATCGGTTCTCTTAAACGATTCCAAGGTAAAGCCGTCCGGCGCGCCGGGCCCAGGCACCAGCGCATCAGGCGTAAAATCAAGCGGCACGGCCAAGGCGGCGCACGATTGGTTTGGCCCACACAGGGTGAAATCCCCCATGGTTGTGCCCGCCGTCGGGGTTGGGCCGGACAGTTTATGGGTTTCACGCACATAGCGTGCCTCTGCCGAAATGGTCCAATCACCAAAGCTTTGCGGTAGCCAATTCAGCTCATTGAGATCAAGCTCAAGCCATCCGTAAGCGGACCAATGATCCGTCTTTCGCTCGATCGGCCGCGCCGGCTGGGCGGCAAAAAAATCATCGACGAATTCGAAAACCGGCACGCTGGTAAAGCCCGGGCAGTCACCGAAATCGCATCGCACGCCCTGGCCGATGAGGGTGCCTCCCCTTTCCGTTTGATCAACATCCTCCGACCACCTTAATCCGCCCAAAGTCAATTGAACCGGATGGTCCCAATCGGATGCGAAACGCAGCTCTTGGCTGTACAGAATCGTCTCGTTTTCCATGGACAAGATTGAATGAATGGCCGTGCCGTCTGGTACGCCATTTGCGAATGAGCCTGTTGCGCGCTTGTCAAAATCGAAAAAGCTATCAACGTCGGCATCTGCGTAATGGGTTAATGAACGAATGGTGCCGATGCCTATATCCCAATCCGCGATGAGCGACACGCGAAAGACTTTTCGTTCGCTTCCCGGATAGTCAGAGAACGCAGGCAACGTGCCACCGGTCTTGACGAAATTGGGGCTAAACCGGACTATCATTTCATCGGCGTCCGGTAATGTGCCAATGACGGACGGCAGCATTGTATCGGTAAAAAGCAATTGCCCGTTCCTAGGGTCAGGTCCTGCGGCGATGTCCAATCCCGGATTGACCGGCACAACGCTCTGAATACCAGGGGTGATCAGATCGTTGTCCGCCGCCGCCACAGCCGGCACCGACAATGTGCCGTTGACGTCAACCGGTGCCTGTGCTGATTGTTCGAACCTATCGTCGGCATATTCGATCCGTGCTTTGAAAGTAAGCGTGTTCGTGGGTTTGAATTTTGCCGTGATCGACGCAGCCCAACCGTGGCCGCCGCCCACGTCAACGCTGTTAACGGCGTTCTCCGTGAAGCCTTGCTCGTGCCAATAAGCGGTATCGATCCGAATCGCCAATAGATCTTTTATAACGGCACCGCTTGCGCTGAGCGCCCCTTCATAGCGGCCGTAATTGCCGGCATCACCGGCAACCTGCCAATTAAAATCGTCGGTAGGGTCCTTGGTAATATATTGGATTGCGCCATTGAAAGCGTTTGGACCGTAAAGCGTACCCTGCGGCCCCTTAATGATCTCGACCCGTTGAATGCCGATCAACCGTGGGCTGATCAACAAGGAACTTCCGGGAAAGCCGATGGCCTCGCTGGAAATATCGATACCGTCGACAATCGTCGCCACGTTGGGCCCACCCTGTGTGGGGGATAGCCCGCGGATCACGATGCGCGAGTCGGTTTGCGAAGCGCCTTCGTCAAACTGTAAACTCGGCGAAAGATTCACGATATCTCTGATGTCATTGATGCTAAGCCGCTCAATTTGCTCCAGAGAAAGCACATCCACCGCGACAGGAATATCCTGACGCGTTCCCCCTCTCTTACCAATTTCGACCGAAATCCGATCGAGTCCGGCCCAGCCGGGAGCCGTAAAGGAAAAGAAGAGTGACGCCGCCATTAGCGTCGCAATTGAAATCGCAATGATCTTACGCCCAAAGCGAGAGATGAAGTTTCCCCCTCTTGATCCCACAGCCTTCAGTTGCAGCCTAGAGCACGTTCGCAAAAGATGGAATCACTAGAGCGTTTCCGAACTCAACAGACTCGCGAAAACGCTCTAAGTCCTTGTTTGGTCGCGCATTCGAACCCAAAAACCGCGTACACTTTTTGTGAATGCGCTCTAAGTCTTTGTTTTGTCGCGTCTTCGGACGGAAAACCGGGACCACCCCGGCCTTCGCCGGGGCATGCTTTTCCCGAAAACCCTCTAGAAATGCATACGCCCGACAATCCTACCGCCGTAACTTACGATATGATCCTGACCAAGTTCGGCGCCCGATACGCCTAGAGACGTCGGGTTATTAACTTTCGGCACGAGATCGCTTCGAACTTCGCCCAATATCGACATTTCAAAACGCCCGAAATCGGCCTTGAGCCCGATGGTCGCGCCGGCTCGATAGGAGTCGAACGTCTCCTTGACTTCCGTCTCCGTACTGAATGCAGCGGCACCTGGGCACGGATTCTCAAACAGTTTTGCGACGGCCGAACAATCTCGCGCGTCCATGTCGGTTTCCATGCGCACATAAGCAATGGTGCCGCCGGCCACGGCGCTCAGCGTATTTGTCAGCGCCACGTCCACAGCCAGCCCCGCCTCAACACCAACGAACCAGCTATCGACATCCTCATAAACGGTTACGTTGGACGTCCCTGTGGGATCTCCATGAGCGATCAAGGCCAAGTATTGTTGTTGCTGTCCGCCGCCGAATAAGGCCAAGGACGACGTAAATGTCACGCCATCGCTTACGCTGAAATCAGCCAGCCCGCGGAGGCCCGTATCCCAGTAATTGTAGTCGATCTCCAAGGAGCTCGCGATGTCCGGGCCCAAAAGAGAAACCGAGTCGGAACCGTCCACCGCGATCACGAGGTCAGCACATGCCGCGCACGGTTTAGATACCATCTCCACCGGTTCGCCGTTGAACGCCCCAAAATAGGTTATGAACACTTCGGCGCGGCTGGCATCGCCAACAATGGCATCCTCGAATTCGTATCCGCCTTTGACATTGAAGTAGGGTGCAAAGTCCCGATCGGTCATAAAGCTCACAAGCCGTCCGGACGACGTGCCGTCCGTGCCGTAAGACCAACCGGGAATCCCGACCAAGAGGGCGCCCGGCTCACCGCTAAAGTAAACATTTTTTGGTCCGCTGGGATTTCTAATGATCTCGGTGTCGCCATTGAGCGAAAATATCGGACCGAAATCGAGTTGTGCGCGGATTTCAAAAATATCGATGTCGTTGTCTCCCGGCATACCAAAGATGAAGATGTTCTCGACGCTGCCACTGGCTTGGATTTTGGTGTGCACGTAGTTTGCCGCAATGCGGAAATAATCGTTCAGATGCCAGTTCAAAGCGGCGGTATAAGATTCTTGACGGCCGCCATCAATTCTAAACTCATCCTCTAGATCGAGTTCGTCATATCGCACGGCAATCTGCCATGCACCCCATCCGCCGTCGGTTACCGGGTTCCTTACATGGGTCCGACCGAATACTCCCTTGCGCGCCGAATAATTGCGCTGTTCGCCGGTTAGATACCAGCTCACATCCGCGTAATAGCTGATAAATGTGGGATCGTCCAAGTCATCGATGTCGCCCGGAAAGTCAAGCTTGTCGCGACCGAATTCTGCCTGGAATGACACAGGACCCCACACGGCGGCTGCTTCGAGACCCCAGAAAATATCGTGGTCCGCCGGAACGACGCCTGTCGACAGGTAGGCCACCTCGGAAAAATGCGATTGCGGCCGGGCGTAATAGGTCGTCGTGGGCGAGCTCTTTGCATAATCGCGCCAGAACCAAGATGCACCCAAATGCAACAAACGATTGCCGCGATGGATGGGCGCCCATGTGGCGCGCGCCGCCAGCAACCATCCTTTTTCGGACGATGCCTGAGGATCGATTTTCTGACCGAACCCGCCGACACTCAGACTCCAATGATCTCCCGCCCAATCAACGCTCACACCGATGCGCCGGCCCATGCCCAAGCCTTTAATGTAAGACGCTTTTTCCATAAAGGTGCTGTGCGATAGGCTCTGCTGGTGCTCAAGCGAATTCAGCTGCTTGAATTGACCCAGCCTAACCACCGTACGCGAGCCAAAATCCCAAGCGACATACGCGTCGGTGATTGTTACATCATTGTCATCGCTTAAGTCTTCACCGGCTAACCCGCTCAGTGCAGCGAAAATCTCCGGGCTGCCGAAATCAAAAAACGCAAGGGTACCCAAACGCTGCAACTCGACCAATGGAATGCCCAAGGCGGCGAGCTTATCGAAATTATTGCGGGTCACGATATTGACCGGCATTTTCTGCTGACCGAATTCGAGCTCAATCACATAACGGGAATGATCGAATAGATTGCCTTCAATGCCGAAACGGCCGGATCGCACTTCGATGCCGTTATCGTCAAAATCGCCGAATGCCGGATCGTGGTCTGGATTGAGATTGGCATAATCGATCATCAAGCGGCCCCGTGGTCTCAACGTGAAGGGCGCCTTACTGCTGGTGAATGTGGGAACCGGATCGTTATCCGACGATTGGCCGTTTCCGGCGGCGTTGCCATTGGAAGTATCAAGCTGAGCCAAAATAATCCGACGCTCGGAACTGTCAGCAGTCGCGCTGCTCTTGTCCCCGGCATCCGCCCAAGCAGCGCCCGCCAGCCCCATTACGGCCAAAGTGGAAACAAGAAGCCGCATTCGCCATGTGATCATGCCTAAAAATCCTTTAATAATAATAGGTTCGAAGCTCGGTCCCGACCTTATCCGTCATGAAGACAACCATGAAAATGAGTGCGCTCCCCCGATTCCCAGCGCCACGGACAATGGCACTTTTGCGGCGGTTGTTCCAGAGCCCATTCAGGAAAAGCATGCCCCGGCGAAGGCCGGGTGGGCACCGGTTGACCTAGGCCTTTAGGAACCCAACGACCGCTTCAGTCCACGCCTCAGGTTGCTCGTCGACGATGTCGTGGGTGCCGCCTTCAAGTTCCACATAGGCGAAATCGGGTCTTATTTCCCTGGTTCTTGTCGCCAGAAAATAGATGCCGTCGCCGGTATTGGTGAGAATAAGGGTTGGTTGTTCCAGCTTCTTAAGGGCAGCGGCTTGGTCATATTGAGAGACCGCATTATGGGCGTACCAATAAAACTCGCCCGCCAGCAGACCATAGACAACTTGTCGATTCATGGATTCCAGATCCGTCCAACCTTGCGTGGCTCTGGCACGGGAATCCCAAAGTTCCTGCAAGTGAGTGCCATCCGGTTTGACGTGCCAAGCCTTTTCGCGCGCGACGGCGGCTCCTATGATCGTTTCTAGCTCCTCATCGGTGAACGGCACGGGGCCATTATGAATCACCTTGTCGATCCGATCGGGCCACAAAAGAGCGGCCTCGTTGACAATCATGGACCCGGTATGATGACCCAGCAAACTAGCCGAACCCAGATCAAAATGATCGAGGATGGCCGGGATCATGGTTGCATAATCGGCTATGGTCGGCAGGCTTTGCGGCCGGTCGGACATACCGAAGCCGGGCATGTCGACGCCAATGGCTTGAACGCCCGCATCGGCCAGCAAGGGATAGGCTTTTTGAAACTGAACCGAAGACGTCAAGGTTTGATGGCATAGGATCAAAGGAATCCCTTCACCGCAGACTTGGTAATGGAGTTGGCCGAATGGGCCGTCGGCATATCCGCGAATTGGTTTCATGATGCCTCCGCACGGTTTGAACTTTGGCTTATGATAGCGATCAAGGGCGGTGGGTCGAGAGCATTATCACCACAGGGCGGCGTGCTGAATGCTTTGCCCCACTTGGGCGCCCACCGGGATAATCGTCACGATCTCTCCCACTTCCGCCGAAAGCTCAACGCGGGAATAAGACCCAAGCAAAAGTAGGGATTTAGTAAGGTATTCGGTTCCATTTGATTTTTGTTCCCGGCCACCGGACGGATTTCCGGGGATTGAACGTTGCCGACTGCGACTCTTCGCCGCGACCGGCTGCCTTTTTCCCTGTCAGGGTCATAAAGGTATTGCGTTGGCATGCCGCTGACTTATAAAGCAAAGCGCTTAATGCATAAGATCTCCAAATCGATCCGAGGAGCATCATCGAGACATGGCTGAAACAACAACGACAAGCGGCAAGAAATCTCATTTTTGGGCCAAACTGTTTGTAGCAGTGGTTGGCACCCTGGTGATCTGGGGACTAGTCGTGGTGAGCGGCAACATCATCTACACGCCGCAACGCCTCCTTCAACCGGCTTATGCCATTGAAATTCCCGGCGGTGGTTCCTTGGAAGCAAGAGGCGGCGTTGATTTGGCAACATTGCAGCGGCGCTGGCCGGTCACGACCGAAGGGCTGGTAGACCGGGCAAAATTGGCCGATTTCATGCGCAACATAGCGGACGCGCCGGTCATTGAGCCGGCGCAAGGTGTCGCCTCCGGCCCTGTGGTGGCCAAAGCCGCGCCGGCGGTCGATTTGCCAACCCTGTTGGCCAGTGCCGATTCGAGCGCGGGCGAGCGCGTGGCGCGAAAGTGTCAGTCATGCCACACCTTCGACCAAGGCGAACGTAATAGGGTCGGCCCGAACCTGTGGGATGTCGTAGGAAATCAGCGGGCCGGCAAACAAGATTTCAATTATTCGACGGCCATGCGCGAATTTGGTGGTGAATGGAGCTTCGATTCTCTGTTCGATTATCTCGAGAACCCCAAGAAATATCTTAGAGGCACCAATATGGCCTTTGCCGGTCTGAAGAAGCCCGAGGATCGCGCCAATTTACTGGCCTATTTGCGCACCAAAAGTGACAACCCGGCCAATCTGCCGTAGTTCATATCACCTCGCTGCCGGCCGAGGCCGGTTATAAACAGATTTATCACACAGAAAAAAGGGACGGAAAACCGGGTCCGGTTTTCCTGAAAACGCTCTAGTGGTGAATGATCGGGGTCGTTTCTTCGCCCAATCCAAAGAAAATGACCCGCGTCCATTCGGTGTAGTCCCCTTCGACTGCCATGAGTCCGACAAAAATCAACACCAGTACCGGCGG
>Ga0114950_10001351_pt1 | contig 18346 bp, 14 predicted proteins | sample N075metaG_FD_83503 | JGI IMG/M metagenome (GOLD analysis project Ga0114950, IMG submission 83503) | Deep subsurface microbial communities from Kermadec Trench to uncover new lineages of life (NeLLi) - N075 metaG | ecosystem: Environmental > Aquatic > Marine > Ocean trench > Sediment | place... | reverse complement strand
GGTCGAGGGACTCTCGACACGAAGTTCTGTACTTGCTAGCCAAGTCGATGAACATGCCCGTTTTGGTGGCGTGGTCCCCGAGGTTGCGGCTCGTGCCCACGTTGAAGCGATACGACCATTGACTCACCAGGCCATTACCGAGGCAGGAATCCATCCGGACGACATCGACGCCATCGCGGTTACCGAGGGACCAGGGCTCGTTGGACCTCTCATGGTCGGCTACTCGTTTGCGAAGTCCTTTGCATATGCGCTCGGCAAGCCGCTGTACGGCATTGACCATATGGAGGGCCATCTTTTTGCACCCCGCCTTTCTTTCGATGGGTATCAGCCACCGGCTGTTGTGATTCTTGCAAGTGGTGGACACAGCCAGATTATTCATGTCAAGGCCTGGGGAGAGTACGAAGTGCTCGGTGGCACCATCGATGACGCTGCTGGGGAGGCATTCGACAAGCTCGCACGATTCATGGGTCTCGGATATCCGGGTGGCCCCGCGATTGACGCCGACTCCGAGGGGGGTCGCCGCGATGCAATCAAGTTTCCGCGGGCGCTTGCGGACAGACCGTTCGACTTCTCCTTCTCCGGCCTCAAGACATCGGTGACGACGTATCTCGAGAAGGCACGAGACGCCGACGAGTTGCCTCCGCGTTGCGATGTGTCTGCATCGATTCAAGAGGCGATTGTTGACGTACTCGTACAGAAAACTTTCAACGCCGTCGAGGCGACTGGGGTCGACGTGGTTGGCGGCGGGGGAGGTGTTCTTGCGAACCGTCGACTACGCGAGCGGCTGGCCGCCGAAGCCGAAGAACGAGGAGTTGGTCTGTTCATTCCCGAACCAGCCCTCTGCACGGACAATGGTGCAATGATTGCCAGTGTTGCCGTAAGCAGGATTCTTGATGGCGTTCCCGGGGACAATTTCGGGCGCGACGTGACGCCAGACCTCGCGCTCGGATCGTGAGTGGTGCGGTCAGGTTTGGGAGAGCGTCCGGGGTACCGGTGGTTGCTGACGCATCCGTGATGGTTTTGATGTTCACGTTCGGTACCGCCGTGTTCTTGTATCTCCGACAGGTCGTTCCGTCAGCCTCTGCCGACGCGGCTGGAATCGCAGCTCTCGCCGCGAGTGTTTCCATTGTGGTCAGCGTCTTCCTCCACGAGTACGGCCATGTCGTCGTAGCGACTCGCCGTGGTCTCACCGTCCGTGAAATCCGGCTGTCGATGTTTGGTGGTTATTCCGCAATCACCGGTGAGCCGACTCCCAAGACAGAGCTGGTCGTTGCCGCAGCAGGACCCTTGGTGTCACTCTCGGTCGCTGCTGCCTCAGCCGTGTTCGCCAGTGCGCTCGGTTCAGGGAACACATTCGGAGCAGTGGTGCGGACCCTTGCAATTGCGAACCTCGCGATTGGCGTTGTCAATCTCCTGCCTGGGTTCCCCCTCGATGGCGGAAGAGCCCTTCGGGGATTCCTCAGCCACCGGGGAATGGGTCGAGAAAGAGCTACCGAGTTCGCCACGACGGTTGGCCGAACTCTCGGATTCGTCGCCGTAGGAATCGGACTGGTGCTGCTCGCCGCGAACGAGTCGTCAGGGCTGTTCTGGATCGTTGGCGGGTGGGTGCTTTCGTCGACGGCGCGTTCAGCGGGGACACGCGAGGCACTGCGTGTTGCTTTCGACGGCATGACAGTTTCAGACCTGATGCGAGAGACACGCGATGCGGTCCCTGGCACGACCTCCATAACCGACCTCCTGTCGTTGTATGGGAGTGGTGCGCGTCTCCGGTCACTTCCGGTGCAAGTGACCGGCAGAGTTGTAGGTGTCATCGGCCAGCGCGAGGTCGATTCGATCTCGCCAAGCCGGTGGCCGATGGTTCGCGTCAGCGCGATCATGTCGAAGATCGGTCCCGCAGACGTCTTTGAAGCCGACGCCTCGGTCGAGTCCCTGCTCTTCCACCCCTCCGGCACCAGTGGCCGCGTCATCGTCGTGCGCGACAACACAGCTGTCGGAATCATCGAAGGTAAAGACCTATCGAGACTCCTGGCGTAGGAATAGGTGCCCTCAGATCTCAGATCGTAGATCCCAGAACTCAGATCCCAGACCCCAGATGCTGTCTGACTGAAAACTGAAAACCATCTGAGATCCGTGATCTGGAGTCTTCCGATCTTGTTGTCTTCCCCTCCACTTCTTCCGCTGGCAGTCTCGTCGGGTGAGTGCCAGAACTCGTTACCATTAGCACTCGTAAGCACCGACTGCTAGTTCTATAAAGGAGAGTCGGATGGATCTAAAGCCTTTGGGCGACCGCATTGTGGTCAGGCCTCAAGACGAGGAAGAGAGTCTCACCGCAGGTGGACTCGTCATTCCAGATACAGCCAAGGAGAAGCCCCAGTTGGGTGAAGTCCTTGCCGTTGGACCTGGAGAATATAAGGACGGGGACCGTGTCCCTGTCGATGTAAATGTCGGCGATGTCGTCTTCTACTCGAAGTACGGCGGCACCGAGGTGTTGCACAACGGTGAGGATCTTCTGATTCTGTCAAGCCGTGACGTGCTCGCCATTTTGGGCTAGAAGGGTTTACCACACATGGCAGCCAAAGAAATTCGATTCAATGATGATGCCCGCCGAGCCCTTCAGGCAGGCGTGGACAAACTCGCTGACACCGTCAAGGTCACGCTCGGTCCAAAGGGCCGAAACGTCGTCCTCGAGAAAAAGTGGGGTGCTCCCACAATCACGAACGACGGTGTGACAATCGCGAAAGAGATCGAGCTCGATGACCCGTTTGAGAACATGGGTGCTCAGCTGGCACGAGAAGTAGCCAACAAGACGAACGACGTTGCCGGTGATGGCACGACGACCGCAACGGTTCTTGCACAGGCAATGGTTGAGGACGGTCTCCGTCTTGTAACCGCCGGCGCTAACCCAATGGAGATGCGTCGTGGCATCGAGGAAGCGGTCGAAACTGTTGTCGCCGCACTCGCAGCGCACTCAACCGAGGTCAGCTCGAAGGATCGTGACTCGATCGCATACGTCGCAGCCAACTCGGCTGCCGACGATGAGATCGGTGGGCACATTGCCGACGCAATGCGCAAGGTCGGCAACGAGGGAGTGATCACCGTTGAGGACTCACAGACCTTCGGCGTCGAACTTGAGTTCACTGAGGGCATGCAGTTCGACAAGGGATTCACCTCGCCGTACTTCATCACTGACCCTGATCGTCAGGAAGCAGTGCTTGAGGATCCATACATCCTCATCGCGAACCAGAAGATCACGTCGGTGCAGGACCTTGTTCCTGTGCTCGAAAAGGTCATGCAGACGTCAAAGTCCGTTCTCATCATCTCGGAAGATGTCGAGGGCGAGGCTCTCGCAACGCTCGTGGTCAACAAGATCCGCGGAACGTTCAACTCTGTTGCCGTCAAGGCACCAGGATTTGGCGAACGTCGCAAGGCGCAACTCCAGGACATTGCGATCCTCACGGGTGCAACCGTCATCTCGGAAGAGGTCGGTCTAAAGCTTGAGAACGTGACGATCGAGATGCTCGGAACTGCGCGCAAGGTTGTGATCACAAAGGACGACACAACAATCATCGAGGGTGCGGGTACCAAGGCTGAGGTCGAGGCTCGTGTCAAGCAGATCCGTCAGGAAATCGAGAACTCGGACTCCGACTGGGACAGTGAGAAGCTCTCTGAGCGTCTTGCAAAGCTCAGCGGTGGCGTGGCAGTGATCAAGGTCGGCGCTGCAACCGAGGTCGAGCTCAAAGAGAAGAAGCACCGTATCGAGGATGCCATTCAGGCAACTCGTGCCGCCGTCGACGAGGGAATCGTCCCCGGTGGTGGCGTTGCTCTACTCCGCGCTCAGGCAGCGATTGACAAGCTCCGTGGCAAGAGTGACGACTGGAAGTCTGGACGTCAGATCGTCCGTCGCTCACTTGAGGCTCCGATCCGTCAGATTGCGGTCAACGCTGGCTACGAAGGCGGAGTCGTTGTTGACAAGGTCAAGAACGAGCACACCGGAAACGAAGGGTTCAACGCCGCAACTGGCGAGTATGAGAACCTCATCGACGCCGGCGTAATCGATCCGGCCAAGGTGACCCGTTCAACGCTTCAGAATGCAGCTTCGATTGCTGCACTGATCATCACAACGGAGGCTCTCGTTGCAGAGACGCCTGAAGATGCACCTGTCGTGGCTGGCGGCCACGACGACCACGGTGGAGGCATGGGCTTCTAGCTCTCTTCCACGTTGAACTGAGTGAGGGCGGCCGAAAGGTCGCCCTCACCCGCGTCCGCTGCCACGGTGTGCTTTCAACTGGCGCCCGGTCTGGTCGACGTCGAGACGTTGGTGCGGGACATCGGTCTGGAGGGGACACATGCCTGTGATTACCTTCTCGCGGTCGACATGGACATGGTGCCTGACTTCGCACCATGTCCATGTCCCCGTATCTTTCGAATACCGCCCGCGGATGTTTTCATGGTGATGCAGAAGCCGTTCATGAGCGGCTTTGCAATTGGCGAGGACAAGTAGGTACCCCTGCGTATCCGTACCCTCCCCTGGGGATTCGACGGCACGACCGCGATCGGCGCGGTGTTCGGTTGGATCTAGGTGTGCTCTTGGATGCGAATCTTCGACACACCGGCATGCGCCTCGAAGAGCGGGACCAACTGGTTGCGATCTGCATCGTTGAGGATCAGCGAAATCGTGGGATCCCCCTTCTTGCTTCCAACAGCCCAATGGCCAACGTCTGGTAGGGCGCGCGCAGCGCTTGGCGCAAGATCCGTCACAAGGGCTCGTAGGTCCTCAATCGTTGCTGGATCTCGCACGGTGAGCCTCACGGACCATTTGAGGTCTCTGAGGGACCTTTCGCGCAGCTGCGTCGAGAAACGGTCTGATCCCTTCAGGATCGCCAACACGATCACGGTCGCAACAATGGCAAGCCCCCAGAACCCTGTACCCGCGGCCATTCCGACCGCAGCTACTGTCCAGAGGCCAGCGGCCGTCGTGAGACCCTGTACGTTGGCCCCCTGTCTGAAAATGAGGCCCGCACCGAGAAATCCGATACCGGTAACAATCTGGGCAGCAACCCGTGACGTGTCCGCCGCGTCGAACCCTTCGATTGAGAGCACGGTGAAGAGTGCAGACCCTGACGCCACGAGGGCGTATGTCCGTAGTCCGGCATCCTTGTTCGAGAACGTTCGTTCAACGCCGAGAATTATCCCGAGCACGGCAGCGACGAACACACGGAATCCCCCGACGAACGCAACGGTGTCTGTGAGGTCTCTCAGAGCGTCGAATATCGCGTCCATGTGGTGAAACCTAGCGGTTTGTCGGAGACCACTCGTCTGATGTGAGTGAAGATGACGTCAAGTCCTTCATGTAATCGTTCCTTCGGCCCTGTGCCGGTCGCGCTGGACCCACCATTCATTTTCAAGCATCGACCAGCTCATGTGGTCGAGCCACGAGTTGCCGACCTCGACCTCATCGCGAAGGACGCCCTCTTCGACGAACCCGAGGCGGCGAGCAATGCGATCGGATCTCTCGTTCCCAATCGCAATCCTTAGCTGGAGTTTGTGCATGCCGAGCTCCTCGAAACCAATCTGCATGGCCCGCGTGGTTGCCTCGGCACCATATCCCATGCCAGTTTCGCTTGAGCTGATCCAGTACCCAATTTCAGCGATCTTGTTCTGGACCGACGTTGGCCAGACTGAGACATTTCCGATGTGTAGGTCGGGATCGTCGATCAGTCTGATGGCAAAATCGAACGCTCGCCCGTCAGCCCACGCGGCAACTGACTCGCGTACAAAGCGTTGAGCGGAACCCTTGTCATACCCGTCTGCCCATGGAAGCCACGGTTGCAGATCACCGAGCGATCCAGAGACGGCCTCGTGCATTGCGGACACATCTCGACGTTTGAAGGGTCGCAGGATCAGGCGCTTGGTATAGCGAGGCTGGCTGTGGATGTGGTTCGCCATCGAAGTCAGCCTATCGGGATATGCTCGCACAATGGAGATATGGTCGCTGCTGGAGAACCTGCCACCCGTCGTTGATCCGCCGGGGTGCGAGGCTTCTGTGCTCATTCCACTATATGCCGACAGCGAAGGCGACGTTCGGGTCGTTCTGACAAAACGTCCAGATGACATGGCGACACATCCCGGAGACATCGTGTTTCCCGGTGGGCACAGGGAGGACGGTGAGGATCCAACCGCGACCGCGAAACGTGAGGCATGGGAGGAGATCCGGCTCCCGCCAGAGAACATCGTCTCAATCCTGGGCGGTCTGACACCCGTCACTATGCAAAATCGAGAAAAGCCCATCGTACCAATCGTTGCTCGCATCGAACGTCCGAAGGAGTTCATTCCAGACGCTCGCGAGGTGGCTCTCATTCTTGAACCTACGCTCGTTGAACTGCTTGACGAGTCCTCATGGGTCACGAGGGATTGGTTTGGTCACGACCTGTGGTTCCGCGAATTTCCCGAGGGTGTGCTGTGGGGCGCCACGGCTGCAATGATGCGAGAGCTGCTTTCATATCTGAGAACGTGAGGCTGCAACGGGCGTGACCGTCCGTTGCGTTGGCGATGCAAGATGAATGGTGAGACGGAGAAGACGTGCAACGACACATGACACCAGAAGAGTTCCGGGAACATGGATACTCCGTCATCGATTGGATAACGAGGTACATGGAGGAAGTCGAAGGGATGGACGTCCTGCCGGTTGTATCTCCTGGCGACATCGGGAACATGCTTCCGGACACTGCTCCTGAGTCCGGTGAGACGTTTGGCCAGTTGCTCGGCGACCTCGACCGTATCGTCATGCCAGGGGTGACCCACTGGCAGTCTCCGAACTGGTTCGCGTACTTCCCCGCCAACGTGTCTGGCGTCTCGATACTGGCCGAGTTGGTGTCTGCCGCCCTTGGCCAACAAGGCATGTTGTGGTCAACGTCTCCTGCGACAACGGAGATCGAGTTGAAGGTTCTCGACTGGCTTGTCGATCTTATGGATCTGCCACAGGGTTGGAAGTCCTCAGGCGCCGGTGGTGGTGTCATTCAGATGAGCGCGTCAGATTCGACGCACACGGTTCTGGTCGTTGCGCGACATCAGAATCGTTTTCGTGCATCTGCCACCGACATGGTGGTGTATGTGTCGGACCAGGCCCACTCCTCGATTGAAAAGGGATGCACCATTGCGGGCATAGGCCACTGCGTGAAAGTCGATGTCGACGATGCGTTCGCGCTTGATCCGGCAGCATTGCGATCCCTCATCCAGCAGCACATTGCTGAAGGCTTGACGCCGATCGCGGTCGTCTCGGCAATAGGTACAACCGCGACAACGGCGGTTGATCCTGTGGAAGCCATTGCAGACATCGCCCAGGAGTTCGATCTCTGGCACCATGTCGATGCTGCGTACGCTGGCACAGCAATGGTCTGTGAAGAGTTCCGGTTCCATCAGCCAGCGCTTGAGCGGGTCGACAGCTACACATTTAACCCACACAAGTGGATGATGGTCAATTTCGATTGCAACGTCCTGTGGGTAGCAGACCGGGCACCCCTCATCGACACGATGAGCATCCTCCCGGCCATCCTCTCGAACACGGCCCCGGACGTCGGTGACGTTGTCGACTATCGAGATTGGCATGTTCCCCTCGGAAGACGTTTTCGGGCGCTCAAACTGTGGTGGGTGCTGCGCTATTTCGGTGCTGAGGGGATTCGCGGCCTTGTCCGGGACCATGTGGCACTTGCCGACAGCTTTGCCGAGTGGATCGAATCCGACGACCGCTTCGAGCTGTTCGCACCGCACCCCTTCGGCCTTGTATGTTTCACCCACGTCGACGGAGACGAGGCAACCCGTGCCCTCGCAGACGCTCTCAACGCCACCCGTCAGGTCGCCATCACCCCGTCGGTCATTGGCACCACCTCCTTCATCCGAATCGCCATAGGCCAGACAAACACGGAAGAAGTCCATGTGGAGGCCCTCAAAACCCTGATAGACAAATTGTCATAGGAGAAGGTGTCTGGTTTCTGGTCTCTAGTTTCTAGTTTCTAGTGGGGAGCCCTCCTCCGACTAGATACCAGATTTCAGATGCCAGACATCAGATTTTTGGATGCCAAGCGTGGGTGGGTGGTGGTGCTGAGAGGCGGAGTGTCTAGTATCTGGTGTCTAGTTTCTGGTCAGCACCTGAAGATGTCGGATCAGATCTCGTGGTTCGATACCGCTTCGTTGACTAGGCACCAGAATCTTCTCCGCCTGCCTTCAGCAGTCCCACTACCAGTCCGTCCGACACTGCGGTCCAGGAGGCGTCGATGATGTTCGTGTGGACCCCGACTGATCCCCACGTCGCGGCACCGTTGGAGTGTTCGGTCAGGACGCGCACACGGGCGCTTGTCCCCTCTGAACTGTCGAGGTCACGCACCCTGTAGTCGGTCAACTTGATGCGGTCGATGTGGGGATATGCGGACCGTAGGGCTGCCTTCAGCGCGCCGTCCATAGCAGCAACAGGTCCGTCGCCCTCCCGAGTAGTCACGATTCGGTCGCCATCGACGATGACCTTCACGGTGGCCTCAGCAACCACCTCACCCCGTCTGTTCTCGACAAAGACGCGGTAGGACTCAAGATCGAAGAATGTCTGGGTCCATCCTGCAATCTCCCTCGCCAGGAGCTCAAAGGAACCGCTCGCCGCCTCGTAGAGATATCCACTGTGCTCCCTTTGTTTGACCCGATCGAGAACTTCCCGTGCTTCGTCGGCTGTCAACGTGAAACCCGCAGCCTCAGCCTTGGCGAGAACCGTCGAACGCCCCGCGAGTTCCGAAATCACGACATCGGTTGAGTTTCCAATTTCGGAGGGATTGACGTGTTCGTAGGCGTCTGGTCTCCGAGCGATCGCTGACGTATGAAGGCCAGCCTTGTGTGTGAAGGCTGATGCGCCGACGTATGGCAGCCCAGGGTCGAGGGTGAGGTTGACGATGCCAGCGATGTGCTGTGAAATCGATGTGAGTCGTTCGACGCGATCCGGCGGCACGGTCTCGATACCCATCTTGAGGGACAGGTTCGGGATCAGGGAGCAGAGATCGGCATTGCCGGTTCGTTCCCCATACCCGTTGATGCAGCCCTGTACCTGGAACACGCCACCCCTCACGGCGGTGAGCGAGTTCCCAATCGCCAGCCCGGAGTCGTTGTGGAAGTGACATCCAAAGGTCCCGTCACTGATCTGGTCGGTGACCTGTCCAACGATGGCCTCGACATCATGGGGAAGGAATCCGCCATTGGTGTCGCACATAACAAGACGTGCAGCTCCGGCGTCGAGTGCAACCTGCAACGCCGCAAGGGCAAAGTCGGGATCCGATCGATATCCGTCGAAGAAATGTTCGGCGTCAAAGAACACCTGTCTTCCTTCGTCTCTGAAGAACGCAACGGTGTCGCCAATCATGGCAATTGCCTCGTCGAGTGAGGTACGCAGAGCGTGCTCGACGTGGTAGTCCCATGTCTTGCCAACAAGACACACTGTCTCGGTGCCGGCGGCGAGCAGGCGTTGCACCTGAGGATCGTCCTGCACCTTCACGCCTGCTTTGCGGGTTGCGCCAAACGCAACAAGCTGGGCCGTTGTAAGGTCAAGCTCGGTTGCTGCACGCGCAAAGAACTCGTTCTCCTTGGGGTTCGCGCCTGGCCAGCCCCCCTCGATGTAGGCAACACCAAGGTCGTCTAGAAGCCCACATATTGTGAGCTTGTCCTTGACCGTCAGCGAAATCCCAACCTGTTGCGCGCCGTCGCGCAACGTCGTGTCATAAATCTCAACCCGCTTCTGCATCACCGCAGGCTACAGACCCACGCGGCTCCAGAACCCAGGGTTACAGAGCCGCGTGGCGCCGCTTTCTGGCCCGCGGAATGAATCGAGGCGACGTGGGCTGGGACGGTTGCAGGTATAAACTGGAGCGATGCAACGAATCTTCTCAGGTGTTCAGCCGACGGGCAACATCCACCTCGGCAACTACCTCGGTGCCTTCCGCAACTGGGTGCAACTCCAGGACGATTACGACACCATCTACTGCATTGTCGACCTGCATGCAATGACTGTCGACTACGACCCCGCCCAGCTTGAGAAGAGCAGAATCGATACCGCAAAGATCCTGCTCGCCCTCGGTGTTGATCCGGATCGCTCGATGTTGTACACCCAGAGCCAGGTATCGGGACACACAGAACTTGCGTGGATTCTCGGGACGATGGCCCCAATGGGCGTGCTGAGCCGCATGACACAATTCAAGGAGAAGACCGCCACAGGTGCCGCGTCCAATCTCGGCCTCTACTCGTATCCTGTGCTCATGGCAGCCGACATTCTGCTTCACCGGGCCCATCTTGTGCCCGTCGGCGACGACCAACGCCAGCATATTGAGGTGACTCGTGATCTCGCCGAACGGTTCAACAACAAGTTCGGTGACATCTTTCCCGTACCAGATGGGTACGTACCCAAAACGTCCGCCCGTGTGATGTCGCTCACCGAACCGACGTCAAAGATGTCGAAGTCTGACCAATCTCCGAAGAGCAGAATCGCTCTACTTGATAATCCGGACGTCATTCGAAAACGGATTCGCTCAGCGGTCACCGACAGCGATCCTGAGGTGCGCTACGACCCAGAGACCAAACCCGGTATCTCAAACCTGCTTGAGATTATGTCCTCCTGCACCGGTTCCAAGGTCGATTCACTCGTTGCCGAGTACGGATCGAGCGGGTACGGCGTCTTCAAGGACGCTGTTGCTGACGCCGTCATCGCGGAGCTCGCCCCTATCAAGGCCCGGTATGACGATTTGAAGAGCGATGATGTGCGCGATGTGCTGTCTGCTGGTGGACACAAGGCACGAGAGTCGGCAGATGGATACATGAAGGAAGTTCGCAGAGTCACCGGTATCACGGGGTACTAGGAGACCGTTCGATACTGCATGTCGGCCACCTCGACGACCGTGCGCAGCGAATCGCACAGCGCCGCTACCATTGCCATATTGCTGGCGCTTAGCGGAGGTTTCTGTGGAAATCGAGATCGGAAAAGGAAAGTCTGGTCGTCGTGCCTGGGGCTTCGACGACATAGCAATAGTGCCGACCAGGCGCACCAGAGATCCCGAAGATGTCGACCTGTCGTGGGAGTTGGATGCATTCACATTCGCCCTTCCGATGATGGCATCCGGCATGGACTCGGCAGTGACACCGAAGACCGCAATCGAGATCGGCAGACTTGGCGGCCTTGCAACGCTCAACCTTGAGGGACTCTGGACTCGCTACGAGGATCCCCTTCCGGTGTACGACGAGATTGCCTCACTCGAAGACCACAACGCAACGCGCCGCATGCAGGAGCTCTATCGCGCACCTGTTGATCCCGATCTCATCACACTGCGTGTCAGAGAGATGAAGGATGCGGGCATAGTGACATGTGGCAGCCTTGCCCCTCCAACCGTTGCAAAATACATCGATTACGCGCTTGCTGGCGGACTCGACATACTTGTCATTCAGGGCACTGTGGTGTCAGCCGAGCATGTGTCGTCACGGGACGAACCGCTCGACCTGACTCAATTTATCCGCGAAATCGACGTTCCTGTGATTATCGGCGGGACTGCCTCGTATTCAGGCGCGCTCCACTTGATGAGAACAGGAGCCGTTGCGGTTCTTGTAGGTGTTGGGCCAGGCGCTGCGTGCACAACCCGCGGCGTCCTCGGGATCGGCGTCCCTCAGGCAACAGCAATCGCGGACGCCGCCGCCGCACGGTCCGCCTACCTCGAGGAGTCGGGAAGATACGTTCATGTGATTGCAGATGGGGGCATGCGAACCGGCGGCGACGTGTCGAAGGCGATAGCGGTAGGTGCGGATGCCGTGATGATCGGTTCTCCGCTGGCTGCAGCTTCTGAGGCGCCGTCGAAGGGCTACCACTGGGGAATGGCGACATTCCACGCAACCCTGCCGCGGGGTTCACGTGTATTCACCGGGACTCTCGGGACGCTCGCTGAGATACTCATCGGCCCAGCGTACGAGAACGATGGGAAACGCAACCTCTTTGGTGCGTTGCGAGGTTCCATGGCAACAACGGGCTACGCAACCGTGAAAGAGTTTCAAAAGGCCGAGGTGATGGTTGCACCGTCGCTGCAGACAGAAGGTAAACAGCTCCAGCGATCCCAGGGTGTGGGGATGGGCTGATGGCCACCCCGAAGGTATTCGGTCAGGCATCTGAGGCCGACTTTGACAGGGTGGTTGTCGTCGACTTCGGCGCACAATACGCACAGCTGATTGCGCGGCGGGTTAGAGAAGCCAAGGTGTTCTCCGAGATAGTGCCCAGAGACATAACAGCGACTGAACTCGCTGCAAAGGCTCCAGTTGGCATCATCCTCTCGGGAGGACCGTCGTCGGTTTATGCGGACGATGCCTTCGACATCGACTCTGATATTTTCGGTCTTGGCATTCCGATACTTGGAATCTGCTACGGGCATCAGTTGATGGCGAAGACCCTTGCCGGTTCGGTTGCATCAACGGGCACATCGGAGTTCGGACCCGCAATGCTGACTGTTTCAGGCGACTCTGTCTTGTTCGATGGCCAACCCGCAGAGCAGCAGGTCTGGATGAGTCACCATGATGCCGTGTCTGTCGCACCGGAGGGTTTTGTCGTAACGGCCTCGACGCCCGATGCTGAGGTCGCTGCGATGGAGGATCGGGTACGCAACTTTTTCGGAGTGCAATTCCATCCCGAGGTCGCGCACACCGACTACGGCCAGGACGTTCTCGAGAAATTTCTCCACATCGCATGCGGGGCAGCGCCGACATGGACAAATGTGGGGATCATTGAGCAGTCGGTCCTAGCAATCAAGGACGCGGTTGGAGACGGGATTGCCATCTGCGGACTGTCGGGCGGTGTCGACTCGGCTGTGGCTGCCGCCCTCGTGCACAAGGCAATCGGTGACCAGCTTGTATGCGTATTTGTGGACAACGGTTTGATGCGTCACAACGAAGGTCAGCAGGTTGAAGAGACGTTCCGGACGACCTTCGAGATGAACCTGATCCATGTCAAGGCACAGGAGAGGTTCCTGACAGCCCTCGAAGGAGTCACCGATCCTGAAAGAAAACGCAAGATCATCGGAGAGACATTCATAAGGGTCTTCGAAGAAGTGGCAGCGTCAATTGACGGTGCCGACCACCTCGTGCAGGGCACTCTCTACCCGGACGTGATCGAGTCGGGCAACGACAGTGCCGCCAAGATCAAGAGCCATCACAACGTCGGTGGCCTGCCAGATGACATGACATTCGCACTCGTCGAGCCGCTGAGAGACCTGTTCAAAGATGAGGTTCGGTCAGTTGGCGAGGAGCTCGGGCTTCCGCCTGAGATTGTATGGCGTCAACCATTCCCTGGACCCGGCCTTGCGGTCCGCATAATCGGCGACATCACCACCGAGCGTCTCGACATTCTGCGCGCCGCCGATGTGATCATCCTCGATGAAATCACAAAGGCCGGCTTGTACAAGGAGATCTGGCAGGCGTTTGGTGTGTTGCCCGCGGTTAAGACAGTGGGTGTGCAAGGGGATGCACGTACCTATGCGTACCCTCTTATCGTGCGTGCTGTGACCTCGGAGGACGCAATGACTGCGGACTGGGCCCGTCTGCCATATGATCTTCTTGCGAAGATTTCGTCACGGATTATCAACGAAGTTGACGGCATCAACCGAGTGGCGTATGACATTTCCTCCAAACCTCCTGCAACGATTGAGTGGGAGTAACCCCAACACTCAACAGCAGGACGATTCAAGTGCTCCGCGCGATCTGGGACGGATGGTCGTCGAGGTGGCTGACATGCACTATTCAACGCTCTCCTAACGCAGAGTCTCTCAAGGTTTCGCGAAAAGAACTAGTCATAGTCCTCAAGACCCCTACCACGGGTTCCGATATGGAGACATAGCAAATAAATCTACCCGAATGCGTTGTGATGGACTGGCAGAATGATCCCGAGCTCGAAGAACTGTTCAGAGGTGAGCTGCAAGAGAGATCATCCCGTCTCGCTGACGGCGCTCAGGCCATGGCGAATGATGATGTCTCCGCCGAACTAATCGGTCGCATGCTGCGTGAAGGCCACACCATCAAGGGTACCGGGCGTGTCATGGGGTATGAGGAAATCGCCCTCGGTGGCGAAACGTGCGAGTTTGTTTGGCGGCTGATTCAGCAGGGGGACCTCGAACCATCTCCACTTCTCGGACGATCGATGCTCTTGCTTGCCAATGTTCTTCCCGAGGCTCTCGGCGGCGACACCGATCCAATTGCTGAGTCGATAGAGACGATACGCACAGTCATTCAGAAACCTGAGCTTCTTGCATTGATTCCCGACCCAAACATTGGCGAACAACCGGCTGCCTCTGACAGGGATGAATCGGAGGCATCAAACGTTGCCGAGCCCGAGTCCGACGTTGTGCTTGATGACACCGACGAGACCCGTTCAGACGAACACACAGAGACCACGGACACGCTGGATGTGGCAACGGAGACCGTCGATCCGCATCAGGAACATGTGCGCGACCCAGATTCATCCACAGCGGCTATGGACCCGACAGACGAGGATCAGACCGACGCGGAGAGTGACAGTGATGCCGAGCCCCTTGTATTCGAGGTTGGCCCCAATGGACGCCTCGCGACACCGGTGATTACATATGAAGTCGTTCCGGATCCAACTCACACGGAGGTTGTTGCGGTCACGGCCACTCCGCAGCCGCCGACTCCAGTCCAAGCCGACGTTGAGCCCCTTGATGGACCCCCACCCCTGTTGGCCGTCGTAGAGGACTCCGGCTCCGTTCTCGACCCAACGTCGGGCCGTTCATACGATCTCGGCGGCTTGGTCGGTGCGGTCGAAACATGGGCAACCGAAGAGTCCGTTCCGGTGAACGCCGGACGACTCTTTCGGATGATCAACGATGCCGCCGCCGTGCGGATCGACGTGGATTCAGTTGTTGACCAGGCTTCCAAGCTACTGAGAAGCCTCGGCACGGAAAGCGCGGTCGAGGGAATCCTTGAATCGCTCGAATCGATGAGGCTTGCCTCAGTTCAGCTTGAAGGTGCTGCGCTCGGTCTCACTGTTGTTCCGATATCGAACATCACCAACACGTTGCCGCAGCTTGTCAAGTACCTCTCGAAGAAGCTTGACAGGGATGTCGAACTCGTTGTTGAGGGAGCATCGACCGTCATCGACCGTCAATTGCTTGACCGAATCGGTGAGGTCATTCGTCAACTTGTCGTCAATGCGGTCACACATGGACTCGAATCTCGCCAAGTCAGAGCCGCGTTTGGCAAGTCGCTCGTCGGAACGATCACTGTGTCGATCAGTCGCAATGACCAACATCTCCAACTCGTAATTTCTGACGATGGAGCCGGAATTGACTGGCATGCGGTGCGGGCCCGTGCGGTCGAAGGTGACCTTGTTGGCGCGGATCCGAGCGCAGACGATCTGCGGTCGGTTCTTTACACGGACGGATTCTCCACGAATCCCAACTCATCAGAATTCACCGGTTCAGGACTCGGGCTTGGGCGCGTGACCGAGATTGTCGAGGAGGTCTTTGGTTCCATGACTCTCGACTCGGTCAAGGGCAGGGGTACGAGCTTCGTCATCACCATGCCTGCACACAGAGCCCTACAGCACGCTCAAATGTTCACCGCTGGCGGTCGCATGTGGGGTATCCCAGACGCGGTTGTTGTCGACGTCATTCCTCTCCCCGATGTTGCCATCTCTGTCTCGGAGTCGGGTAGTTCAATTGTGGTTAGTGGTGAGAAAGTTGGGTATGCGTCGTTCGCCTCGATTGCTGGCCTTGAAGTCGACGGTTTACCGTCGCAGGTCCTCGTTCTTCAGAGTCCGACGGGTCTCATTGCGCTTGCTGTCGACGAGATTCTCGATACCCACGAGGTGGCTACAAAGGACCTGGGTCCGTTGCTCAAGGGATCGTCCGTTGTCAGCGGCGTTGCGCTACTCGGAGGCGACGAGACGGTGATGCTCGTGGACGCGGGCAGGCTCGCTGAGAGAATGCGTTCGGCGAAAGTGAGATCTGATGGCCCCGTCCGACGGGTGCTTGTGGTTGACGACAGCCAAGGTGTACGGCAGGTTGTGTCTGGCGTTCTTGCGTCTCACGGTTTCTCGACCGTGTCTGCCGGGAGCGTCTCAGATGCCCTTGCTGTGCTCGCAGGCACATCGATTGATGCACTTGTTGTCGACTTTTCAATGCCCCGGGCAGACGGTGTTGCGCTTGTTCATATGGTGCGTCAGCGATACGGTGTCATACCGATTGTCATGCTGTCAGGCGTGGCTTCCGATGACGATAGAACCCGTGCCGAACGTGCAGGCGTTGACGCCTTCTTCGACAAAGCAGACTTCGCAAAGGGCGCACTTGTGCAAACGCTGCGTGACTTGATCGAAGAGAACAACGCTGCTATTGAAGCCGACATGGAGAAGTCGATTAAGGCAAGCTGAAGAAAAGAAGTTTCTAGTTTCTGCTTCCGCGGCTTGGCCACTTGAGTGTTGAGAGTTGTCAGTCTTCAGCTTTCAGTCAGCACCCGACGGATCCCTCTCGATCGGATTGGCAACCGAATCTCGCATTGTCGTCTCTGACTGAAAACTGGGAACCGGGAACTGTTGGCTCTTCCGACTAGCAACTAGAAACTAGAACTGGAAACTCCTCCCCCTTCTTCCCCACCCGCTACAGCGCGCCCAGTACTACGTTGCCCCCATGCCTGAATCTGAGCTTCTGACAGACCTCAACCCGACCCAGCGCGAGGCTGTTGCGACCACAGAGGGCGCAGTCCTCGTGGTTGCAGGCGCGGGTTCGGGCAAGACCCGAATGCTCACCTATCGCATTGCACATCTTGTACGTGACCTTGGTGTGTCGCCGTATGAGATTCTTGCAATCACCTTCACGAACAAGGCCGCCGAGGAGATGAAGTTTCGGGTTAGCCGACTCATCGGCGCTGTTGTGCAGGACATGTGGATATCGACGTTTCACTCCGCATGTGTGCGAATTCTGCGTCAGGAGATCCATCGCCTCGGGTACCGTGCCGCCTTCTCAATCTACGACGATGCCGACTCGGTACGACTGATAACCATGGTTATCAAGGACCTTGATCTCGATCCAAAACGGTTCCCGCCACGCCAGATCAAGAGTGCGATCTCGAGAGCAAAGAACGAGCTCGTTGACTACGAGTCGTTCTCGACACAGGACTCTGGGTTCTATCACGAGCAGGTATCTGACATTTTCCGGCTCTACCAACAGCGACTCGTCGAGGCGTCGGCAGTCGATTTCGATGACATACTCACCCTCACAGTTGAGATTCTTCAGGCCTTCCCTGAGGCACTTGATCGGTGGCAGAACCGATTCAGATACATCCTTGTCGACGAATATCAGGACACAAACCGTGCGCAGTACATGCTTGTCAAGATGCTTGCAGAGAAACACGGCAATGTGTGCGTCGTTGGCGATTCTGACCAATCCATATATGCGTTTCGAGGTGCCGACATGCGAAACATCCTGAACTTCGGAAAGGACTACCCGGACGCAAAAGTGGTGCTACTCGAACAGAACTACCGCTCAACCCAGACAATCCTCGATGCTGCGAACGCTGTCATTTCGAACAATGCCAGTCGCCAGCCGAAGCGGCTCTGGACCGATGAAGGCCAGGGCGAGCCTATTCTGATCTTCGAGGCAGAGGACGAGCACGAAGAGGCCGCGTACCTTGCTGAGGAGATCGAGTCTCTCGGCGAGCAGGGATTCGGCCTTGAGGACATCGCTGTCTTCTATCGAACCAACGCCCAGTCGCGTGTCATAGAGGAACTCTTCGTCCGGTTTGGTGTTCCGTATCGTGTTGTTGGCGGTCTCAAGTATTACGACCGCAAAGAGGTGAAGGACGCCCTTGCGTATCTGAAAGTTCTTGTCAATCCCGACGATCAGGTGGCAATCAAACGGGTCATCAATGTTCCGCGGCGGTCCATTGGTGACACATCCGTCGCGCACCTCGACAGGTTCGCGGAGGCTGAGGGCATCACCTTCATGGATGCCCTGGTTCGCGTCGATGAGGTAAACGCACTTACACCACGCGCCCAGAAGGCGATTCACGAATTCGTCTCGGTTGTCGAAGTCCTCAAAGAGCGGGTGGCGGACGGTACCGAGGCTGCTCTTGATGCGGTACTCAACGAAACCGGATATCTCGACATGATTCGTGCGGAGAAGACGATTGAGGCTATGGGGCGTGAGGAGAACCTGAGGGAGTTGCTCAGCGCTGGTGCCGAGTTCGATGAGACCGGTCCCGCATCGATGGGTCCTCAGGAGTGGAATAAACTCGACGGCATCGGGAAACTCCAAATGTTTCTTGAAGCGATCAGCCTTGTCTC
>Ga0114950_10001350_pt1 | contig 18350 bp, 15 predicted proteins | sample N075metaG_FD_83503 | JGI IMG/M metagenome (GOLD analysis project Ga0114950, IMG submission 83503) | Deep subsurface microbial communities from Kermadec Trench to uncover new lineages of life (NeLLi) - N075 metaG | ecosystem: Environmental > Aquatic > Marine > Ocean trench > Sediment | place... | reverse complement strand
CGGGCCAAGCAATTCCCCTCCTGGGTATTCCGATACTACTTGCCGCCACCGCCTACGAGATCAAGCTGGCGTGTGAAAACCTCGATGACCTGGACCGGCGTTACTCGGATATGGGGATGGCTGATGCGACGCCTGATGATGTGATGCACAGTGTCTGCAATCCGACACTGCCTGAAGCGGGGGAAGCTTGGACTCGGGTGGTTGCGAAAAGTGGCGAGTGGTGGGGAGCGTTGTTGAATGCTGTATAGCAACATCATCGCCACGCTAGTTTGCTGCTCCTCTATATCGAATAAAACCTCTTCTCATTTCCCGTTGGCTCATCCATTCGTTGAACGACTGATTGGAAGTATTCGCGAGAGTTACTCGACCACACATTCTTCTGGACGGCGACAGACCTGGAGAACAAGCTGCGAAATTATCAAGCCTATTACAACGAGGATCGAACTCAATCTGGGCTGGATGGGGCTACTCCAGTAATTCCTGCCGAGACAAAGGTTGCAGATATCAGCCGCTACCGATGGATATCGCACTGTCGTGGCTTGTTTGAGTTACCAATTGCCGCTTGAGATTGTAATTCGCCAGCGATGGCGTATTTTGGATTACGTGAAATGCGGAAAACCTAACAAGCTAAGTGGCCAAAGAAAGGGGGCATTTCAATAGTTTGCCCCACAGATTTCATCACTCTCCATTCAGATGATCAGGGCTTGATGACTATCTTACCCAAGTGTTCGGACTGCCCTAAAGTCTCCAGCGCTTGCGGCGCGTCCGATAAATTAAAGCATTGGGAAATAACCGGCCTAATAGCATCAGCATTATCCAACCCAAGTTGGATAAGTTGGTTAAGTAATGGTGGATTGCTCAGTAGGCGGTAAATTGTATAGCCATGAAAACGCACATCTTTCAACATCATATCCATGATGGAAATATTGGCCTGGGCGCCGGCCATACATTCGTAACTAACAATATCGCCTCCCTGATTAATCACTTCTAGCAAACCCGGATAAAATGCCGCTCCTACCGGGTCAATAGCCAAATGGACGCCCTCGTCACTAGTTATATTTCTTACACCTTCCACCAAACTCTCGCTATTATTGCAGACAATAACATGGTCTGCGACGCTACCAAGCTCCAGCGCCTTTGCAGCATTGCGGGTAGTGGCTATCGTCTTAGCCCCCCAGTGGTTAGCTAGCTTGAGCGCTATTACGCCCATACCACTCGCGCCGGCAGTGATCAGAACATTTTTACCGGCAGCGTTGTCGGCGGAGAATCCAGCCATTTCCATCGCGCCGCCCATGGTTAAAACGGCCATCCAAAACGCTGCGCCTTCCTCGTCGCTATAGGATTCCGGTACTGGCACTAAGACCGACTGCGGATAAATACCAATATCGCGATAAACCCCCATTGCTGATTCATCAAGACCAAGAGCCATGGTGGCAACTCGAGCACCAACTTCAAGCTTAGCGCAATTTATTAATTCAGATCCATCATCGAGTGGCGGCCCTAAAGCCAGTATTTCAACTACAGATTCCGTCCCTATCCGGCTGGGAAATTGCTTCGCAGAAAAGTATTGACCCTGTACAAAATTGTATTCTGAACGATTCATTCCAATCATCTGAATTTTGACCAAAGCTTCTCCGGGGCCGGGTTCAGGGAGGTCTTCTTCACGCCAATTAAGTTCCTCGCTTGGCTTGCCGTAACGATCGAACTGCCAACTATATGATTTCATCAAGACTCCTGTTCCATTAGTAATATGAAAGCCTATTTTATCCCGATTTTTTGGTCCCTTTATTCTTCGCAAAATCGTCAGAAAAGCTCAGGAAGCCCCCAAAAGGTTTAGATGTCGTTAATAATTGTAGAACTAAGGCGCTCTTACAATTTGCGTTTCTTTGTACGGTTAAGAACAATTCCAGCTTCTTCTAAATCCCAAGTAGTCGATGTGATGCCAAGTTCGCGTAGCACATGTTTTTTTATTTTATTATTTTCTGTCCTCGGTAATTCAGCTGGGAACTCCCAGTACCTGGGAATAGCGAAATACGCCAGTCGACTTTCTAGAAAACGAATAATATTTACATGATCCGGTGTACATCCAGGGCGCATTACAACAAAAGTCATGACGTCTTCCTCGGATCCCAGGTCCGATGGGACCCCTATAACCGCAGCTTCCTCGATATCAGAATGCAACATCAGGGCGTTTTCAACTTCCCATGATGAGATGTTTTCACCGCGGCGGCGTATCGCATCCACCAACCGGCCTAAAAAGTGGTAGACACCCTCAGCATCGCAAAATACCCGATCGCCAGTATGAAACCACAGATTCCTCCAAGCCTTGACTGTAGCCAACGGATTACCATAGTAGCCTTGCGACATACTGAAAGGCTCCCGCTGACGAATAATTAGCTCACCTGGCTTACCTTCTTCCACATCACAATCATTTTTATCGACGATTCGCACCTCAAAACCATCGGCAACCCGGCCCATGCTGGCAGGAACATAACCGCCGATCGTATTGGAAAACACAAGGTTGGTTTCGGTCGAACCGTAGCCTTCAATGAGCTTTATACCAAAACGGGAATGAAATTTCTCAACCACGTCTAGCGGCGTGGCTGGGCAGAGAGCCACTCCAATTGAATGCTCCTTATCCAGTTGCTGCACCGGCTGTTTCAATAGAATCTGAGCCATAGAACCAAGAAGATAGGTGGCTGTTGCCCCATTTGCATGCGCCTGCTGCCAAAAGCTCCTCGCGGAAAACGCAGGTGCAAAAGAATAGGTGGCGCCAAATAACATGGCTTGCCAAAGAGAATTCAACGCATTTGTGTGAAACATTGGAAGGACTGTAAAAAGAACGTCATCTTGACCTAAGCCCAAGGCCTCACCGGTCAGTGCACCCCACCAATAAAACTGAGCATGAGGACAAAGCACACCCTTCGCTGCACCGGTGGTGCCCGACGTGTAAAGAATGGCTGCAGGATCGCCAGGTGTCACCGGGTGGGCGGGAATACCTATGATATCAGGCTGGAACTGCGTGACCGATAATTTTCCGATAGCTTCTCCGACAACCTTAGTATCAATGGCAAGTACGGCACGCGCTTGAGCGATTATGTCCTCAACACTTGATAGATGCGCAAAGAAGTCGATTTCAGTGATAACCAATAACGGCTCCGCAGTTGCAATAGCATGACGAAGTTGCTCGCCCCGCAACGCAGTGTTGATCGGCACCATAATGGCGCCAAGCCATGTGATACCAAACCAAAGCTCAATTAGTTCAATTCGGTTGGACATAAACACCACGACCGTGTCGCCTGGACCGACGCCTTCCGCAGCGAGTCGACTGGCGTACCGAGCAGCAACGTCGGGTGCGTTTCCGTAGGTGAGCTCCCGATCGGCACAGCGCAAAAGTACTCGCTCTCCCAGCCCAGCCTGGCACTCCAGAATTTTCGGCAAAGTCCGGTCGTTGAAATCCAGTACTCTGGCTAAGATACCAGGCTTAGGGAGAATTTCGGAAGTGACCTTATCGTCGGATGGTTCAGTCATGATATGGGACCAAGTATAGTGATGTAGTATGGTTTCAATGGGATATGAGCAGACAATGATTTCCTCATCAGATCCCCGGGCAGCGCTAACAAGCTGTTATCGTAGTACATGGGTAGTTTGGCCCCACTCCTGTCATGCTCAAATTCGGAACTACATTTATCTGTAATTTTCGTTTTTTTGAACTAATTTAGCCGCAATTGACCCTGCGCTTTGAATCGCAAGGGTACCCTCTCTAACTCCGATAATGACAGACTCTCCGGTTATATCCGGAGCTGTAAACAGTGCGATTCGGCTGCCTACCGCCATGACAGATTTATCCAAAAATACAAAAAGCACTGGTCCATCATCGTGCGACACCATCCCTATCACCCAGGGTTCAGCGTCCCGACCAGAAAGATGATAAAATTTATTCAAACTGACATACAGGCATGTTGTGGAGAGCACTCGCCCGCCACCTGCATTCCGCCGCCATTGGAGTTGCTCAGACAAACACTCCGGACAGAGAGGACGTGGTGGATAACATACAGCAGTGCATTTGCCACACTGCTGCCAAATAACACCATGCATCAACCATTTCCCGGAGGCGTCTCCGCCAGCATTTTGACCTGCAAGAATTCTGGCCAGTTGGGTTGCAGCGTGCCCGAGTGGAGTACGAGACAGTTGTTTTATAGCCAGATCCCTCTCGGACTCCCCGCTCTCAGTCACAGTTCAGCCCGCTCGATAATAGCTGCCGCTGCGCATAAACCACGATTGTAATTGATCATGCCGAAACCCGATATCAATGCGTTTCGCACCTCGGCAAGTTGGTTACCAAGTGCCTGGTCGGTCAGTTGCCTTACTGCTTCAGTCAGGCCCATAAAGCCACCGGCGAAACCCGCCTGACCGGCGGAGAGCTGACCGCCAGATGTGTTCAAGTGCACGACCCGGCCTTGAGGAATAAAGCTATCCTCCGTGAGAAAACGCGACGCTTGCCCGACTTGACACAACCCCAGCTCCTCCAGTTGAAGCAGCGCCATCACAGGATAATCATCATAAACCTGTACGATATCCATCGCTTCCGGTCGAAGACTCGCTGCATGATATAGGTCGTCTCGAAAGTCTCTCCAGCCGAAGGTCAGCGGCATGGCCATTCCACGGGAGGCATTGTGCCGCTCTGCGGAGGCGAGGAGTCGTACATAAGGTACCCCCAGTGCTTGCGCCCTGCCCTCCTGCATAACCAAAACACCCTCCGCGCCGGCACAAGGCATAACGCAGTCAAACAACCCCAAAGGTTCTGCCACCGGCCGCGCAGAGAGATAAGCCTCCATCGTTAAACTTTCACGAAGCAAGGCCTGTTGATAAACCTGAGCATTTTTCCTCTGTAGAATACACAAGCGGCCGAAATCTTCACGGGCAACGGCATAGGTTTCCATATAGGCGCGAGTCAACATGGCAAAAGGCACACTGGCTCCACCGCAGCCATAGGGTGTAACACCGTCGATAGTAAAGTTACTGAATCGACCGAGCAGACCGGCAAACTGATCGGGTATAAACGTATCCCCGCCGATACAGGCAATTACCTCGGCATCACCGGCAGCCACTGCACGCGCGGCTCGTCGCACACCGACAATCCCAGACGCGCCGCCCAGTTGCACCTGTTCTGCCCAGTTGAGGCTGATATCGAATGTTTCGGCAAGTGATACCACGGTATCAGGCGCTAGGGAATACGAGGACACCATTAAACCGTCACACTCCGGTTTCTCAAGTCCAGCGGCTGCCAGCATTTCCCGCAGCGCAGTCCCGATAAAATAGCTGGCCGGTTGCTCTGTCTTCCTTTTATAGGGAACCGATACGGGCGAAGCCAGTACAATATCCTGATGGCTTCTCTGTAGTTTTCCCGCAACCTTCACAGCTTGATGAGCGTAAGCATGCAAAAAGTTATCATTGCTAGTGGCCGAAAATCAGTCGTTGGCCAGCCGAGGACTAGCAACCTGATCGTTGAGCCATTGTACTTCATGTCGAGTTTTTCAACAGGTCGCTAGACCCGTAACTACTTTGTGGCACCGCCATCGTCTTGACTCGCTTTTGCGTTGAGCGCGTCGATAACGCAGAGCAGTTCCTTTTTCTTAAATTTTAAATGTGCCTTTATCGTTTCGACACCCTTTTTATGGTCGCGATTAGCCAAGTGCCGCTGCAAATCAGCCAACAAGTCAACGAGGCCCAATCTCACTTCCAAATTATCCAATGCAATCGCCGACAAGTATTTATAATGATATTGCTCAGTTAGCTTCATCAAACAAGCATAAAGACCGGCACTGCCACTCATAAGCCAAAAGCGATCCCAATAGTCCTGAATAAGTGCATCGAAGTCGAAAGCGTCACTACCCTTTACGGCAATTCTGGCCTTAGATAAAATCGAGTCCAACTCCGCCAATTGCTCCTCTGTCGCCGACTTGACTACTTTTTGCATAGCACGAGGTTCAAGAAGCAGTCTTACCTCAATAAAATCAACAATATGCTCTTCATTCAGCATCGGAACGGAGTATCCCCCGGAGGGGCGACTGTCCAAGAAGCCCAACTCCTCCAATAAGCGCAGCGCTTCTCTAACAGGCGTTCTTGAGACTCCCAGATGCATCGCAACTTTATCTTCGGTAACCCTTTCTCCCTGCGAGTAAATTCCCTCCAGAAGGGCCCGCTTTACCCTGCTATAGACCTGGTCTCGCAGCTGGGCGGGCTTTTGAATTTTCATCGATTGCATAAAAGTTCCGGGGCATTGTTAGCGTATACAGTATTCAAATATCGGCACAATCTTAACACGAGCCAGAATCTATCGCCAAGACGGGCTGAGGCTTTAGCGGCAAAGACGCCTGTAATCTGGGTTGAGCGAGCAGCGATAATACTTCCCGCCTGAAAATATTTTTGGCATATATTCAGTTTTCCGTATACAGTATACATCTAAATAACTTTCTGACAAGACTAGAGTGTCGCTACCATGAAAAATTCTGGCATAAGCATTGCTGAACTTGAAAACTTAGTCGAAGCGGACAGAGTTCATAAACGGCTTTATACAGATGGTGACATTTTTGAGCTGGAAATGGATAGGGTATTTTCAAAAGCATGGATTTTCGTATGCCATGAAAGTCAAATACCGAATCCTGGAGACTTTTGTAGCTCACAACTTGCCAGAGAGTCAGTTCTTATCGTTCGCCAAACAGACGACACGATAAGAGTCCTGTACAACCGCTGCCCACACAAGGGAACACAGCTAACCACTGCCGCTTCTGGCCATATTCGCGCTTTTCGTTGCATGTACCACGCCTGGTCATTTAATACAGACGGTTCTCTCAAGGCACGTCCGTTGGCAGATGCCTATGAAGGAAGTCGGCTGAACACAGATAATGATGACTGTAATCTAAAAGGGATAGCTAGCGTCGAATCATATCGCGGCTTTGTGTTTGCACGTATCCACGATGAAGGACCTGATCTTGTCACGTGGCTCGGGGAAGCCAGAACATCGATAGATAATATGGTAGACCGGGCCCCTGGAGGGGCACTCGAAGTTGTTGGCCGACCGCTAAGGTATGTTAACGATTGCAACTGGAAGATGCTGGTCGAGAACGTGTCGGATAACTTGCATGCCCTTCCTACGCACAGGTCCGCAAGCGCCCCAGCCAAAGAAATGGCTGATAATATTAGTAATGAAGGTGAGGTTCCAATAGTTCTCCATATGCTGACGCCCTTTGGCAGCCCTCTGTCATTCTTCGAAAAAATTGGTCAGACAATCTGTGGAAACGGCCATTCCTTTACTGGCGGAGAGATCAGCATTCACTCTGCTTACCCGGAAAGCGAAGAATACAACCAGGCGATGCTGGCTGCCCATGGGGAAGAAACGTTCCGTAAGATACTGTCTGTTGAACGCCACAACACCGTTATTTACCCCAGCCTGTCTCTTAAATGCAACTTGCAGTGCATACGGGTCTTCCGCCCCATAAGCGTTGACCAAACAATTCTGGAGACCTGGACTTTCAGGCTACGGGGCGCGCCCGAAGAAATGCTAAAGCGCTCGCTTTTATATAATCAAACGATTTTTTCTCCTGCGTCTATTGCCGGCCATGATGACAACGAAGCCTTTTGTCGAATGCAACAAGGGTTGAAGAGTGGCGGTCTTGAGTGGGTCAGTCTACATCGCCACATGGACACAGAGACCCGGAACACAGATGGTACTATCAGCGCCCCAGGGACGAGTGATATAACATATCGCCACGAATACGAGGCCTGGCTGGCTTACATGAAAATTGATGGAGAGTAGTGTTCTATGGATAACAGATCCCAACATAAGCATCCGACACAATTCGAATTGAGAGAAGAACTGGAGCAGTTTCTTTTCTACGAAGCCCGCTGCATCGATGAAAAGCGCTGGGATGACTGGCTGTCACTTTACCTTGAAGAAGCAATTTACTGGGTTCCGACCGACAGAGATCAGGTTGATCCGTTCCAGCAGGCATCGATTGTATATGAAGACAAAGCAACTCTACGACTCAGGGCTAAACGCATGACACATCCACAAGCACACTCGCTCGACAGGAGACCTGAGTCCACACACTTGATATCCAACGTAATGCTAGATGAAGTGATCGATAAAGATTTTGTGGTCTACCATGTGTCATCAAGCTTCATCGCGCTTGGTTATCAAGAAGACTTGAGAAATACCCAAACAGTCTATGGTGGGAGATATTTCCATCAGCTGGTCAGAACAGATAAGCAACTCAAAATCAAGCAGAAGAAAGTTGTACTCACTAATTGCGACGCACCACATCGCAATATTCAAATTCTATTGTAGTCACCTGATACCCTAATTCTTAGTAAAATCCGTGCTAGACAGAACGCCCGCTCATGTATACTGTATACAACTATTCATTATGATATCGTAAAGAAGGTCCTATGGCCGCTGTGCGGACTTCCGCAGTATCGACAAGACACCCAATCGACCGCAAATCTGTGTATATAGCTGCTGGCCTTCTTTCTGGGATCGGGGCTATGATTTCCAGCACGATGCCGATGGTTATAGGCACAATGGCTGAGACCTTTAAATTCAGCGAGTCTCAACTCGGCGATATAATTGCAGTTTTCAATCTTACTTTCACATTGATAGCAGTCGCGTCACTCTTTTTCGTGAGGCGGATCAACTGGAAATTCGCAGCCTTTTTGGGCTCAGGAATTTCTATAGCTTCTTTATTAGCCGTCGCTCTCACTGGCAATTATCAGTCAATCATGATGCTATTTGGCGTTATGGGGATCGGATTTGGGGGTCTCTATGCCCTCGGCATGGTCGTCATGGGCGATAGTGAAAATCCGGATAGAGCCTTCGGCGTTAAGCTGGGCCTGGAAACATTGCCTGCTACAATCCTGCTCTTCGCATTGCCCGTCTTGGTTATCCCCACCTATGGTTTCATGGGGATGGCCTATGCCATGGCCGCAACGTGTTTGGTCATTGGCCTCCTTAGCGGCATACTTCCCTCCCGCGGCGTCAAGAACGATGCAACACTCTCGCCTCCGCTAGCAGAGGCCGACAAAAACGCCTCTGCCGGATCCAAGTCATCCACGGCGCCCCTTACCTTGTCGCTTTTGACACTAACGGCGGGCATCATTTTTTTCAGCGGCATTGTTGCAACGTGGGCTTTTCTCGAAATTATGGGAACCGATAAAGGACTTCCGGCGGATAAAGTCGGCGTTACCCTGGCACTGGGTATGATATCTTCTGCCGTCGGCGCGTTCGTAGCGGCTTGGTTAGGAAACAGGGCCGGGCGCAACTTGCCTTTGATAGCCATCATGATCGTCAACATTGTCAGCCTAATAATAATTTGGCGGTCGACGTCCCTAATGTCTTTCGCATTGGGCGCAATATTATTCACTTTTTGCGTTAATTACGGCCTAGCTTACTTCTTTGGACTTAGCGCCGAGGTCGATTCGAGCGGGCGCTTCGTCGTACTCTCCGCCACAACTTTATCTCTGGGCGGCGTAATGGGGCCGGCATTAGCCGGACGAATGATGGAAGGTCAGGGCTTTGAAACTGTATTAGCTTTCTCGGCCATTTGTTCAATTCTGTCCTTAGCAATCTATATGATTGTTGTTCGCTTAGGGCGCTTAGAAACATTCAATATGGGATCCTAACTTTACCGAATGACTTTTAATAGGGACAATATTATGACTAGTTCTACTAAAATCGACTTCATCTATCTTTCAGAACCCGACATGGTTAAAGCTGGTGTCACGGACATGCCTGCCTGCGTAGATACAATGGAAGAAATGTTCAAATTGCTTTACTGTGGCGACTATCGGATGGCGGGGAAAAACAACAACTCCCACGGATCTTTGATCCTATTTCCGGAGGATTCGCCGCATGCAACTATGCCGAAACCGACCCCCGACCGCAGGCTCATGGCAATGCCCGCATATTTGGGCGGCAACTTCGGCACCTCGGGAGTCAAATGGTATGGCTCAAACATTGCAAATCGAGAAATCGGGCTTCCGCGGTCCATCCTGATGTTTATCCTGACGGACACAGAAACTAGCGCACCGCTTGCGCTGATGTCTGCCAACCTGTTGTCAGCCTATCGTACAGGTGCAATTCCAGGTGTCGGTGCGCGTCATCTAGCCCGTAAAGATTCACGTGTTGCAGGTATTCTTGGCCCTGGCGTTATGGGGAAAACTTCTCTTAGTGCATATATGGATGCTTGCCCTAAAATAGACACAGTCAAGGTCAAAGGGCGCGGGCAAAAGAACATTGATCTGTTTATCGCATGGGCCAAAGAAACCTTTCCACAACTCAAAAATGTCCACGCTGTTAAGACCGATGAAGAGCTTGTGCGCAATTCTGATGTCGTGGCTTATTGTAGCTCTGGTGCAACGGGTGATCCGTCAACATACCCCCTCGTTAAACGTGAATGGATTAGCCCAGGCACGTTCTTTGGGATGCCCGCTCTTGGCAACTTTGACGACGGCGTATTAGGCCCTGATGTCCGCAAAGTACAGGACAACCCAGGCATCTACGAGGCTTGGGAGGAAGAGCTCCCTTCACCGGTCCATAATATAAACCCACTTGTCGGCCAGAAGTTTTTGGACATGGTCGGAGAGGGCAAACTGAAGAAAGAAGATCTTGAAGATCTTGGGAAAATTATCGTAGGTGATGCGCCGGGCCGAACAAATGATGAAGAAATTATCATGATGTCAGTCGGTGGAATGCCGGTGGAAGACGTCGCATGGGCCACTATGGTTTACCGTAATGCCATCGAAAAAGGCATTGGTGTTTCTCTTAACCTCTGGGACAAGCCAATACTGAATTAAGGCTACAATACCTATCGCACCTCACACCAAATAGAATTCAAGCTTAGAAAGGAAGAGGCATGGCAAAGGTCATCAAAGTCAAAAGCGGCTCAAAGTTTGAAGACATTGCAAGTTATTCGCGCCTTGTTGCTGTCGGCAATCATATTTACATCTCTAACACAGCAGGACGCCATCCCGAGACCAAGGAAATGTCCGAAGACGTGACAGAGCAATCGCTTCAGGCCATCGACAACATCGAAAGAGCCCTGATCGCTATAGGATCATGTTTGGCTGATATCGTTGCAATATCGAAAGAGCCCTGATCGCTATAGGATCATGTTTGGCTGATATCGTTGCAATTCGGGTTTTTGTACCGAATCCTGCAGATGCCAACGCCGTCGGCGCAGTGCTTGGTGACAAATTTCGGGGCATTGACCCAGCCTGCACGCTGATATGTTCTCCGCTTGGCTCCGATGCCTACAAAATGGAAATGGACGCCACAGCGTATCGCCTTGCCTCGGCAAATGAGGCTGAATATCTCGATCTTTCGCGCTAACACGAGGCGGATGCCTCGCACCGCGTCCATTCGGCTGTCATATAGAGGAGTCTGCCATGGCTCCCATCATTAAACCCGTCCAAACATCCCCAGACTTTGCCCAAAGCACAGTACAACGATAGTTTTTCTCCGGCAGAATCAGAGGAAAAACCTAAACTACAGTCCGGAATTAGTTGACCACTACAGTTAGGTCTCTCCTTTACACCGGTGACGCGTCGCCCACAACTTACCTCGCGTTTCTCACCTCGGAATTCCTCGGCTACATTGTTCCCGGCGCTTTGCACCACAGAATTTTGAACAGTCTCTGATCAGCTGTTCTTGTCGCTCCTGAATTTGTGATATCGCGCATGTTTTTGTTCCTCTTGAGAGTAAAACCTTTATGCGATCTCAGAGGCGATCAAACCGGTAAGTGCTTGGGTCTACAATGGGATCAGCATTGGACACAAGGTCTGCCGCTAAATGTCCAGCTGCGGGTCCGGTACCAAATCCATGTCCCGAAAATCCAGTTGCAACCGTCAGACCAGGGAGGGTTTTAATATGATCGATAACAGGATTTGAGTCTGGGGTGACGTCAATAACGCCCGCCCACGTTTCTTCTATCTCAGCTTTATCGAAAATCGGCCAAGCGTTGCGAAGGTTGGTGAGGGCTTCTTGATTGAGGCCTGGGTTAACTCTGGGGTCCAGAGTGCGGACCTTTTCAAACGGTGAACGGCTGTTTGCACCCCAGCGGCGTGCAAGCGCTAGATCTTCGAAAAATTCACGGCCTAACGACATTCGTAAAACACCACCTTGTTCGCGAAGCTGGCCAAGATAACGCCAACCGATCAACAAGTGATCGAGGGTAAGAGGCGCATTTAGTGCGGATCGTTGGGTGATGATAAAACCGCCATCTTGATGTTTTCTAAAAGAAAAATCGGGGCCTCCAACTGAAATATCCGTTGGTCCTTCCATTGGCTTAGTACGCAGAACAGAACAAACGAGAGGAAGCGTTGGCAAAGAAACACCAAGGTTGCCTAAGAATCGTCTTGACCATGCGCCACCTGCGAGCAGCACTTGATCACAACGAATTTCGCCTTTTTCTGTTACGACACCACTGACTTTTCCGCCAGAGGTGGAAAGAGTCCGTACAGCGCAGTTTTGAACCAAAATAGCGCCTTTTGCGATGGCGGCTTTGGCCATCGCGCTGACTGCTATAGAAGGTTCCGCACGACCATCAGACGGCGTATAAATACCGCCCGCCCATTGGACTTGACCATTTGGCACGCGCTGGTCGATTTCTTTTGCACTCAGAAGCTGCGAACCTAAAGAAAGAGATTGAACCGAGTTTGACCAAGCTTCATGCATCGCCATCTGTTCTTCTGTTTGGGCTAAGAACATGATGCCGGACTGCTTATAACCAACCGATTGTCCGATTCGCTCTGGCATTTCTGCCCAGAGTCGATCTGCTGCTAAAGCCAGGGGGACGTCTGCTGCATGGCGACTGGTTTTTCGTACCCAGCCTAAATTTCGTGACGACTGCTCTCCCGCGATATGGCCTTTTTCTAGCAACACAACGGGGATGTTACGCTCCGCCAAAGTTAGTGCCGCCGTTACGCCAATAATCCCACCACCGATAATCGCTACTGTGGTGGAATCCGGTAAATCATCTGTTGTGTTTACTGAATCAAGTGTTTTTGTCATGGGCTTGCTTCCTGAATTCTCATCGCCGGATTATTACGCGATGGTGATTTCTTCAATGTCTGCTTTTAAAGCACCACGATAAGCCGTTACTTCCAGTTCCAACTTGTAGAAGGTTGAACCTAATAGCGGGCAAGTTACTGTGGTGGCTGGATTAATCGCTCTGAAGTATCAATACCGGACTCAATAACAGCTTCAAATTCGCAGACATCTCCACCCATTGCCGAGCATCGGTATTCTCTACATGTGACAGCCTGCTTGAATATTTTCTCGGCAACACCTCTAAGCATTCCAGAGACAGGGGCACACACAGCGAAATCGGCCTGGCCATACCCAGCACTAAATGGGCTATTTTCTACTCTGAGAGTTAGTTTTCGCTCATTCGATTCCAAGGATAGCGCCCAGTTTCCCCACCCTAGCTGCGGAGCAATTTCCTCAATTTTTGACAATAACTCTTCGGGATATTCGCCTAAGATCTCGGCATATTGCTGAGTAGATTTTCCTCCAAATCGAAAAAATGAATTCTCGATCTCTTTGTACATTGCGAGTGAAGTAGAGCTTAAATTGGACTTAAAGCAGCCCATCAACCCATCGGCCCTAACCAGTACATATCGAACGTCACCCGCGTGAAGGGCTCCATCCGCTTTGTAAAGATTATCAACAAAAGTACCGCTCACTGTTCAGCAACCTCCCTACATACATGGCTTATGGCCGATGAATAATTTAATTTAGAGAACCTTATCAATACTCATAATAGTCGACTTATTGTTCGTATGCTGTGCAATAGCTTCCTCGCCAAACTCACTTCCAATACCCGAATCTTTTGAACCACCGCTTGACTCACCCACAAATGCGTCTCTATGGCACCGAAACTACTACAACAGCCTATTACTCAACGTTCACTATCGTTGACTTGATATTAGTGTGCTGCAATATCGCCTCTTCACTCAATTCACACCCAATACCGGAGTTTTTAATTCCCCCAAAAGGCACCGCAACATCCAGAACATTGTGCGTGTTTACCCAGATTATCCCCGCCTTCAATCGCGGGATCATCCGATGTACCTTATCGATATTTTTGGTCCACACGCTAGCACCCAGGCCGTAGGTCGTGTCATTAGCTTTTCCTATGACTTCTTCAGTATCCTTAAACGCGGCAACCGATAGTACTGGCCCAAAAATCTCTTCCCGAACGACCTTCATATCTCGAGTGACGTTAGCCAGAATTGTCGGACTAACATAGAACCCCGGATGATCGATCACTGAGTTTCCCGCTACCACCTCGGCCCCCTCATCTACGCCGGACTTAATGTAACCAAGCACTCTCTCTTGTTGCGCACTGGATACAAGCGGCCCCATCTCCGAGGAAGGATCTAACCCGGGCCCCAACTTGACACTTTTGGCTATCTTGGCCACACCGGCCAACACTTCTTCGTAAATACTTTCTTGAACAAAAAGCCGTGATCCCGCACAACAATTCTGACCATGATTTCCTAGTATAGCCTGGGCTGCACCTGGAATGGCCTGACTCAAATCGGCGTCATCCAGGATGATTACTGGAGATTTCCCACCCAGCTCAAGCGTACATTTCTTAAAACTTCTTGCAGCTTCCATACCGATAATTCGTCCGGTCTCGGTGGAGCCGGTAAAGGATATTTTGTTTACGTCCGGATGTGCTACTAGCGCCGCCCCCGCTACTGCTCCGTACCCTGTAACAACATTGATAACTCCGTTGGGAATACCAATTTCTTTCGCCAGCAGTGCAAATCGAAGTGCGGTCAATGGCGTATTTTCTGCTGGCTTCAGTACGACCGTACAGCCGGCAGCTAATGCCGGTGCAATTTTCCATATAGCCTGTCCGAGCGGCACGTTCCAAGGAGTTATGGCAGCAACAACGCCAACCGGCTCCCTGGTTGTATAGGCAAAGAAATCCATATCAGGAGCATACGGCACAGAAACTGGTATAGTTTTGCCGTGTAGTTTAGTTGTCCATCCTGCCATGTAGCGCAGGCAATCAACGGAAAGATCAACATCGAATAGCCGGGTATTCATAAGAAGTCGTCCGCTATTCAAACTTTCAATCTCCGAGAACTCTTGAGCATGCTCCTCTAGCGCTAGCGCTAATTTGAGAATGAGACGTTCGCGGGCAGCAGGCTTAAGCCCCGCCCAGGAGGTATCTTCGAAAGCTTGTCTGGCCGCTTTTACGGCACGATCGACATCTTCGACCGTACCTTCAGGAACCACAGCAATTTGGTCACCGCTCGAAGGGTCAAAGACGGGTATTGTGCCCCCGCCGGACGCAGGCATGGAGGCCCCATCTATCACCATACCGTGCTCCGCGAACACGAACTTCTTGCTCTCGGGTCCCAGTAACGCCAAATCGTTTTTCATACTGTTTTCCTTCACAAATATGCCAGAAAGGGCCGGCAATCGTAATCAGGAGGAATCCTTCTGGTCACATGATCAAGCCCGCACAGATTATATTTACTTTCATAGCGCTCTTACTCGGCGGATCCCAATCGACCGCTTCACAGCACTGGGAGTATCCTTTTTTGTGTAGCGCTTACTTCGGAGATATGTACTAATCCCAACTTATATCCAAGACCCGAAATAGTGTTAGTTTTAGGGTCTAATCCGGTTCAGATACCTGAAACCGAGCGACTTTTAACTACCGAGCGCGTTGCGCACTTTGCCCCCGATCTGCCGTGATTCCAGGTCGATTGTAATTACCAATTATGGCTTACCGTTACTCCAGCCCAGCGTGGCTGGCCAACCATACTCTGGGAAAATCCCAACCCGGGAACTTGAATGGCGTAAATCCGATACTCTTCATCAGTGACATTCTTGACCCACACCGAAAATCTGGTTCTTCCTGAAGCAGTAAGATAGGAAGCTCGCAGGTTGCCAACCGTATAACTATCCTCCGTGCCGAGAGTTGTATTGGTGATATCATAAAACTGCTCTGCGACATACTGCATATCTCCCTGTACGGACATTACCCCACTCATCGCTTCCCATTCGTAGCGCGCCAGCGCATTGAACGTCGCCTCCGGAGCCAATGCAAGTTCACGGTCGATTATTGAGACACCCGTGTTAATGTCTTCAACCTCGGTATCAAGCAGGCTTAAGCCAAAGTTGAAATCCCAACCTTCCCAGGGGCTGGCTACTAATTCTGCATCCAATCCATAGATTGTCGCATCTTTATTTGAGACCACATTGCTAAGACCTTCAAAACTGAAAGCTTGATAATCTTTGTAGTCGTAGTAGAACACAGAGCTGTTGAACCTCACTGCGCCATCCAACAGTGTCCACTTAAACCCTACCTCATAGGAGAACAGTTCCTCTTCATCAAAGGGTATGTCCTCGACGGTTCTGGGATCGATACCCAGATCAATATTAAAACCCGCACCCTTGACGCCCTTAGAGGCCGAGGCAAAGAGAAGTAGGTCATCATTGAGGTGGTGATTGATCTCCAGGCGGTAGGATACATAGTCTTTATCGTGTTTGGTCAAGTCTCCCGCGGTTTCCTTAGTGAAGGCGAACGCTGGGTCAGGTAAAATACCACTCTCGTCTGTCACTACCATGTCAAACTCACGCTCTTCAGCGGTAAAACGTAGCCCTCCGATTAGTGTCGTTTTATCAGAAATATCGTATTCATATTGGCCATAGACAGACCAAGAATCGGTTTCATCCTGGGTTACCGTATTGTTATTTATCGGGAAGCCAATAAATGTTTCTCGCGATAGATCAGTACGCGTTCCACTATCAATGTCTCGCGTGTAGTAGTAGAGCCCCGCCGTCCACCGGCTCCGCTCCGCCGACTTTGAAAGCTGTAACTCCTGACTCCACTGCTCACTGTCAACAGGATTAGTAACTTCGATAAAAGGGGATGGACCCACATCAGTGTCTTCACCAAAGTCCTTTTCGACCTCCTCATACGCCGTAATGGAGCTGATGCTATAGTCACCGACAGCCCAGTCAACAGTCAAAGACAAACCGAAGGTATCAAGTTTAACGAAGGGCTCCCGATCATTTTCAGTCTTATAAAAGTCACCCGTGGTGTCACGATAACCGGTCAAATCACAGCCCGGACATGTGCCGTATATGTCAACATCAGCAGGTACTTCTACAGAGTCAAAACCATCGTCGCCAAACACCGATGCCGTATGCTTATAGGCGGAGCCTACTTGATCTGATTCACCAGCATGTACGTTGAACAGAAATTCGAGATCGTCACTTTGCTGGTAGAGGAGTTGTAAACGCCCTGAAATATTGTCGGTTTCCCCGGCATCCGCAACCCCCGGATTGGTGTTTTCAATATATCCGTCATGTTTGTTATAAAGTATGGAGCCACGCGCCAACAGCCTGTCTGTTAGCCCACCACTTGCACTGCCTTCGAAGCGCACTTGATCATATTCACTTAGGGTTAGCTCGACCGAAGCTTCATTCTCGCGCGTGGGTTTCTTGGTTATGAAGTGTACCAACCCACCCGTTGAATTGCGCCCGTACAAGGTACCCTGTGGTCCCCTCAATACTTCAACGCGTTCTATGTCGAAGAGCTGAAACCCGATCCCGGCGAGCGTCGCATTGTAGACACCGTCCAGATACACGGCCACAGGCGCCTCATTGGATTCCGAGAAATCGTTCAGCCCCACACCTCTCAGTGTGAATGCAACATTGTTACCGCTGCCGAACGGAGACACCGCGTTCAAACCGGGAGTATGCGCCACCAAATCAACCGTGTTGGTAAAACCCAGGGCTTTCATTTGCTCGCCGCTGAAAGCCGTAACGGATACACCTACGTCTTGCATGCTTTCTTCGCGCTTTTGCGCGGTCACCATAACCTCCTCCAGCACAGCTGAAAAGGAAGGGAGTGCAATCACTGAAGTTAGAGCGCCAACTAAAAGCGGCGTGTAGTTAAGGCGGGCTTTCTGTATCGACCCAACGAAGTAGTTAGCTAGTCGCATCGGAAATGTACTCCTCTATTATGTTTTTGCTCAAATGCACGGGCAGACAGTCAGTCGCTAAACGGCCGGCAAAACGTATACTGTATACGGCACACGAAACACTAACCCAGCCGTTTCAATAAATCAACAACAATTTTCTAACGTGTGCATGGTGAATTCCTAATTTGACCAGGAAACCAACCAGTTAGGCCCAGCGCCTACAATCCACGCCCCGACGCGACGCACTCGACGCCAATCCACCTCTCCCAACTCCTGCCACCTGCCCCTGGCGAATTGTTAATTTTTCTATAATATCAGACAGTTGGCCCTTGCCGCTT